>Ga0182004_10001294_pt1 | contig 18020 bp, 8 predicted proteins | sample Sormic07211540_1_FD_120479 | JGI IMG/M metagenome (GOLD analysis project Ga0182004, IMG submission 120479) | Endophyte microbial communities from Sorghum bicolor roots, Mead, Nebraska, USA - 072115-40_1 MetaG | ecosystem: Host-associated > Plants > Roots > Unclassified | place: USA: Nebraska...
ATGAGTAAGCAACCTAAGCAATTTAGCCCATATAGCCCATGAACTGATTGGCTGAACGTGGGAAGTGTTGAGCGGCTGGTGTGCTACTAGTGCTGCTATTAATTTGCTGGAAGTTATTATGTTAAATTTCCTAGAAATTGTGATATTTAACTTGTTGAAAGTTGTTATATATCTGGTACGGAATGAATTTCTTACCCGTCTGCTTTCGCGGGTAACCCGTGGAATAGGTTTTGAACTGGCCGGTGCGGGTACAGGTGGCCAGTACCCATCGGGTACGTACCCGTTGCCATTCCTACCTGCAGCGGCCACGACAGTGTTGGCAGGGACCTGGAAGTGCTAGGCAGTGGTGGCAGAGCTTCTCTCCTCCGTTTGCCTTCTTCCTCCGCACCGCAATCAACGGTGCCTGCGTCGGTCAGGGCCACTTTATGGCCCGGGCAGCCGGATCCAGGGCTCTGGTGGCTAGATGTAGCGCCCCCAGGTTAGGGACAGGCTAATGATGGCACTCCGGTGGTGACATCGGTGGAGGTACGACATTGGCGCAGCTGACAAGCCATGGCCAATACTGTGCACAAGGTTAAGGTGCCATGGCGAAAGCTTTGCCTCTCTTGGGCCGATGACAGCGACGTCTCTAGACGCCATTTTCTTCCCTCGAAGCGTCAATCGACTAGTTCTCTTCCCTTTATGCGGCTTGTCTTCCCTAGGTGAAAACCTGGACCTTGCGATGGTGGCGCTAGTGGCATTGCGTTCCTCGTTGGAGTCGTCATTTTGGAAGTTTGTGCTCGATCAGTCTACTGCGACGGCTAGTGTCGTGGCTAGGAAGGTGGGGCCTAGTTGAGGATTCAATGCTGCATTGTCAATGACAGAGGAAGGTGGTCAGGAGTAGAGTGTTGTCGTGGTGATTTGAGGGCTTCACATCTACTGGCAGTGGAGGGCGACAGTTTGGTGGGACCGTATGCCACTTGCGACCATGAAGTTAGCGAGAAGGCCAGCACGGGAGGCCACCACGAAGCTGGAAAGGAGGCCAACGTGAGAGATGGTGGCTAGCAGATTTGAGTTGCTAAGATGACCTACGTGGTATGACGGCAAATGGTCTTTTGCATTGTGGTGACTGTTTTCGGTGTGAGGAAGCTACCGTGTGTTGTGTTTGTGTGTTTTTAAAGTGCTTGTGGTGTAATAAGTAGTAGCTATATGCATTAGTCGATTTAGAAGTTGAGATATTAATATATATTTTTTTCTAAAAAAGTTTGTGTTTGTTAGTCGGTAGGAACTAGGCGGGCCCATAAAGGGGGAGCACATAGCTTGGCCTTGGCGCGGAACTAGATTTGCAGATTTTGGCTCAGTGAATTATTCCACTCCTTTTTTTTTGTTTGCTTTCAGTGGAGAACATGACAGGACTAGAGTACACAACAGCCGAACGCGAGGTGATACAGTATGAGCGATTTTCTTCCCCAGTGTGCCTTCACTGTTTCTTCGTTGTTCACTGCTTGCGTGGTCGTTCACCATTTATTCTACTACTCCGTATTCATGATAAGCTAGCTTGCCGTACATGTCGGTGGATTCCGTTCCATCCGGCGGTCGATCGATTAGCAAGCTTGCAAAGTTACAAGTATAAATCCTAGTTTAAAATAGCATACTATTAAAAATAGTGACATTGAAAATAGTGACAGCTTTCTTTAACAGCTATGAAGCTACAACGACGCTATAGTGGTACTATGACAAATAACGTTTTTATAAAAAGGTATGAAAACATTAGTAATTGATATAAAAACATTGAAATTCAATGAACATAAATATATTTCTAAGATTCCACAAGTATAAGTAATAGTATACCAATATGACATTACAACATGATTATAAGTAATTAGTAAGCAAATGAGAAGCAGAAAATAACTAATTAAATTAGCAAATAAATGATAAGTACACAAAAGATGAAATAGCACCGTTATAACGGTCAAAATATGCCACTTAGCGGCACAATAGCGGCTAAAATTGATATAATGACACAAAGAGCAATAACTTAACATCGAGTCTCTCTAACCGCTATAGCGCCACTGTAGCCTGCTATTTTTTTATATGGCATGCATCTAGCTGTTGACGACCCGGCAGTTGCGCCTGATCTGTCCAGCGGTGCCGGTAAGCACCCCAACGTTGCCCATCTTAATCATGGCCGCCACGAAGTCGCTGTTGAAGAGCGAGGAGCTGGCGCTGTACTGCCTCACCAGCGCGTCCTGCGACCCGCCGTTGAAGAGCTCCTGGTCTGAGTGGAACAGGCCCCGTTGCAACATCAGGTTGGTGTAGTAGTCCGTGTCGAACCTCGTCGGCGTCTGCTCGTCGATGGACGCCAGGTTGCCGTCGCCGCCGGACTGCGGGCACGTCTGCTGCCGGAGCGCCGCGAAGGAGGCGTTGATGTTGGTGTCGCCGTAGATGCGGCTGCGGAAGGTGGTGCACCGGGCCTGCCCGATGGAGTGCGCGCCCGACAGCGCCGTCATGTCGCGCGCCGACAGGCCCTGCCTGCCGAACAGCGAGATGAGCGTGCCCAGGCTGGCCGTCGCCGGCGGGAGGTTGCTGTTGGCGAGGGACGCGCTCGCCGTCGTCGAGTCCCGCCGGCCCAGCGGCACGTTCCAGGTCGGCCCGCCGAGCTACGTACGTGCGGACAACAACAAACGAAGGATAAGTGTTAGACGCGTCATTAACTAACTGAATATGACATGTAATTAAACAAACAAACAAACTAGTAGGCGTGCGTACCAGATTCGTTCCTTCTCGCGCGGCAAGGGCGAGGATGTCGGCGCACGACACGACGCCGGGGCACGCGGCCTCCACGTTCGTCTTGATGGTGTCGATGACCTCATAGCCGCGCACCGAGTTGGCGTTGGGGCCTGCCGTCTTCTCCCCTCCGGCGTCGAGAAGGATCGAGCCGTCGCAACCCTGTCATCATCACATACTGTTATTACGTACGTACTGTTACCGGCGGAGAACTTGATCTGAATAGTGTGAGGATTCTAGCTAGTACTTGAACAAAGCAGTCGTGGAAGAAGAGCCTGAGCAGAGAGGCGCCCATCCTCTGGTCATTGCTGAGGGCCTGGATCATCGCCTTCCGCACGATGCTCTGCAGCTTGGGGCAGGAGGACGCATAGAACGTGGTCGAGAGCTGTGCGTGGGCGACACAGGAGAGGAGGGAAATGGCGACCAAGCATTGCATCAAGGTAGGAGCCGCCATGGCAAAACCTGCACACTCGGTGAAGCTACTTGCTTAAGGAGAAAGGTCTCTGCGGCAGCTTGGATTTGAGAGGGGTGGGCACATGGGCCTTATTTATAGTGCTTCCGGGTAGAGTTGCATGCGGGAGTTTAGGATGTAATTTATATGATGAATGAAGAAAATTTTATAGAACAGGGAAGCACTTATTTAGGGGTAGCACCATGAAATATAATACAATTTGTATCAGGGGAAATATAAAAACCATTAGTACCAATATTGGACACATTTTCTATGGCATATATAAAACACAAATGGGCGCAAAGTGCATCAGCATAATCCCTATGCATGTCGACCTTGAAAGGTGCTTAGCACGATTCTTCAAAAACAAAAAAAAGTGCTCAGCACGTAAGAAGTGTGTGCGTTGAATATCTGAATGGCATCCACGTACAGGAACCAAGCTAGGATAAAGGAGTATTTCTCGTCAACCTATAAATTCTCACAATTATAATGCTTAATATTTTTTGGACTTATGATTTATATGCGCCACAATTTTCATCTAATATTCATCTCTCAAGATAAATTTAAAAAATTAACCTTCACACACAACTTGTCACCGATGTGACCATCTTGCCACACCAAAAGCATGTCTGAGTGGCTATATACATGCTTGGCCTTAATCGGCTATCTCAAAACACCTATCTTCTCTTTTTTGAATCTCTTTTTGTTACTAACAAATAGGTCACCACCACTATACATAACTCATATCCTCCCAAGCTAACCCTCATATAGAGTATATTTTCTTTGTTGTATGGACATTTTTCACAACCCCAGTAGCCCTCATGAAATTCAGCCTTTGTTTGTTAGTGACCTTCATCAATCAGTAGTCTTCATCTACCATTGGTTATAACTTATAATAAGTTAGTAGCCCTAATTAGTCAGTGGCCTTCGACAGTCCATGACCTTCATTAGTCAGCGACCTTCATCTATCATTGGTTAAAATCAGTCAACAACCCTCATTAGTCAGTGACCTTCATCAGTCAACCTCCTTCATTTATCGTTAGTTATACTCGGTAAGTAGTTCTCGTTAGTCAGCGGCCTTCGTAAGTCAGTGACCTTCATTAGTCAACAACCTTTATCTATCATTGGTTATCATAGATAAGCAACCTTCATTGGTCAGTGACCTTCACTAGTTAGTGGACTTCATCAGTAAATGGTTTTCATTACCCAACAACCTTTGTTAGTCAATGGCTCTCGCTAGTTAGTAGATCTATCAGCCATGGTTTTCATTGCTCTATGGATTTTTGATCAGTCAATGGTCTTCATGGAATATCTGACCTTTACTATATATCTTTCAAATGGCTTTTAGTGTTTTCATAAATCAATGGCTTTCATCGAACAATTCATCTTCTCAACTCTCGATATAGCGACATTTAGATTTGGGTTCCATCAAAGTATGACAAGCATTGCTCTTCAGTACAACAGTCACCAGTGATCCTCACTAACCATCAGACTTCATCAAACATCAAACCTCACCAGCAATTAGACTCTTTGAACCATCGACCTTAGGCAACCACTAAACCATTGACCCCCACTAAATCTAACATCTTTCCTCTTCTTTGTAGGTTGTATTGTCACTTTTAAGTTATTATAAATGCATCAACCAAACTTTATTTGAGGTAACTTTTGGAGGAAGCTAACCATGTAGGTTCCTAAATGGCAGTCTTTGCTAGCCATCCGGAAACTATAACCCCAAACCCTAAATCCTAAACCCTAACTGATTACTACAGACACGAAAGCATAAGCCCAATATAACTCGATCCAAACCTAAATGAGGTACGTAGACACATATATGTCATGCACAATACATAGTGACATGTTCACACATGATTCTAGGTCCCTCAAAGTCTAAGTCCTCAACCAAGGTGCACAATCAGTGGTGGTGTCTAGCTTCTCCTTGATCTTATCCATGAAACCCTTCTTCTTCTGTATCCCTACTGCATGAGTCCCCACCGCCGTTGTCATCACCGATGCCATGTGTCCAACCCTCTTATTCAAGGGGATTATTCCTTATGTGTAGGGCTTGACATTTGTTCAAGCATAACTATCATTTTCTAAGGTGCATGATAAGCTTGCCACTTTTAACACCACCCTACATTAACACCTTCACTACGAGGGGTTTCCCCACATTGTATTCGCCTAGCCCTTCGATCTTTGTCTTGAGGGGCTTCGCCACTATCTTTGGTTACTACACCAATATCGCCTTCGCCAACCTTTTGTAGGAGGGTCTTGTTGGTATTTCTTAACGCGAATAGAAAGATTCTGCAAGCACGAAATTACCATTGTAGTTTTCACCCAGAAGTATTCAAGGTATCATATTTTCCATAGGGAACATATGTATTTCTTCTAGCTAATTCATCTAAGGACAACACAAGGATAGCGGATGAGGGTAGAGAAGGATTCCTATGCCTTTTTGGTCTAAGAGAAGATAAAGTTTACTTTTTTACAGGAACAGTAGGGGAGTCCCCTACCTATATTTTTGTATTTCAATTAATTGAAAGAATGGATGGTACAAGGGGAACAAAAGAAAAGAAGAAGAACAAAATGAGTACAAATTACAAAAAGATATAAACTATAGTAGGAAGCTATCTCGCCAAAGGGTTAGGGTAGCCTGTCGTTTCTCATTGGCCTTAATACATACAAGGTCCAGATCTTCTTTAAATCTTCTTTTCCAAAGGGACCGGCTACAATGTCCATTATCAAAAATAATAGAGTTCCTCATGGTCCATATTACCCAGCAACCAGTTATGAGCAATTCTCTGAAAATGACATTTCCAAACTGACTTTGGGCCTCTATCACCATGTCTAGAGGAGGTAGGTTGAGATTCCAATGGATTGAGATCGAGTTCCAGCAGGATTGACTGAAAGAGCATGCAAAGAATAGATGGAAGCTAGTTTCTTCACAGCCTGTGGAACATAGCACATAGCTGTAGTCATCTAGATGCATGTGTTTCCTTCTCAACAAGCTTCTTGTGCTAAGTCTGTCCCGAAGTAGCAGCCAGAAGAAGAATTTGTGTTTGCCAAGATTGTTGGAGGCCCAGAGCTAAGGAAATAAAGGAGATGCCAACACATTTTCAATCAGAAGGCTATAGGTTTTCTTACTACTAAATTTTGGGTTGCTACAAGAAAGGCTCCAGATATCAGCAACATTTTCATCCCAGGGTCTATTCAACTCATATTCCATGAGCTCATCTAATTGTTCAGCAACTTGCGTTGAGAGAGGTAGACTGGTAGACTAAAGCTAACTTCCACTTCATTTTCCAAGAAAAATCTGATGGAACATTTGGGTTTCTTACTGAAAGAGAAGAGCTGAGGATATTTCTCCTTCAACGGTAAAGGGCTCCAGGTGCCTGACCAGAAGAGATCACTATTTCCTCTGCTAGGAATGCATCTTGTGAGGCTTCTGAAGGAACTAAAGAGTTTCAAAACATCCTTCCACCAGAAGGAACCAATAGGGCATCTTGCATGTGGGGGTGTTTGATTGTTGCTGTAGAGTTTGGACCAAGTCAACTTTACCCATGGAAGATCATAGTGATTGTAAAAGTTGTTTAGATGTTTCAGTAGGAGTGCCTCATTGTGTTTCTCAATATCAATAATACCAAGCCCTCCCTGATATTGGGTTTGCAGGCTATTTCCTAGGCCACTAGGCAGGAACCTTTTCTATTAATGTCACCCTTGCTCCAAAGGCAATGTTTTTGTAGGTGTCTATTTGTTTTACAACTTGTGGTGGGAGCTTGAGGCTACACATGTAGAAGGTGGGCAGTGTAGTGAGGAAAGAATTGACCAATATTAGTCTTCCATCATATGATAAATGTCTACTGAAACTAGAGAGTCTTCTTTCAATCCTGTTGAGGTGGGGTGAAATCTTGGACAACTAGTTAAGTTGTGCCTAGGGGGAGACCTAGATAGGTGAAAGGCATAGAGCCTAACTAGCATCCAAAAGTATGGGCCAAATGTTGAGCTCTGTTGTTAGTCATGTTGATAGGCACTAGGAATGACTTGCTGAAATTTACATGTAAACCACAAGAATCAGGGAAGGACCTCAGGAGACCTTTCAAGTTGAAGAGGGTCCTGGAATCACCAGGCAGAATAAGCAAAGTATTATCAACATACTGTAAAAATGGGAAAATCTCCTCCAAAAGTATCCGAGATAGGGTGAGTCAAGACTCCCATTAGCCAGGCTTTATTTACTATGCTTTGTAAAGGATCAGCAACCAATACAAAAAGAAGTGGGGACAAGGGATCACCTTGTCGCACACCTCTTTTGCATTTGAAGGTTTTTCTAGGAATGCTATTGAGAATGATGGATGATGAACCCAAGCCTAGGATGTTTTCGATCCATTTGATCCATTTGGTAGGGAAACCTTTGTGTTTCTTGACTTGGATAATGACTTGATGTTCCAGTTTGTCAAAGGCCTTCTCGAAGTCAAGTTTTAGAATCACTACTTTTTTGGATTGGTGACAAAGATGTAGAAATTGGAAAGCCCAAGCTAGGCAATCCTAGATGGTTCTGCCTTTTATGAAATCATATTGGTTCTAATGGACAAGTTCAAGTATCACCTTCTATAGTCTGATGGAGAGGAGTTTTGTGATACATTTTAGACTATAGTTGAGCAGGGAGATTGGTCTAAAGTCATCAACCTTTTTAGGGTTGTCCTTTTTGGGGATAAGAGCAATGACTGAGGAATTGATGCTACTAATATCAACATTATCAGTGCAGAAATCTTTCATTAGTCTAGTGAAGTCCCCTTTTATAATATTCCAACATTTTTATGAAAAGCCCATTGAAACCATCTGGGCCAGGAGCATGGTTGTTTGGGAGTGATCTGATGACATGGTGAATTCCATCCTGGCTGAATTCACTGTCTATCCTCTCAAGATTATGCTCATGAAAGATGGATCCCAAATCATAGGATATGCTGGTGAACTCACTATTTCCAAGCCGGTCCTTGAATGCTGTCCATAGTAGGTTTGCTTTGTATTCATGATCAGTGACCTAATTGTCATTAGAGTCACATAATGCAATGATGAAATTCATCTTATATGAAATTGTGGCAATGCTATGGAAAAATTCAGTGTTCTCATCCCCCAGTTTGACCCACCGTAGTTTGTTGCGTACTTTCACTTGCTTACTTTGGACACCGGGATGCAACTTTACCGAATGGGGGATCACAAAAGATGGACAAGGTTGTTACCACCTGCTGTCTACCCCTTAATCGGGGGATACAAAGCAAACAAAGGTTGCCACTTGCCTAGATACTAGTCTACACTATTGACTACAACTCTAGTGTGTATACAAGGGTTATTCTTCTTTGTTAGGGCCCTTCTATTAGAGCATCTACCACAAAGGAAAAAGTCTACATCACCCCTTGAACTATGGGGGTGGTGTCTACTTTACCCTCGAGCTATAAAACAGTCTAATTGACCCCCCGAACTATCCAAAACCGTTCAAATCACCCCCCGGGCGGTTTTTTATGGCGGTTTTGCTACGGTACCGTGGTTTTGACTTTTTCTTTTTTATGGCGTCTTTCGATTAAAGGAAAAAGAAAAAGTCAAAACCACAATTACTGTAGCAAAAAAACCATGGTTACTGTAGCAAAACCGGCATCAAAAACCACCCGGGGGTGATTTGGACGGTTTTTGATAGTTCAGGGGATAAATTAGACTGTTTCATAGTTCGGGGGGTAAAGTAAACACCACCCCATAGTTCAGGGGGTAATGTAGACTTTTTGCTACCACAAATGATGATCCCACAAACCAGCAAAACTATAGCTTAACTAATCAAAAGACTTTTATAACCAAAGGAACCATGAACACTTACCAAGTTACCCATGGAGGTACAAAGTTGATGTTTCTCGAGGTACAAGCAAGGACACACCAACAATTCGGCTCTTCCCCGAGCTCTCCCTCACGTCTCTCCCTAAGATTTGCTAGATCTAGCTAGGGCCTAAGCCAATGGAGTAGTGATGGTCTTGCTCTTCTTCTCTTGTGTGTTATTTGTGCCATGCTAACTTCAAGGTATTGCCATAATCCTCAAATTTGATAGGGAACTCCAAAGGATGAAGCATTGTTTCCTATGGTGTTCAAGGTTTGAGTGAGGGCTCATAAGTTGAACCTAGGGATGATATAAGAGCATCTCCAATGGTTTTGCATTTTATCTTTGGCAAAACATAGAGTTTGCCAAGTCTCAAATCAATATGGGGAGGAGAAAAAAGGTTACCTCCAATGGTTTGGCAAGATTGAGTTGGCAAAACCGAAGTGTGGACCCAACGGTTATTTTTTCAGATGAAAATTTTCTTCACGTCGTCAATTCAGTCATGCGTGTTTCTTCACGTGCTATTCGTGGCGTGCTATTCCTGGCGCTGCCGCCTTCTAGTTCCTGATTGTGTGTGCACTTGAAAGAAGAGAATAGATCAGGGCAACAGAGATTGCTTGCAGCCACCAGGGCTTCTTGGAATGCAGCTAGCATACTGAAAGATGAGGGAGACAGAGACAGCTTTAGCTAGGTCGGGCTAAATCAGCTAGCCATGGTGTACGTACCTCCCCCACCGCCAGCTTGATCAAGATCGCCTCCCCTATAGCCGGTTTTGATGTCCAGTGATGTGCAGAATTGTAAGATCACGGCTTCCAACTTTCCACGGGAAGAAAATGGCGGCGGCAGGGGAATCACGAACGGGGAAGGAAAACGCGCGGGGCTATGCGAGGCCAAGCACAATATACTATTGGCATATATGCCAAACCTAGCTAGGAATTTGCCAAGTTAACTAAAATGCAAAGCCCATTTGCCAAACCGTTGGATAGAGGTTTTAAAGACTTTTTTGCAAAAATAAGATTGCAACGCCCATTTGCAAAACAGTTGTAGATGCTCTAAGTTTGGTTTCGATTGATGAGGACTCCCCCACACTTAACATGACTTTCATCTAGAGGGGTTTGGTTCTTACGATGGAAGAAGTGTGTTTGGATATGAAGTGCTTAAGAAATTCAACTTGTTCTGTCATAGTTTTGTTTGTAAACCGTCCTTTCGTAGTCATGTATAGGCATATGTCAGCATTTATGTCAAGACCCGAATAAAAGAGATGCAAAATCATGCCATCAAGTAATGACAACTCTAGGCCGGCCTGAATTAACGTTGAAAACCTTGCCCAAGCTGCACCTATAGACTCCTTCTCACACTACTAAAAAAATCGAGGATTGCCCTTGGTAGAGAGCTAGTATGGGATATGGGGAAAAATGCAAAACAAAACTTGTCTTTAAGTTCATCCTAGTCCCTGTGCAGGCATAAACTCCTATATCCCCATGGCTCGACATGGGCTGGCCCAGACCAAATGACCCAACTCGCTAGAAGATCACACAACCCACCAAGCTGGTCAACATCCAGCACAAGACAATAGATTTAGCTTAATGATCAAGGAAGATCTTGGCCGGTTAGAATAGTAAGTTTTATCCTTGCTCGATATGGTAATTGTAACCAACTAGGAATAATTTTTAGATCTGTAACCTTGCCCCTTAGACTACACAAGGCAGGTAGGGACCCCCTCAAAATCATCTCTCATTGGTATCTCATACCACACAACAATACAAACCAGACATAGGATGTAGGTATTACGCCGTCACGACGACCGAACCCAGACAAAAACTCTTGTGTTCGTGTTGCGTCACCATCTAGTTTATTATGTGGCACACGTCCACCTAATCTACTACCTTAGGCATACTCCTAGGTAGACTGTCAATCATATTTCGTTGACAGTCCCCATTTGTACTTCTTATAGCGAATGTGTACCATTGTTTTGTCTTTCCCATGAAAGAGAAGGGGAACAATTTCCACCTTATGGTTTCTTGTGTCATGTCCAAGATACTCAGGCATGAACACATTTCCTTGATGCCTCATAGGTGATGGTGAGGGTTTTCATTTTCGTGCCCTGAGAAGTGTAGTGCCCGAACCATGGCTATTAAGCTAGGGTGGAGTTCATGGCCAGATGAACAGTTTGGTTTTGGAGAATGTGGTGGCTCATGGAACTCTCTCTTTGAAGCAGAAAGGTAAGAAATTGAAGTTGGCGCCATGGTGAAAAAGGTAAAAGAAATATATGTTTTATATAAAAATAAAAGATACAAATACAAGGAAGAACTAGGTTCCGAGAAAATAGGAACTGTTTCTTGGCAACGGTGCTAGAAATGCCTGGTTGGCATTTCCAACCATCACTACTCAGGAATGTATTCCCATGGCATCGACACTAATAATGTTTATTGGAGTATATAATCATTGGGTAGTGACACTTAGAAAAGCCTGTTGACACTCCTTAGCACCATTGTTAAGATCGAGTTAGTCTTAATAATGCCACCAAGAAACACCAACCATGATAGAGTTAGTCTTAATAATGCCACCAAGAAACACCAACCATGATAGTTCTAATGATTACAGACAAAATCCGTAAGCGTACATGGAGCTATCGTTGTAGCATTTCACCTAGGAGTATTCCAAGGTATTATTATTTATATTTTTCCAAAGGAAGGCAAGGTGTAATGTATCTAGCATTGGTATGAACATGATGACATACGTGCATGATGGACATAGCATACAATAGGGGTAAAAATGGTATATCATGGATAGCGGACACACATCTGGGCCAACCTCAAGGACAAAAAAAGGAAAAAAACAAAGAATAAAAGAATAATCTAAGTGGAGCAGGCATGTTCTAATATAGCCTTGCAAAGAAAAGTTAATGATCATACAAGCTATAAGAATAGATCTAGGGCTAAGCGTAAGATGGATTGAGAGTCATCCGTGTACTAGTCTGCCAACAACCTCATGTGACAATTTAGACTCCTCACCCCAAATGAAAGTAGGGGATTACAAGGGACCGACAAGGTTGTCACCACCTGCCACTGATGTGACCACGCTAGCACCATTCGAGATGCACAAAAGTCCAACCATAACATCACCAACATCTAGACCAGTTTACGTTGTTGATGGACCAATTACACATATAGTCGAGCAAAGAAATTACAACAAAAGATGCACACGCTACTTTGCGAAATACCCAAGTTGTGTACATTATTATTGGCTAGGTTAACTAAGAAGGAAGACAAGAACACACCAAGAGTGCACTACAGAGAAGAATCGCGCTCAGACTCATCCAGCGTGACACAACCATCAGAAATAATTAGTCATAACTTTTGATTCCCAAAATCTATAAAGGTCCATAAAGACATTTTGGAAAGCTTATTAAGTCTAGTTTTCAATGCCACTAGAGCCGTGCTATTTGGAAATTTCATTGTGAGAGCCAACCTATTGTAGTGAAGACTTGTCAGACGATCAATAGTCCGCCAAACATTCAACTTCCCATGCAAAACTGAACCAACATTATTTCATGGTGCATTCTACACATAGGGTGAAAGCTTATTAAGTTAGCTTTCCAACCATCTAGCTGCACATCATTTGGATTTTCCAAGGTAGAGTTATTGTGAAAACACTAAAGACTGTGTAGAAGACCAACAACCATGTGGGAACTCTTCAGGAATTCATTTCATGGAAACCCTTTCACATAGTTCATCTTATCTTTTTCATTTCATATTTCTACCTATCTAGGATGGTTGTTCCTAATATAATACCCCCTTACTCCATAGCAATCTTAGACTTTTGATAATCAAAATATAGAAGCCCTTTATTCAACTCTGTGCTAACAAATATTGGGAGAGTAATATCTACCCTTTTGCTCTTGTGATTTTCTCACGGGATTATAGAAGCAGTGGCTTCATCTGCTCTCATTTGATGCTCCTACTCCCTTCAAGGTTGTCCTTGATTGATTATAGGCTATGTTGGTTGGTTCTTTGAGAGTGTGATTTGGGTGAATCCTCGATTCAGGTTACTGGTTAAAGATGGTGGTTGGCTTTGAGTTTTATTTATCAGGTTGCACAAGTTATCATTCCTTGCAGTAAGTTATCTTGGCTTCTTTGAAGCTAGTTATCTAAAGGTTGATCCTACGTCATGAAGATCGGGACCTAGTGACGTATCAGCCACCTACCCCTTGACTAGAGAAAGGGAAATGTATTCACCCATTCCTCTATACCCAAGCACCTTGCTTGTGTACATAAACTACCCAACTCACCCCAGATCCCTAACCTTACAGATCAATAGGTAAAGGACTTGGGCACACCCGAAGGCATGATGAACAACCACCTCAATTTAGCTCTAGTTCTTCCTCATACAAGATATATGAATGATTAAGCATAAAGTGGAATATATCATAATCATCACATGCACATAAACTATATGTTAGTCTATATATCATGATTATAACAAGATAACAACTATACTCTAGTTCATATGCATTGCTATATGAATGATATGAAAACTTAAATATGAAAGAACTCTTCATAGTATTATTCAAACCAAGTTGCCTTTCTTCCAAGGAGACAAGCTCTCCTAGGTAGCTCTTACCTTGCTCTCAAACTACAACTAAAAGCTAAAAGAGACTATACGAGGTTGTAGAGAGAGGAGTGAACTAAATAAGGTGTGTTGAATGGTAAGCACTGCCCTCTATTTATAGCTGCAATAGGGTCGGTTTGACGCTAACAAATATGGTAACTAGCCAAAACCACCTCAGCATGGTGGTATGCAACCGCCAGAGGAGAGTGGCCTGAGAGGCGACAGGCTGTGCGACCACACACAAAGTACCCTAGCACCCTGGTGGGCCTACCTCACCACTGCCTTCATGTGGTTGATTCCTAGCTGGGCCTAGACCTCTCCCACATCGGTGCTTCAGCCCAGATGTGAAGTATGGTTGCATTTCTTCATTCGCCTCCTCTGTGCATTTCTAAAATGGCTTTCTTCTTTGTGCTTTTTATTTGATTTTTTGTATTTTCTACTTGATTCCACAGATTGATCTGCAAAACATACTTTCTCAGAATACAAGTGGAATTCATTCAATACTTAATGCATATGTGTCAACGACCGATTATTTCTTCTACTTTGGATATAAATTGGTGGCTATAAATTTGCATTTGTAACTGCCAATAGGCCTTCACCAAAACCTTTGGTGAAACCAAAGCAAGTCGCTCCATCAACATGTCAACACATAGGGCTTCGTTGACACTTTGATGTTCACACCAACATTGCCTCTACCAAATGGCTCATGTAGGAGAGACTTCACAAACAACTTCAGTGAACGACAATGACGTGCCTCTGCCAACACTTTGGCAGGAGGGGCCTCACCAACATCTTCAATGTGGCTCTACAACTCACCTCTGTGAACACTTCAACAAGAGGGACTTCATCATCATGTTCACCCACTACAATGGCTCAAGAGCCTTCATCGACACCTTCAACATCAATGCCTACAATGCAACGACTTGCACCACTTTCGCCAAGCTCGGGGGCTACATCAACTCCTTAGACATTGAGGCCTATTAAACCTTTGTCAACCACTTCTGCCCAAGGGGCTTGCCAACAACTTCATTCTAGATGTCTACTTCAACTACACCAACTACACAAGCATGGCTGAGGATTCCATCATGAGCGTTCCATTACTATGAATGCTTTGACTACACGAAGCATGGTCATGAGCACCAGCCAAGAGGCTCTAGTGGAGCACATTAGAAGACCAACCACTTCAGAGTGTGAAGTATTTTGTTCAGTCCTCATGAGCAAAGATGTGAAGGACTCAGAGACAAAGACATGTGCACCAAGAAGATATCATAGATGAAGGCCTTGAAGAGGAAGGCTAATGCATTAAGAAGGCCTCAGAGATGAAGACTATGCACCGAGAAGATACTAGAGGTGAAGGCCTTAGAGAACAAAGACCAACACATCAAGATGGTCCTAGAGATGAAGACCTACACATCGAGCAAAGTCAATGAACCATGCTGCAGAAGCAATAGAAGCAATCAAAGCTAAAAGATGAAGATGTCTAGAAGATCAAGGCACTTAGAGATACAGGCCTCGAGAATTAAAACATGTATAGGTTGGAGTTTTGGGAATGCTCTTTTCTCTATCCCTTCTTTCCCATTTTGGGATGAAGCTTTTAGTGAGGCGTGCACATTCAAGGTGTAAAGGGAGATCCTTGCAACCAAGGTTCGAGTTGCATTGTGCCTCTTCTTGTATGAGCATCTACTAGATCATGTAGTACCAACAGTAACCTAGTAGCTGAGGGGCTATTGTTAGGGGAGCCCATATTCATATGGGCCATGTCCCCTAGAAGAGGTCCAACTTGTGGAGTTTGGCATGTACAAGAAATCCCCACCAAGGGGGCACTTGTAAATTATCATCACCTATATATAGTGCGAAGAGCATGAGGGCAAGGGGTCCTCTCCCTCCCCACTCTCATTTGCAAACCCTAATTCCTCCTATTTGGCCCCTCTTACTCCAATTTGAGAATCTCTTTCTCAAAAAATATAACCTTACTCTATTTTCTGTTTTATTTCTGACATTGTTGCCTCTCTAACCAACCCACCATCAATTGTTACTATCATGATGGCAAAAACATTGAATTAGTGAAAATATATATTTGTTGAATAGTTGAGTTACTGCAAGGTGTAATGAGTAAGGTAAAGATTATTTCTTATGGAAGTCAGTCAATCAATTTAGAGAATTTTGAAATCATTTAACCAGTTAAATACTTCTACCTAGCCCCAATTGTAGAAAATATAGTTAATAACATCCACATCATGCTGGCCTTAATCGTTTTTAATTTTCTATGTACTTCACATACAATGTATTACTTTAGTCAAATATATGACAATGATAGACTGATAGTTTGAACTAGAAGTCTCTAAAAAAGAGGCAAAGTGATATGCTCATAGAGGTATGTTATATCCATGATGTTGATAGGGTTGACTATAATACTTCATGAAAAAGGAATCCACATATTATAGAATTTCTTTTGTAGAAAACAAATTTCTTCACATCAACCAAGTTTGCTCTTAGTAATAAAATGAGGCCTATAACATGTACCTAGAGTAGAATTAACTTCTTCAAAATGAGAAGCAATTACCTTATTTTTTTGCTTCTCCAATATTTCGACCTACAAATTAGAAAGGATAGTCTGTTACTCAACATTAGCAGAGATGAAGAATGCAATCACACTACACATAGAAAATAGTTAGACAAGAGGCTACAAAGCTCACATGTTCTAGTTCAATAGAAATGTTGCTGACAATAAGCTATATTTACATATATCAACAAAAATATTGGTGGCACATTGTCTCACACATGTTCTTTTCATGATCGTCCAGTCATTGTTCATCAAGGATCTTCTGAGAGATTACATTAAAGAAGAAGTAGAGGCTCACGTTTTCTTTTAGCTTTTTTTCTAGCAATATATTCTTGATACTAACTGCAAGCATTGTTGTGAGCATGACATCTCAATCATGAGCCTTTGTGGGAAGCATTTTACCTCTTGTAGGCACAAGTTTTTGGATGTTGGTTGTGTATCTAGAGGGAACTTTGATACTATGGAAGAAGTCACGGAATTCCTGCTTCTCTTGTTGAGTTAGGTTTATGCCAGATAAAGGTGGCTGTGCACTAGTACGATTAGGATGGAGCTCGAGCCTTATGTCCAATTCCTCTAGGTTAGCTCTTGCTTTTACATGGTCTTTGTTTTTCCATTCATGAGTGTCCCAAGCAAATTCCTTTTCAGATGCATGAGATCGATGCTATGGCAGACCATTGTCTTTCTAGTAAGATAGCTCGATTATGATTGATATTTTCTTTTGCCTCTTCTTATCGACACTCTTTGCTTTTGCATTGTGCTTTCTAATGAGATCATAACATAAGTGTATGTTAAGCCTTGAGATCAAGTTACCGATCGAGAGACTCCTCGACAAAGCCTTCTTGGAATGCCCAGGGTCTCAGGGGCTACACCCCTAAGGTATGATCGCACGCACCTTCTCGCTAAGAGTTGGGCTGAGCCCGAGCATGTCCTGCCTCTACTCAAGGCTTGGGTGCTGGCTTGAGCCTCAGGCTTGCGATAGACAGGAGCTTGAGCCCAATCGTTGGCCACCTCTTGACATTTGGTGCTAGCTAAGGCCTAGGATGAAAACAGGCACCTCGAGCCTCCATGGCTCAAGGGCTCCCTAGTGCTACCTAGTGCCCGTGGCACTACCAACCACTCCTCATCTTGAATAGGCTCTTTTTGTGCCTTTATAGCAGCACATCTCATTTTAAATTTGTGTGGATCAGCAACATTCTTCGTATGTCTTAGAAGACGAAGAATTTTCAGCATTCACGGTCATGCTATATCAACCACTAGAACTCAATTGTTTCTTATTACCGGTAACATCAGGAGTTGGGTGATGAGGTGCAGGAAAGGTACACGTCTCTATTGATTAGATCACCCCATGATGAATGCACAATTGGCTTGGTATCCCGAAATTTTGTACCATTACCTAGATATGAGCAACGGGCTGGCCCGGCCCGGCCCGGCACGGGCCTGTGCTAGGCACGGGCCCGTATGGCCCGCGGGCCACCGAGCCGTGCCTCCACAGGCCACCGTGCCTGCCTGACGGCCCAGGCATGGCCCGTGGGCCGATTTTCGGGCCGGGCCGGCCCGAAAAGCACGAGGCCCAATAGTCCTTCGGGCCGGCCCGTGGCCCGCTATATGAAAAATACCAAATTTAATACAGAATTTAACAAAGCATAAGTACGTTACATTCAAGTCACAGATATTAATACTTCACAATTCACATAACACAATATACTCTCAGATCATATTTCACTTGCCAAAAGTCACAAGTTTCACAAGTCACAGAACCTGATACTTCAAATTTC
>Ga0182004_10001295_pt1 | contig 18020 bp, 8 predicted proteins | sample Sormic07211540_1_FD_120479 | JGI IMG/M metagenome (GOLD analysis project Ga0182004, IMG submission 120479) | Endophyte microbial communities from Sorghum bicolor roots, Mead, Nebraska, USA - 072115-40_1 MetaG | ecosystem: Host-associated > Plants > Roots > Unclassified | place: USA: Nebraska...
AGTTTGACTCGATTTGTAGAAAATACGTGTAATATTTATATCTCTAAATAAATTTGTTAAAAAACTAGACTTAAAGATCTTTCCAATGATATTAATTATGTATTATAAATATTAATATTTTTTTATTATATATTTAGTTAAAGTTATTTCTTGGGAAGCGAAAACGACACTTATTTTGGGAGAGAGAGAGGGAGTACGTGGCGAAGCGAGTGCGCGTAAGCTGTCCACAAAGAACGTGACGAGAATGCCCCTGCTCCTCCGACCAAACCACAAGACTGCCCCGGAACAGAACGGAACGGAATGGAATCTTCTCTCCTGATGATGGTCCTGGGCTCCTCTTGGCTGGCTGCCATTTTCTTCTATATTCTATATTCTTTTTCTACTGCCCCTTTCATATACGTCCAAGAAAACAAAGGAGAAAGCATCTCATGATATGTGATCCGCACCTACTACTAGTACTATTTTATATTTTTCCAAAATATGCCAAAAGAATATTTCCATTTCCTTGCTCCTCCTCACCCCTCTCTGCTTTTTTAAACACTGCTAGATCACTGTCATATCTCTTGTAAAACTCGTATTAGACACCTGTTCTGACAACTTGTTCAAGTACAAATGAGACTGTGCGAGAAATCTTAGAACGTGTCTATGGGACACACACTACTCACACACGTCCAATTACATCATGGGAAAAATCCCCAATACTCACACACGTCCAATTCCTTTATAGGAAAAATCCTTAATAATTACACATGCATACAATTCTCTTATTGGAAAAATCCGTAGCGAGACGAGCAAGTTCGTCCCAGCCACGGATCAAGCTCATGAGCGGCCGCTCCCACACCCGAGAAGAAGAAGAAGAACTGAAATTGCTAGACATTTGTGTGTTGGATTCGAAGTGAAAAAATTGGATTCAAGGTAAAAGGAGGAGGTGGGGGCATTGGAATCTGAATCAGCAGCTGGTAACACAGAAGAACTGAAATTGCTAGACATTTGTGTGTTGGATTCGAAGTGAAAGAGTTGGATTGGAGGTAAAAGGAGGAGGTGGGGGCATTGGAATCTGAATCAGCAGCCGTCCAAAGTTGGCACGGCATATCCTCTTCCCAAGAATCCAACTATTTAATTTGGCGCCTTCTACTGTCGCTTGGTCACCAAGGATTGCATTGCTTTGGATTTGGAATTGTTGGACAGCTGGGGTTCTCTCTCTTTCTACTTTTATTTATTTATTACTCAACCGGTTTTTATCCATTGTACGTCTCTTTTTTTACATGGAAATTCCTTTCATGCTTTTTCAAGGAAATCCTTTGCTGTTTTGCTTTTTGAAAAAGAGAAAATCTGATGTGACACCGATTTTATACAGAAATATTATTCTTTGAGTCAATTTTACCGTTATTGGCTCCTAAAAATACAGTATTGGTTTGTTCAGAAAGTCTTATTAGCTAGCTAGGCCCCTTTGCAACCAAAAAAAAATGTTTTTTCTGGTCTTTCCTATGAAATTTAAATACAATTTATATATGTTAAATTCGTGTGTTTTTCTATGAAATTTAAATACAATTTATGTGAAATTCATGTGTTCCAAAAAAAGAGAGTATATTATGCCTTTGATTTTGAGGAAACATATAGTAGCACACAAACAAGTATACGTACTAGTTAGTGGGGATGACACCACACAACACGCAGCTGCCCTATAAAAGTAAAAGGTGTGTGCTCAATTTGCTGGCATTTCCCTAACAAAACTTATCTCCTAGATGGATATTCCAGCTGCACCATATGCATATGCCAAGTTGAAATGATGTCACTGCCCTAATAAGACAATGAGAGGCGCAGCCAATTCCTATCCATCTTCAAAGGGGGCATCCTATTTATATTTATACATATCTTTCTATGGTGTCCTTTTTGTCGTGAAGGCTTTTTTAACCATGCATCATGCATGCATGCTTGTCCTGAAATTTCCTTTGCTTGCAAAAGCTAACGGGTATATTCCAAATTTGCACGATGTCTACGATGAATGTCGAATCGTTTCTTGAGTGTCAATTCGAGTTTTGAGCATTGAGCCAGCCCTAGCATAGTTTAGACTATATATACCAAAAAGATACTTGGGCTTAGCCTGGATATTCGGAGCTCAAAGGATCAAGAGAAGGTGAATATCTCTTTAGTTTTAACACAAATAGTAAAATATTGAACGAATAGCATAAAACACAACTAAATATGTTTGATTAATATATATATATATATATATATATATATATATATATATATATATGCCAAACTAGCTAGTCTAGGCAATGCTTGAGTGCATGGGTTTATGCATCGTAGAGCTTAGTCTTGAGAGAGCAGCAGGCAATATTTAGCTATTTCAAGATATATATAGTCCTAAGCAAAGTGGTGGCCAGGCCATGGACATGTGTCAAATTAAGTGCTCACACAATAGGATTTTCAAACATCTTATCATCTTTCTAGTCCACAATAAAATTACCTAAGAAGTTTAAGGAATATAATAGTTCAAGAAAAATGAATAATATATTCCTAAGCACTTTTGATGAGATTTATAGTAGTGTTAAAACTTCAGTGACAATTAAGTTATCACTAGCATACACAATATAATGGCATATATTATAGATCAAGGGAGTATTATGATTCAAAATCAAACAATGGATGCTCAAGGCCACCACAATAAGTATCACATTCTTGTTTGTGTTAAATCCAGCTACTATCTATGAAAAATAATCATTAATTGTTTTAAAGAATAAAATAGACTAACAACCCACAAAAGAAACATGAGGTACTAGGCATCAAAATTCAACCAATACAAAAGACAATGGTGAAATCTAAAAAATAGAAGAACAATCGATGTAATTCAATATGTGCTAATTAATGTTTAATGTTTAGATTTTTTTTTACCATGCATATAACTGTACGCAACTAATTACGATGTCACTATCAATTATTTCAAATGCATTCAACAAGTCATCCAAGATTGAGTTTTTGTTTTTGCTTAAAAATATTGATGTTTACTCCTCTATCATCCTATAATTTCACATAAGTCATTAGCAGTACTCTAGGACCTACTTGGCAGAGATCCTGAGCGCAAATTTCAAGTTGAGAAGTGATTCTATGAATGAACTAGGAGACTACGAACTGAAAAAGTAGTTTGTTCTTGTTCATTCCACTTATAGAATCACTTTATTCAGAGAGTTTATTCTACAGAATCGCTTTTAGCCACAAAATAACTTCCCTTAGAGAATAACTTAGAGGATGAATAGTCACTAAAAATTAGGAGCAGGATGAGCTCTACCAAACATGAACTGAATATCGTCATTAAATTTGCCCTTCTTGATTTGAAATATTTTTTATTTTCTAAAATATGTATGAATTAAACTAATTCCTAAAATAATTTCCCCTTCTAGACTAGAGATCTTTTTTTATTTCAAAAATCTATAGCAACTTAATCCACTTTATAAAAATAATGATAAATTATACCTTCTAGATGTGGCCATACAAGGTTTCTTGAGTAGAAAGTACAGAATCTAAGTAATTTGTAGAGTAATTAATGTACTAAATTTTTTAAACGACACGTTTTTTTCCAATTAAACTAGTTCCTAAAATAATTTCCCTTTCAGACTTCAGATCTTTTTATTTATTTTCCAAAATCTATAGCAACTAAACTAGTTATAAAAAATAATGAGAAATTAGACCTTCTAGAAGGGGCCTTAGAAGGTTCCTTGAGTAGAGAGTTTACAATCTAAGTAGATTTATAGAGTAATTAATGTACTAAATTTATAAAAGGCCAGGTACTTTTTAAAATACGATGACAAAAGATTTGTCAAAGATCTTTATTATGAGTAAGCAAATCAATCTTGATCTAGTTTTTAAGAAAAAACGACCCGAAGGCATGCCAATATGTCATGGGACTTGTCCCTAAAATAATGTTAGCCAAACCTTAGTATCCTAGAAACACAAGGGATATTTATACATGACAAAGAATCTACTAAATATGTAAAAAGATTATTTCTTTTTCAAAACCCAGATAGAAGCTTCATCGTACGATTTTATTAGGAGTAAAAAAGAGCCAACTTTGATCTAGTTTTTAGGCGAAATTGAAGCCGAGAATTGGCTAATATGTCATTGGACTTGTTTATAAAATGTTAGCTAAACCTATATTACAAGAGAAAGTAAAAATACTAAATTTTAAATACCCTAGAAACACAAGAGGTTTCTATTAAGACAAATAATGTACTAAATCTATAAAAGATTGTTTATTTTCCCAATACAATGACAAGTTTCATCGTAGGTTTTTATTAGGAGTAACAAAGAACCAAATTTGATCCAGGTTTTTAGATGAAACCGAGCCCCAAAATAGGCTAATACACCATTGGACTTTTGTTTATGAAATGTTAGCCAAACCTTTATTATAAGAGCAGATTTAGTACTAAATTGAAATATCCTACAAACACAAGGGATTTTCCTATACAACAAATAATGTACTAAATCTAATGACAGAAGTTTCGTCATAGGTTTTTATTAGTAGTAAAAAGGAACCAAGATTGATCCAGGTTTGAGATGAAAGTGATCTTGAAAACTGTCTAATACATCTTAAGCTTGTGTTATGAAACGTTGGCAAAAACCTTTCTTACAAAAGCAAATATAGTACTAAACTAAACACATCCTACAAACATAAGGGGTCTTATATGACAAATAATGTACTAAATGTTTAAAAGGTTATTTTTTTCTGAAATGGTGACAAAAACTTCGTCTCACTAAGAGTAAAAAAGAGCCAAGCTTGATCTAGGTTTTGAGATGAAATCGAGCCCGAAATCAAGCTAAAACAACATGAGACTTGTTAAGAATTGTTAGCCAACCTTTATTACACATAAGGGCAAATATAGCACTAAATTTAAAAATGCTACAAATGCATAGGGTCTTTCTCTATGACAAATAATGTACTCCATCGTTCCAAATTATAAGTTGTTTTGATCTTTAGTACATCGAATTTGTTATGTATCTAGACATAACATTATTTAGATACACGTTAACTTATAACGGAGGGATACTAAATCGCTAGTAGTTTCTTCCAAAATGATGACGAAAGTTTTGTCGTATGCTTTTATTATAACTGATAGAGAAACAATCGTTGACCCGGTTTTTTCCTAGTGTAACCAAGCTTGAAAACCCGCTAATGGGCTAGATGCATTGGACTATATTTTATCAAATGTTAGCCAAAACTTTTTTATTATTACATGTAAGAGTATATATAGCACTGAAAATATACTACAGACATAAGGGGCCTTCCTGCAAATATTCCAATGGACGTGAAAACTCGTGCTTGTTGATTCCTAGATTCTACCACTCCATCTTCAGTTTTTTTTCCTCCTCTGCTCGGCTCCCCTATAAATGGAGCTCACCTTCCACGACCTCCCTCCGTTCCCATCCGCCGCCCGCGCACTTCTCCCTTCCGGCACACAGGACACCACCGTAGACAGATTCATCGCGACGATGGGGCTCGACGTCGTGGAGATCGGGATGGGCGCCGATTTGAGCCTGGATCTGAGGCACTTCGCCACCAAGGCCGTGAGGCAGAGCAAGGACGACGCGCCTGCGCCGGACATGGACGCCTGCATCCGCCGCCTCGAGGAGGAGCGGGGCAAGATCGAGATGTTCAAGCGGGAGCTCCCCCTCTGCGCGCGGCTCCTCGCCGACGGTGAGCGCGCACCTACCTCTTCCCCCTTTTTTTCTCACCTGTGATTCTTTTTCCTTTCGCTTCTTTTCCATTTTTGGGGGGCGGTTTTTTCTTACGCGGCGATGCGGTGGCGTGTGCGCAGTGATTGATGTCATGAAGGAGGAGGCCGGTAAGAAGACGACGAAGAGAAGTGATCGCAGCCTGCCGGCGGCGGAGGAGGACGAGGACGGCGCCGCTGGGGACAAGAGCAAGTGGATGAGCACGGCGCAGCTCTGGACGGGCGATTCCGGCCGGGAGGACGCGGAATCAGAGGTACGGCACGATTCGATCACCGATACGGCGACTTGAATGCTCACCGGGGACAGGATCTGGGGGGTGTCTGGTGCTCGATTGTCGGTAGCCTAAAAGTTTGGAGCTTTGCGATCGCAGAAGCAAGACAAGGGGAGGAGTTTGCCGGAGGCCAAGTCCCGCGGCGGCGCTCTCTTGCCGTTCAAGGCTGCTGTGGGCTCCGGCGCGCCGGCGTTCGCGTCGCTCTGCTTGAGAACGGACGACAAGGCTGCGCGCGTCGGGATGCCGGATCTGTCCTTGCTGTCGCCGCCGGCGACCAAGAGCGCCGCCGAGGAGAGCCGGCGCCAGGTGGTGGGGCTTGCGCAGGCAGCAGCGAGGGCGGCCGCCATGGCGCCAGCTGCCCCTGCGCTTGGCCTCCAGTCCCAATCGCAGCAGCAGACAGCTCAGCAGCAGCAGCAGCAGGCAAGGAAGGTTCGGCGTTGCTGGTCGACGGAGCTGCATCGCCAGTTCGTCGCCGCCTTGAATCAACTCGGTGGCCCCCAAGGTGAGACTTCTTCTTCAGATACCAAATTCACAATTTTTCTTGCCAGTTTTGGGCACCAACATGTTAGTATTGCCTAATTGCTCGCCATATTAGAAACATAAATTTGGAATTAATGAGTTCATTCATTCATGCCGTGTCTGCAGTTGCCACCCCGAAGCAAATCAGGGAGCTGATGAAGGTGGATGGCCTAACAAACGACGAAGTCAAGAGCCATCTTCAGGTTAGCAATCCAGCAGCTCCCCTTGACATTCATCCATCTCATCTCTGGTAGATGAAGATTCATTGCCCTTGTCTGTTGTGAGAATTGCTGACATGGATTCTCTGATTCTGATGTTTCTTCAGAAATACCGGCTGCACAACCGAAGGGCGCCTGGATCAGGCGTGGTGAGCCAGCCGATTATGCTCGTGGGAGGGCTCTGGATTCCCCAGGAGCAAAGCAGCTCTCAGTCTGGGTCTCCCCATGGGCCCCTCCACTTCTCCACCGCCTCAGGCATCGCCGTCTCGTCGGCGGCCACCGTCAGCTGCGAGGAGGAAGATGGCCGGTCAGAAAGCTATGGCTGGAAATGATGAAGAGGCTGCTGCTGGTGCATCATCCGTGTCTGTTCAGAGAGGGGAGGGTTTTGGCATGGTGGATCGCCATGACCGAGGCCACCAATTGCAGCTTCAGGAATCAGGAGGGGACTTGGGAGTAGTGTAGCTATCTGTACACATACATAGTTACATACAGGGAGATGAGATGAGATCGGGCCTTGAGCGCTCGAGATCAAACTGATGGTGCGTCGTTGTCGGGTTTGTACATCCCAAAGAGATGATACTAGTTACAGTTTTGAGGCTTGCTAATCCATGTTTCGGGCAGAGCTACAATTTTCGCCCCGAGAGAGTTTACCCATATCCGTCGTTGTCAATTATCATCATCTTTGATTCTTCTTTTCGTTGAATAAAATGTTTCTGCTGTTCATCATGGATTGAACAGTTAAGCTTAATGGCTACAGTCAATTTCTGATTGTGCTAGTTTTTTAATAAAACTTTTTTGCTGTTGGTGCTGGAATTGACATTTAAGTTGAATTGTTGCAAGTGCATGCTACTCAATTTCTGGTTGTGCCATTTTTTTCTGAATAAAATGTTTTTGCTGTTCGCCGTGGAATGAACAGTTAAGTCGAATTGTTTGTAAACAAAATATTTTTGCCTGTTCGTCGCCGAGTGAGTTGAATTGTTGCTGGTACATGCTATCCAGTTTCTGGTTGTGCCTTTTTCTGATAAAAGTACTTTTTGCTATTTGTTGTGGAATGGACAGTTAAGTTGAATTGTTGCAAGCACATGCTGTATTCAGGTTATGCTTCTAGAGTGCACCTATGTTTTTTTTTTTTTGGTTCTGTTACTGTTGTAATGTGGTGGGTAACAGTATCTCCGTGGCTTTCCAGATGCATATCATTCAGGTCCAACTGAAAGGATGGAAGGAAGGAAAAATCCTGCTGAAATATTCCTATTCCAGCTCCAGCATTGAATAGAAACTTTGGATGCTGTCCTTGGAACTTGAGGGGTGGTCCTGACTGAAATCCTGATAACCACTCACCAACAAACATGTTGTTACTGTTACTTTTCCTCATCATCAACAACATGTTCCTGTACTGTGTGTACTCTCTAGAAGTCATCAGTTTTTTTTTACAGAAAAAGAGAATGAACTGGAACTGAACTGAACTGACGAAACAGAGCACGGGCACGGCAGCAGCCTTTCTCTTTTCCTCCCCTGCCTTCCCCCAACCGTCCGGCACCGGCACCAAGAAAAGAGAGAGACTGCTCCGGCCGGCCGGCTGGCCGGCGGCTGCAGGTGAGCCGTTGCCCGGAGCCTCGCACAGTGGCGACGCACGCCAAGAACCTCACCGTTGCTGACGGCGGGCGTTCTTGGCATGCAGACCTCCTTCCTCTCCGTACTGCAAGCCTGCATGCGGTGCACGCTGCCGGCATTAACAACTCCGGCGTCCCTGTCGCTGCCGGTCAGAGTAATGTTTGTATAGTGGCCACTGGGTCCCTGTGTGCTCTTATCCACAGCGAAGCGTCTGGAGGATATTCTCCAGGCATTCCCCGCGGCTACTTTGAACATGTCTGACACTGTCACTCTCTCCGTGTGTCACTCAGCGTCTCTTCAGTCCTTGATCAACTTTATTAATTAGCACTAGCTCGCTGCTGACTGTGCAAAACTCCGACATGTTATGTTAGTGAGTTCTTCGCAGGATTGAGATTCAGACTCTCAATCTCGTCCTCGTTACACCGGTTTTTTCCATGGCGCAGGAATTAACCAAAACAGGTTAAAATCAAAGAGGACCTACACCTACATAATCAGAATGGAGTGACACAAGGTGTGGGTGAGTGAGTGTCGGTTTCAGTCGGTTTTCACCGCGGATCCCCGTGAAATCCTCTCTAAGACGGAGACGGAGGAAGCAGCAGTGTACAGCGACAGAGAGAGACGATGTGGAATGGAATCTTCCTTTGGATGAACGGCCTCGGTGAGGCTCTGAATATTCCCCGCCGTTGATGGATCGGCGCGGCGGCCTGTCACTTTCGACAGAGAGAGACTGAGGGTGGACACTACCGGACAACCCAATGTTCAAACCAAAAGCTCGTCGGAATCGGAATCGGAATATTATATTCCGTCTTCAATTATTTTCTCACGTATGATAAGGCCTTTGCTTTAGGAAGTTAAACTTTATTTCACGAATGTTTCAATATTTGTATGGAGTATTAAATATAAATTATTTGTGAAATTAAAAATATAGTTAGAGAGTAATTTGCGAGATGAATCTTTTAAGTCTAAATAGTTCATGATTAGACAATTACCAAATAAAATGAAAATACTATAATAGTTGTTAAACTTTAACACCAACCAAACACCTCCTAAATATGAGAAGAAAAAAGTGAGGGGATATTCGTTTCTGACTGAGAAACGGCAAGATATGATCTTCTTGTTTCTACCCTAGCTGCTGGTTCCATGATCATGCATGCTCCGGCAAGGAACAAGGAAGCGTAGCTTCCTATAAATATTCTTTTTGTTCATTGCACTTAGTGCAAAATCATATTCATACTCATTGCACTGGTGCAAAATCATTTTTTTTACGCATTGCTCTGCTGAAAAACACACGTTGCCGTGTGCCTGTGCTTCTTACCTTCTGATCCTCCGTTTTTTCCCCGATAAACAGCGGCTCGTTTGAACGCAAGAATTTCATAAGAATTATACAAAAATTCACATGATTCCGTTCATTTCACATGAAAATACTGAAGACAGACAGATTTTCTACGTGTCAGATTTTCTCGAACGTGGGGCGGAGTGGCGCGTCCACCCATGGCTGGCTCCCTGGCGAATTTTTTTTTTATTTTTAGCCCAAATTTAAAACATATTTCAAATTTTATTTGCTTTTGAAAATATTTTTAAAACTAGGCCGTTTGGACCCGCCACCATGCATGGCGGGGCAAATCCACAGAACCCCGCCATGCATGGCGCAGGGTACTACTGCTGACATGGCATGGTTCAGAGGGACATCTGCTGACGTGGCTAACACGTGGCGGGGTACGTGGCAAATAGTACCCCGCCACGCATCATGGCGGGATGCAACCCCGCCGCCCATCATAGCTGTCTGACAAAATGGCACACTCCTGGTTTCTCTGTGTTTCCTGGTGGTACTTTCGTTCATTTGTAGTAATTATTGACTGTAATTTGCACTAGTTATACAGTTTGCCTGTAAATCACGAGTCAAATTTTTTAAGACTAGTTACTTTATAATTAGATAAATTTTATTAAATAAAAATGAAATTATTATGGTATTAAAATCTAAAAAATTTTTGGATCTAAACAAGGTCAGGCCATACTGTATATGCCTGGAGAGAGAAAGAGGAGCTGCGCATGCAAATAGGCAAAGTGACAGTCTAGGGTGTTGCGCGTTGTTTAGTTCCAAAAAATTTTGCAAAATTTTTCAAATTTCTCATTACATAAAATCTTTAGATATATTTCTAACTTCAAATAAATTTATTAAAAATTAGATTTAAATATCTATATAATGATACTAATTTTATATTATAAATATTAATATTTTTAATAAATATTTAATCAAAGTTATTTTTCAGAAGAAAAATAACCATTTAGGAACGGGAAAACTGCACTGTGCGTACAGTGCTGCTGCTGCTCTACAGTGCTGTAGGTACAGTGCTGCTGCTGTGTAGCAGCACGCGCGCAGTCGCGCACAGTGCTGCGCGCACAGTGCGGCTGCTGTAGTTTCCTGTTCGTAAATATCTGTTATTTTTCTTCTGAAAAATAATTTTGATTAAATATTTATTAAAAATATTAATATTTATAATATAAAATTAGTATCATTAAATAGATATTTAAATTTAATTTTAAAAGAAATTTATTTAAAGTTAGAAATATACGTCTAAAGATTTGATATGACGAGAAATCTGAAAAATTTTGCAGAATTTTTTTAAAAACTAAACAAGGCCCAACACGCTATACTACTGTCATTTGCCTCTCACTTCCCCACGCGGCCAGACCCCTCTCTCTCCACGCATACACCTGGACTGTTTAGATCTAAAAACTTTTTAGATTTTAACGCTGTAGCAATTTCATTTTTATTTAATAAAAATTATCTAATTATAAAGTAACTAGGCTTAAAAAATTTGACTCGTGATTTACAGTCAAACTATATAATTAGTGCAAATTACAGACAATAATTACCACAAATGAACGAAAGTACCACCAGAAAACACAGAGAAACCAGGAGTGTGCCATTTTGTCAGACAGGGAGCACCCCGCCATGATGGGCGGCGGGGTTGCATCCCGCCATGATGCGTGGCGGGTACTATTTGCCACGTACCCCGCCACGTGTTAGCCACGTCAGCAGGTGTCCCTCTGAACCATGCCATGTCAGCAGTAGTACCCCGCCGCCATACATGGCGGGGTTCTGTGGATTTGCCCCGCCATGCATGGTGGCGGGTCCAAACGGCCTAGTTTTAAAAATATTTTCAAAAGCAGATCTAAAAATAAAAAAAATTCTCCCTGGCCAACACCTCCATAACATCAAGAAAAAGAGAAGAAAGGGAGAGTTTCATTGACAGGCAGGTCCTATGTGTCGGTGGCTATGAGAAGGAATTTGAAGATCTTTGTGTTAGGTGTAATTGCTAGTGTGGAAACACAAATTTAGGACAACAAAAATAGAGGTGAGCATCCAAGTAGAAAATAGGATCACTGGTAAGTTGCTCTCATATGACTGGATAGTGCTGGATGCTTAAAACACACATGTTATAGGCCATATTCTTGGGATACAAGTGAAGTGACTACGTGGCACAATGGTAATAAAGAGAGAGATGACCAAATTTTTATTGGATTCAAAATGAATTGTATGGGATAAAACTAGAGCACATTGTTTGTAAATAAATCTTGGAAACCGAAGAAACTTCCCATGAGATTGACCTCATAAGGTTAAAAAAAATCTAATAAATTGAGCTAATCACAACTTGTCCGAGTCGTAGTTGAAGGGTCTCCATAACTGTTTTTGTGGTGTGTGGATATAAATAAATAAACCAATGGAACTTCAAACCGTTCGCTGATCCGAAAAATCATAGCTAAAAATAATACCGCTAACAAAAAAAAATATAATTTATAAGACAAGCGAACCTTTTTTTTTTAAAGGAAAAGACAAGCGAACCAATTGAACAGCCCTAACCAATAGGGCTGTGAGAGCCTGGCACACAAATTCATCGGCCGAACCTCTGGCCCATATAGGTAAACTATGTACAGATTGGGCCGAGCAAGTAGTTCGTATGTTGGGCCGAGGAAGCCGAATCAGCCCATTAATCCATCATCATTAGGGATGAAAACGGTACAAATATTTTCCGATCGTATTCGAGACCGAATTCGTTTAGAGAAGTTTAGATCTGTCTATATCCGAGTCTGAATATTCAACATCCGATACTGTATCCGTGTCTGAATAAGCCTGACGTTCAACGAGCTTACCAGCAGTGCTAGCGTTAAGCTGCAACGAACCACGTCTTATTCTTTTTTTTTTCTTTAAAAAGGAGGAGTTTAGTAACAGACTCACAGTGGTGACAATGATGATGATACTGGAAGGACGGAGAAGACAAAAGTAACCGTTCAAATGTGCTGAAAGTGGTAACGGATACTATGTGTATGTCGTGAGTATGTGTACACAAGCAGGAGGATATATATTGGTAATAATAATAACAATGATGGTGAAAGGTGATAGTCAGTCACGCTCCCACGCTAAGCATGATTACACATGAAGACCGCGCGTCACTTTTATCGGTTAATCTATCACCCCAGACCGACCGTCCTAGTGCCATAGTACAGTTTGCTAGGGTTTTGTCGTCTGGTCGGTGTCGAGCTTCGTCACAAGTAATAAGGTTATTACGTAAAAATACAACGTTGTGAATAAATACACAGACATGTAAAAAGCTTGGCTACACTGATACTCCTTCCGTGTCGTTGTAAACTATATATATATATATATAGCTAATTTTAGCTTTGTTCTGAGCCAGACATATCTGGACTTTTTGACTAATTTTTTTTTGTTTTTGAAAAAAAATTGAACAAATGGAATACTAAGGCCTTGTTCCCAAAAACCCAAAACTTTACAAGATTCCCCATCACATCGAATCTTGCGGCACATGCATGGAACATTAAATATAGATAAAAAAGATAACTAATTGTACAGTTTACTTGTAAATCACGAGACGAATCTTTTAAGTCTAGTTTCTCCATGATTAGATAATGTTTGTCAAATATAAACGAAAGTGCTACAGTGTCAAAATCCAAAAAGTTTTTTTTATCTAAACAAGGCCTAAATCAATGCACGGTCAAAGAAATATTCCATGCATGTTGGTTTTTGATGAAAAACTGATGTAATGTTATAGACGTACTGCCATGTTTTACTACAAATTATAAAGCTATGTAACAATTTGATGTAATAAAACTACTGTGACTTGAGAGGCTATCAGGCTATGATTATCTTGGACCAACGGAAATGCGGGGTAGAGGATTGAAGAAACTCCGATATGAGAGCCAATGTGAATCATGTAATAATTAGTAGTACGTGCCAACGATTTTAAGATGTGGCAAATCAGAAGGCTTGACAACCAAAGGCTTTTCTCTCTAGAGATATATGCCGTGATCGCCGGCACACATCGCGGCGTGTTTCCATTTGGATCAAAGGAAAAAGGGACTAAAAGAAAAGAAAAGGGAAAGCATATCAGGCAGACATACTCTACAGTCTACTACTCCGTAGGAGTACTCTAGTGCTAGTAATGGCCTAATAAAAAGGCCCTGCAGTTTCTAAAAATTTCTTTCATCCTATTATATCGAATCTTTAAACGTATGTATAGAACATTAAATATATATAAAAAATAATTAATTATATAATTTATATGTAATTTATGAGATAAATCTTTTAAATCTAATTAGTTTATGATTAAACACTAATTACCAAATAAAATAGAAATATTATAAGAGCTAAATCCAAAAATTTTGAAGAAGCAAAAAAGAAAGAAAACAAATACAGTAAAGAAATGCCAATAGAGGCATAGAGGCCGGCGGACACGGTTCAGCGGCCACATATGCATGCAGCCATAGTCTAGCTAATCAAAGCTCACTGTCACTGTCAGTCAGTGTCATGGATCAGCCTTCATGTTCGAGCTTTAGGCAGCCACTACACAAACACCCCACGTTTAAACAACTAATCCTACCATCAGTCAGCACTTAAGTAGTATAATATAATCCTGTGTGTGATGTGACCACGTGTATATACCGCCGCATGCAGCACACTTCTTTAGGCTTTGTTTACTTTCAAAATTTTTTTGCAAAATATGAATAGTGACACTTTCGTTTGTATTTGACAAATATTGTCCAATTATGGACTAACTAGGGTCAAAAGATTCGTCTCGTCAATTTCGACCAAACTGTGCAATTAGTTTTTATTTTCGTCTATATTTAATACTCAATGCATACGTCTAAAGATTCGATGTGACAGGGAATTTGAAAAATTTTACAAAATTTTTTGGAAACTAAACAATGCCTTAGTCATGCGTTCATAATATATGCTACTGCATACATACAGTATGTAATAAATAAAATAGTACTGCAGATACGTAGTGGAGTACTGTATATATCATGCTTGCATGTGCAGCTAATTAACCAACCTCTGTAGCCTCATTCCACTGTCAGTTACTACTTGCCGCATGATACTGCAGATTACAGACGGCTAGATATATATGCATCTATTTTTCATTTTCATTTTCTCCTACTAGAACATGCATGCATCATCTATTGACAGGCTGACTAGCAGTTCCTTAGCAGCTGCCGCACTGTCCCACCGTCACTCTCTCAAGCTAGGTAAGTTTAGTTTTCGACACATATATAATCTTGTCTACTACACATACCTTTTGATGAGTCTTTTAATTTATCAGATTAGTGATGTATTTTTCATGAAAACTACGACGCTTCAAAGACAAATTTACTTGTACTCACTCCGTTCTTTTTTCATGTCGTGTAGCTTTGTCTTAAATGAAACATCTTTAATTTATCTTTAGTTTTTTTGGACTCCAGCGAAAAAAAGTTGTAGTGAAAGATGAATTTAATTGAAGAAGTATAGCTAATACAATTTTTTTAGACTCCAACAAGAAAAGATGATATTTTGAAAATTTCAATGGAATTTCACCAAAATTGTAAACACCCAACATTAAAAACTTGTATGACAAAAACCTTATCCGGAAATAGAGATCCATAGCAGAGGGTTCTCTCCGGTAACGTCCACAACCTGCATAAGGCCTTGTTTGGATGTTATCGGATTCACCTCAATCCACATGTGTTGGAGTGGATTGGGGTGGAATTTAGTTCAAGTTTCACTCCAATCCACACCAACACATGTGGATTGATGCAAATCCGACTACATCCAAACAAGGCCTAAAGTGGGTGTAGGACCGAGAGCATATACCATCTAACAAAATGCACAATATGTGTAGCATTTGCATGCAATAGATGGTAGGGTGGGGTGGATCTATCATCGAGTCGATGATGGGAGGGGGGAGGGGCTCGAGCCCCCTACAGCAAAGCCCCCAAGCATATAATGTATTTTTTCATGGTTTGTTTTTAGAGCATTACTTCACACGCTTCGGGAGAAAAACCGTGCTCTTGCACAAGATGTGGGATTCCTCGAGTTCCGCTGTTCGTTTCATCTTCAAACTTTGAGGTTATCTTCGTGACATGTATCTACCTCCGTACCGAATTTCATCCCAATTAGAGTTGATTATTTTCTTCTGTGGTGAGTGTTCCACTTATCACAGGGACATCCAGTCATCAGTTGGCTTCAGGACACTACCCGCGTGTTTTAGGGGGGGGGGGGTTTCATTTGGGACAACAGCCAATTTCGAAAGAAATTTCAGTTGGCCACATTCACCCCCTCCATGGTTGCCTATTTGGTCCTTGAGTTAGGAATATTGTATTTAGGTTAAATGACATGTAAAAAGTAGTTAAAAACCGTAAAACTCTGACACAAATGTAAAATATGTTTCAAATGATTAATTGGTCGAAGAGTTAGCATATATCTTCTCCACATAAATAAAAATAATAAGTAGTACTAACTTGAGAATTCATGATTATCGATCCACACACTAGTGCTAAACATTTCAGAGCTTCAATATAGCTAGTGTTATCTTTTTAATTGCGAAGCAATATAAAACAATAAGGCCCCATTCATTTGACTGGAAATGAGCCAAGGAAGAATTCCAAGCGAGTACGGGATTAATTTCTGGCGTCTCAAAGCCTCAACCAAACGAGCCCTAAAGCAACTTAGTTAATTGTTCATCATTCATGGAATCGTGGTCCCATAGCACTGAAGATGCACCATTTTTTTTTGCCCCCTTTACGCCTTTTTGCACTGTTGTTATTGGTTACATGTGAATCGATTGTCTTCCAAGCTAAGTATAGCTAGCTATAGAATAGAATGATGTATCTAAATTCTAGAACATTCTTTCAATGCCACAAAAGAAAAACATGCACTTACACTTTAAATTCCATTTAGATATATATTGACACGGTAACACTTTGACTAAAAAATATTTATAAAATAACAATATGGTCTAAGCTTTTATTAATATGGTGGTATAAAATGTTTCCATAATGAATCTATATAGATTTTCTTGTATAGTTTGACTTGTGTTTTCAGCATTTAATTTTAGGATCCTAAGTTGATACGGACGTGTAGTAGTAATTCTCGTCACCTTTTCTGTACGTAGTACGATGGTGTCGATTCACGTGTTGGGTGAGGCCTTGTTTAGTTTAAAAAATATGTAAAAAAAAAATCAAAATTTTCATCACGTCGAATCTTAGGTACAAAGTACTAAATATATAAAAAAATAATAACTAATTCTATAGTTTTTCTGTAATTTGCAAGACAAATCTTTTAAGCCTAGTTAGTTCATGATAGGACAATATTTATCAAATACAAACGAAAATGCAAAATGCATAATGTAGCACTTTCATTTGTATTTGACAAATATTGTTCAATTATAAACTAATTAGGCTTAAAAGATTCGTCTCGCAAATTACAAGCACTGTGTAATTAGTTATTATTTTATTATATTTAATGCTTTATACATGCGCTGCAAGATTAGATGTGACAGAGAATCTAAAATTTTTTGTAAAGTTTTTTTAGAACTAAACAAGGCTTTCTAAAACATTTTCAGATTTCTCGTCACATCGAATCTTGCGGCACATACATAAAGTATTAAATATAAATAAAATTAATAACTAAATATATAGTTTATCTGTAATTTGCAGATAAATTTTTTAAACCTAATGAGTCTATAATTAAACAATATTTGTTAAATACCGTATTTATTTTGTTTTTTTTTTTAACAGGCCTAGACAAGGCCCGAGACAGGAGAGAGGGGAGACAGGTTGTCCGGCGCTGTCCCTCTGTGTCCCGCTCCTCCGGCTTTCCGCCGCTGCCGGACGCGGAAACGCCCATTATCGCATTGTGTGTGTCTGCTCTGCTGTTCCTCTTCTCCTCGCCGCCGCCGGCCGGCCGCCCGCTTTGCTTTACCACCACCACCTCGCCCTCGCCTCCTCCCTCTTCCATTCAAAGCTCCAACTGAATACGCGTTTCCTTTCCGCATTGCAACACTCGAAAGCGAAAGCGAAAGCAGCTCCAGCTATAAAGGCTGCCTCCCTCACCATCTTCCCTTCCTCTCGTCCTGCTCTGCTCTCCACTCCACTGCCTGCTGCTGTGCTTCCTCCTTCCGCCAGATCTAGAGGATCCACTCTTCTTGCGCTCCGGCCGCGACAATGGCGGCACCTCCGCCCGCGCCATTCCTCCTCCTGCTCGCCGTGGCGGCAGCGTCACTCGCCGGCGCCGACGACCCCTACCGCTACTTCACCTGGACCGTCACCTACGGCCCCATCACCCCGCTCGGCACCACCCAGCAGGTACGCTCGCTCCTACCACATTCCATTCC
>Ga0182004_10001296_pt1 | contig 18015 bp, 18 predicted proteins | sample Sormic07211540_1_FD_120479 | JGI IMG/M metagenome (GOLD analysis project Ga0182004, IMG submission 120479) | Endophyte microbial communities from Sorghum bicolor roots, Mead, Nebraska, USA - 072115-40_1 MetaG | ecosystem: Host-associated > Plants > Roots > Unclassified | place: USA: Nebraska...
ACCATGTCACACAAGGGCAAGGCGACGTCCGACGTCTCCTTCAACCCGGAGGACCCGCCCGAGGCGTACACAAGTGAGAGCGCCTACAAGAAAGTCACCGAGTACCACGAGGCGGCGAGGGCGGTGTATGGGTTGGATTATGATCCAACGACTGACAATATCGATGCGCGCCTTGTCATGTGTCTTGGAATGGGAAAGCAGCATGGGCGCTACTGGATGGCGAATAGCGTGATTGACAGCACCACTACTCCCACTCTCTCCCAGATCCGAGCACAGACCACGAGCGGCTCCGGACTCCCACCGATACGCGAGCGGCCGGCCTATGGACAGGCCCGGGTCGAGGCACTACAATTTAGTTTTTGTTTACTCATCGTGCATTACACGGGGATTTTATTCTCGCTTCACTAACATTACCTTTGCAACAATGTATAGACCCATGTGGAAACTTCGAATAAGAGGGCCTAGACCGATGAGCTGGAGGCGGTTGTGGCTTCAGAGCGGGCGGCGCGGCTGGCAAGTGACTAGAGGATGTCAGATGTGCTGGTGTTTCTGCAGAGTTCTCTAGGTGTTACTTTGCCACCCGACTTGATGGGTCCACCTCAGCCTCCTCCGGTCGTTCCTCCCTTCGTTGCTCTCCACACTACTCCGATGAGTAATATATATCACACATGCATGTTATTTAGCAATTTAACTGTCTCATGCAATCGCTGCTCTTGTGTGTAGCCTCAGTCGGCGGGTTCGAACCAAGTGGCGAACGAGCATGGGAGACCGTCACCGCCGTCAAATGGGTGGCCCGAGTACGCACCTCCGCCGCCGCCTCAGTGAGTAACGTCGAAGAAGTTGTCACGTATTCCTTCTCTTCGTGTCATGGACTTGGACTTGTTGTGTTGAACTTCATGTCATGGACTTGGACTTGTTGTGTTGAACTTCAATAGAATCAAGTTGTTGTATGGACTTTATCGCCGAATAAGTGATGCTATTATAAGATATATGTGCTATTGTGATATATATATTGACGGTGGTGATAAAATTGATAGAATTATGATAAAAATGGTGCTACTTATGTTCATGGTGATATCCTTATGATATATATATATATATATATATATATATATATGATTTGTTGTGTTTGTAGTGAAAGAAAGCAAAAAACAAAAAAAAAATACTGGATTCCAGCTTTGCCTAGCGTAGCGCTAGGCAAAGAGCCTTTGCCGAGCGCGGCGCTCGGCCAGGCTGGAGGCGCTAGGCAAAGATTTTATTTAAAAAAAACAAATTTTTCCTCTTTGCCGAGCGTGTTGTTGGAGGCGCTCGGCAAAGAAATTTTCAAAAAAAAATTGGTTTCCTCTTTGCCGAGCGTTGTCTTAGAGGAGTCGGCAAATAAAATTTCAGAAAAAATGTTTTGCGCTTTGCCGAGCGCCAGACTAGAGGCGCTCAGCAAAGAAGGCGTCACAGTGCATACGGTCACAACCCGTTGCTTTTCTTTGCCGAAGGCCGCGCGTGGCGCTCGGCAAAGGCTTTGCCGAGTGCCCGACAAAAGACGCTCGGCAAAGGAGCCTTTGCCGAGCGTTTCTTTGCCAGGAGCTCTTTGCCGAGCGTTGCCCTCTTTGCCGACGGCAAACCCGCGCGGTCTGCAGTAGTGATCATTAGTCAAATGTATACTCCCTATTTACACAATGAGGAATTAAAGTAATCACTACCGGAGAGTCGGCCTTTGCCGTGAGCAACACACGGCAAAGGTCGGATTTGCCGTGTGCCCAGCCAAAGCACACGGCAAACGCTAGGGGGTTAGTGTGGAGTTAGTTTTTGCCGTGTGCCCTGATTTTGTCCTGTGTTGCTCACGTTAAAGGTTTGAGTTCGCCGTGTGTCTGATGTTTGCCGTGAGTAACACACGGCAAAGGCCAGGGATACCGTGTGCCTAGCGTTTGCCGTGTGCTTGGGCTGGGCACACGGCAAACCCGACCTTTGCTGTGTGTTGATGGACACACGGCAAAGGCCGGCTCTCCGGTAGTGACACACACCTAGTTTCATGTGAAAAGAAGAGTAAGGCCAGGTTAAGGTTATGGCCCTATTTAGATGCAGCCAAACAACCAAAACTTTTAGAGAAATGAGTAATTTTTTGAAGAATGGATCTAAACAGGGTTCTGTAAATTTGGGCCTGAAGATTTGGAATTTGAGACCTTGGAGCCCAAAACTGTGTAAACATGCTTAGGGACCGTGTCTTATGTGTTGGAGAACAAAAAATTTGAAAAGTATCTAAACACCTATTTGGAATGTAAAGTCTACAGCCAAAAGTTTTGGGACGTAAAGATTTGGGATAAACAGGCCCGTGTCTTGTGTATTGCAATAGAGTAAGTGGACAGGTTCTCTAATTAATTTTGCCAGACAAAGCACTGAAATTCTGCCAGCAAAAGTATCGATTCCTCGTTTAAAAACACTAGTACAGATTAGTACTGCTGCTAGCCTGCTACGAGTTTTTCTTTCCATTTCTGCTTTCACTGCTATTTCTTCACGACAGCGGCATTTCATATTCCCACAGTACACAGGAGGGCAGCTTCTGTACGTATTTAATTTTGCACTGAAATACAGCCCGCAAAAGTAGAAATTGCCTGTTTACAATCAGTAGTACAGATAAGCAGCATTTGACTGCTGTAACGCGTTTCTGTTTCCATTTCTGCTTCCCCTCTGCTATTTCTTCACGACGGCGCGGCATTCCATATTCTCACTCCTGCGCCTGCGTCGTCCTGCTAGCTCCATTCCTCATCTACATACCCAACCATCCAAACCCTAGCAGTGCTGCCTGTCATGGCTTTCGTTGAAGACCAAGTTCACCATGTCGCTGCCGCTGTTGACGCTGCGGCAGGAAACCCTGTCCCAGTCCTCGCTGCCCCCGGTGCCGGTGTCAACAACGTCCATGGCGGGTCTGCACGCGTCTTCCAGACTCCTTCTCATGCATGTGAATTCTGGTTCGATCCCTCCGTTCTGTCTCGATTTTAGTGACGAATTTCTGTTTCTGCATCATGCTACATCAGGATCAGGCTGGAGTCGGAGGAGAGGGACTGGGCAAATCTAGTCCAGGATGCTGTCACGGAGATCAGTGAGAAGCTGCTCGCTACCGATGCGACGGAGTACATCCGCCTGAGAGCAGTCTGTAAGCCGTGGAGAAGCTCCACCGATAATGATAATCGGCCAACCTGGGAGCCGTGTTTCTTCCCCAGGAACTGGGTGATGCTTCAAGAGGACGAGGACGACGACGACGCGACGCCTGCGGAACCAGCGGCGCTTCGTCGCCGCCGCTTTGTGAATCTACGCACAGGCGCTACGCTCTGGATCCATCTACCATCGTTTGAGGAGTACGGCTTTTTCCTGGCCAGCGCCGAGGGACTCCTTCTTTTCTACTGCTTGCGCACTGAAACGGTCCGCCTCTTCAACCCCCTGACCACCGCCACGGCCATCCTCCCTGGATTCTCTGGGGAACCGGGCCTAGAGGGAGAGCCAGATCTCACCGCTGCCGGCATCGTCGTCGATAGGAGGAATGCGCCTGCCGGAGATCCCATTGTTGTTCCCAACGTGGTGCTGGTCCTGGTCTCGTCACGGAGGCGTAGCACTGTGATTCTGTGCGCCAAGCCTGGCGACGACCACTGGGGAACCGTCTCTGCTGGCGTTCTGGAGGTGGACGACGGTGGCGTGCTGCCGTTTGATGGCGGCCTCTCGCAGCAGGGATGTTTCTACATCCCGACGTACCACGGCGACGTGCTCAGGGTTGAGCTCTACCCACAGCCTCATCTGGTGTATGTGGCTAGACCACCTGGTCGTGCTCGCTGCACATGCGGTGCTCACAACGTGTCCTCCTACCTGGTGCCATCTCTGGATGATGCAAATAGGACAGGTGAGAACGATGGGATGCTGCTGGTGCGTGTCTTTGCCGATGACGAAATCTATGTCCTAAGGGTGCACCTTGGCAATGGGAGCTACACCCAAGTACCTCAAGATGACAACCGCACCATCTTTCTGCCCGGGCTGACACTCCTGACGGACAGGTTCCCTTCGCTGGTTGGAGAAGAAGGATATGTGCACGTGAATGAGCGCATCGAGGATTACATTGGCAATGCTGTTTAATTAGTTTAATTTGCAGTAATTAGCGGATCGTTTTTCTTTATGTATTCACAATTCACAACTCATGTCAGGATGTTTACTTGGAATAAATGTAATTTTGGGAGCTACTATATTTTTCAATTTTTGGGTGGTGTGTGATCAGTTTTAATTGAGAGTTATCATTGATTTCAAAGGCTGTTGGACAAGTGACTTGGTTCTCTCAGTAGCAAAGATTTCTCTCTTGTGATTGAAACCATAAGAAATCAGTCCCCGATGAATGTCCAAAGGAGCAATCCATCATACAAATGATGCATTATATATATTCAATGCATATGCGCGAGGATGAGAATCCGCAATGCCCTAGAAGTTTTTTCAATTAGAAAAAATGTGCATATTTATGTAAAATCATTTATGATACGCTGCAACTCTCTACTACATTATATTCTATGGATAGTTCTCTACAAATTTTTAGGCCTTGTTTAGATACACCCAAAAATAAACCCAAAACTTTACAAGATTCCTCATCACATCGAATCTTGCGGTACATACATGAAACATGAAATATAGATAAAAAAGATAACTAATTGCACAGTTTACTTGTAAATCACGAGACAAATCTTTTAAGCCTAGTTGCTCCATGATTGGATAATGTTTGTCAAATAAAAACGAAAGTGCTATAGTGTCAAAATCCAAAAAGTTTTTGGATCTAAACAAGGCCTTAGTATGCTAAATTGCGCTAGCCATCCTTAAAACCTTTGTTGGGTTCATCATCCTGGTCCTGATACTCGCGAATTGCACATTCAGCTCTGTAAATTAGTTCCGAGTTCTCATCCCAGTGCTTGTAATTGTGAATTGCACACATGGCACCTGAAACCGAAACATGCACATTTGGCTCCCTAAAAGTGGTGTAGTGCATGCAAAATAAACACATCAGTAGGACGTGCGGCAGGAGCTTAGGTGTCATGCAGCCCTAGTTTTCTAGGACCTCGCACATCAGTTGGTCACCCGTATAAAGCTTGGCCGACGTACCGCTCATATTTGTCATCTGATGTTTCATTTTGTTTCCTTTAGCAGAAATAGAAATCAAGGGCAAGGAGGCAGATCAAGTGCTAATATCTGGTTGCAGAACTAAACGTAAAAGTCCATTTTGCTTTTGCTTATCCAATAATAAGTATGTTCCTTCACTCCATATATAAGGGTAGTGGACATAATCGTAATGAACCTAAACTATGTCACCAAGGATGTGAAGTTAACATTTTACCAAAAGTCTACCAAAATTACTATTGAACTATTTGATTCAGAAATTATTCAATTGTTGGCCGACGCTCATATTTGCTTGGAAATTTTTGTTGCTTCAGCAGGTACTATTTGATTGAGAGGTTTGAAGAACCTGGAAATTTCCTTAGAGAGGTCTCCACCAAATATCTGCTTCGTTTGTTAATTCGATTACATAGGGATTCAGAATAATTAACTTTATATTGGTTTACAGTTTCGAAGTCTAAGTATTGGTTAAATGATCCTGTGGGCCTGCAACAGTATGTTTCTTGATTTTTGTTGCTCCAGAAATGAGATGATTTTCCATCAAGACGTGTCTCCAGAAATGAGACGATTTTCCATTTCAAAATGTGTACATTTGTAAGTCAAAGAATATGCCATCATTATTATCATGAGGATTTGTGCTGTAATCTTTCTGAACATTCAGGTAGGAAAATGACTTGTAAATGGAAAATACCCCACTGATTTGATCATCTCCATTTGCCATATAAAGCTATTTTGGGCGGATTATAGGTGAATGTGTCCCATGAAATATTCTGCTAATTTTAAGATCCTTCGCCTGCTTCAGAATAAACATATATACCCTTGTTGCATTTACTTGATTTTGCATTAGATATAGGTAGCAAATTACTGTTGAGGATGTCTCTGTGAAGTGGAGTAGCTCCTCATAATAGATGGGGGCCTTTCTGCATCTACGATCATATATATGGACGGTTTAATTCAAGAGGTTTGCAATGTGGATCTTCAATGCCCTTGCACGGTGAATGGTGATCAAAGCTCATCAGGTGCTCACTGTCTGAAGATTGCAAATCCTGTGAGTGTTGATTTGTGGGGATAAACTTGGATACCCTTTGTTCGGAACTTGAATTCTTGAGGTCAGACCTTGCATGTCAGTCGGAATTTGTTGCAGGTTTTACAATAACATGATCGGTCAAATTAATGGAGAGGAGATCAAATATGTATGGAGCACCACTGGAAACAGAGCTTTGGTTAAGATTCTCAACTCTGAAGATTAATGGATTTCTTACACCATCACGTCCTGACTGCCCTTGTCAATAAGCAACCGTAGAATCTGGAGTGAGATGGTGAGTACACACGCTGCTTTAATAATGGAGATCAATCTCCATTTTTGCAGTTGCATTGATCTTTGAGAAAAATTTCCACCTATAAGGAGTACTATATTTGATGACTATGCTCAATTTCATTTAATAGAGCATTTTTAATTTATGGTGATACAAATCTGTTTATGGGGTCACAGTCAATGACATACGTAAACATGTAATCAGGCATTTTTGTTCTATGGTTATCACATGTCTTGTTCATACTATATATTTTAATGTTAACTACACCCTAGACTACCAGTGTTTTCTGTCCTCAAAATTGAAATTGGGCTATACATACTTGACATCACTAGATGATATAGGTTATCGAATATTTAATATTAGGTACACAGCAATCCACCTCGGTTATGATTTTCATTAGTGTTAAAACTATCCCAGTTTCCGTTTCTGTTTTTCTATGGGTAAGGCTTAGTGATTTATGGCAGTATACCAAAGGGGTATGGTCTGACGGTAATCTTTGTGAGGAAAGGAGAAATGACTGTTCACTATTTGCTCTAGTAGGGCATGAAAACCTTGCATAACTCCATCAAGCACAGGTTCTGATCCGAAGGTCCTGATGCCCTCCCACTTGGACATGTGCAGCTAGAAAAATAATTAGTATGTATTCCACATGTCTTTACTCATTTTATACTTCTTTTTGTGTTTCAAAGTTTGGTGCTGCCCTTCCAATTAACGGAGGGAGCCACCCAGCCCACCCTTCTAACAACCTGAAAATCGTTACAATTTTTCAAAAGCAACTAGAGCATAAAATGCATCTAAAAATTAAATTCCTAAAATAAAAAATCTTGTCTTTTTACTTGTGAAATTGTTGAGTATCGTGTGCATTTTAAATTTAAGTTAGAAACCAACTTGTTCTTACACTAATGAAAACCTAGCATTGCCTGTTTTGGCGGATCATCCGTCATCCCACTGGACCATCCGTCATAACATTTCAAAGACTTAGAATAATTTTTCCAACTCGTGCACTGAGGAGTATTCGTTGCTACTACCAGAATGTCCGTAGAAACCCTTGCAGAACCAGTCAGTATGCGTGGCAGGTCGAGCACTGACAGACTGTCCATCACTTCTGACCAACTATCCATCAAATTCGGTCGACACATGTAACATGCAAACCATGTGCTGTCACTTCCTCACCCCACTCGGCCCACATATCATCCCTCGCCTCTCACAAAACCAGGAGCCATCTCTCCACTCTCTCCCTCATCCCATTCTCTTTCACATGAGAAACCAGAGAGCAAATGAAAGGGAGAACAGAAGAAAACAGCTAGGAGAGAAAGGAAGAAGAAGAGATGAGAAGTGCTGTAGCTAGAAGATGTTGGACAGTTGTCTCTGATATTGTAGATATACAAGTAGGCGGAGACATTATCAGTATAGGACAGTTGTGGTTGAGTAATAAAAAAATGTTGTTGTTAATATGATAACCTCTGCTGTCATGTGGTCAATTTGGAAACTTAGAAATGAGCTTTGTTTTCAGAGGTCTGGTTGGAAAAGTATGGAGGTGGTGTTCTATAAAATCTTGGGCCTGTTACAGAACTGGACATTTCTGTGCCCAGTGAACAACGGAGAGGTCCTGGATGGTTTCATGAAGAAGCTGAAGACTGCGGTAAGGGTGGTTCCTTGGCTTTCCGATATCCCCAGAAGCACGATACAAAATTCTTTAGAGGCATGATCGTTGCGTTTCCAAACGTAAATTGAGACCTTCTTTTGTTTTGCTCTTTATGTCTAGCAAGGTTCCAATTACGCTTTCAAACACATTCTTCTGAACACGCATAGCATCGATCGCATGTCGTACGTCCAAGTCTTTCCAGTATGATAAGTACTTGAAGAAAATGGATTTCTTCTTGAATGTGTCGCCTTCATTTTCCTTCACAACCTTTCTTGGTTTCCCATCTTTGGTCTTCTTTCCAAAAACAAACTTCACATTCTCAACTATCTTGTGCACTCTATGCCCTATACTATAACCTGATGGAGCAGTAGATTTTGATTCATCCATATTGTCGAAGTACTTATTCATCTTTTGTAAGCGGTACTTATGGCCTGCCGGTAGCCACCTTTTGTGCCTCATGTACACTATCTTGTTAGATGCAGGAAGAGACACGTGCCATGTTCCATCTAGGCACTCTACACAATCAACCTTTCTCTTAAACTGGCCTGATAATGAAAAGAGAGCAGGGTAATCATTAATTGTAATAATAATAATTGCTCTCAGTGTGAATGTCTCTTTGCGGAACGCATCGATCATGTCCACACCTACTTCCCATAGTGTTTGTATGTCATGCATTAAGGGCTCTAGAAATACATCCATATCAACTCTAGGTTGTGTAGGTCTAGAAATAAGAATGGTTAGCAAAAGATATTTTCTCTTTTTACACAACCATGAAGGAAGGTTGTATACTGTCAGGACCACTGGCCATGTGTTATGCGTGCTCCTCGTCTCGGCAAATGGATTCATTCCATCAGTACTCAGTGCAAACCTTACATTCCGTGGTTCCTCGGTAAAGTCCGGATATTTCTTATCAAAATCTTTCCATTGCTTTGCATCGGCTGGATTTCGTAACTTTCCATCATCTTTCCTTTCATCAGATGCATGTCATGTCATAAGTTCTGCATCTTTAGGGTTTGCAAACAAACACCTCAAACGGTCAACCACGGCGAGATACCATATCACCAAAGCAGGAATTCTTCTCAACGCATAATAGTCCGCTTCTTCATTACTAGTGGGCTTTGAATGTTTGTCTTGTTGAGTCTTCGTTTGGGTCTTCTTTCGCTTCCTCCCTGTAGAAATAGAGGCTGGATTCTCTTCCTCCCGATAATCTTTGTTCGTCTTATACCTACTGGCACCACAGTTTGGACAGTTGTCTAAGTCTTTATACTGATCACCTCGATATAGAATACAATGATTTCTACATGTGTGGATCTTCTCAACACCTATCGTAAGTGGACTGACTAGCTTCTTTGCATAGTACGTGTTATCAGGGACTTTGTTCTCCTTAGGAAAAAGGTCTCCAAGTACACGCAAGAAATCATTGAAGCTAGCATCAGACCAACCATGTCTAGCCTTTATCGTCAAGAACTGAAGAACAGCCCGTAATGTTGACCATTGTTTGGTACAAACCTTTGACTCGTCGTACAAAGGCTCATCTGCTGCCTTCTTCAAGGCTTCCATTCTCTTCATGAAAAATATTGATGGATCCGCACAATGGTTCATTATTGCCTCTAAGAAATCTGCATCTTCAACAACATCTGTCTTAGCATGCTGAGTTTCTTTGACATTACATGTAGCATTATGAGTTTGATTGATATTTGGCATAGCATGACATTCTTTGACATGTGGCATTGGACCCTCCACATTAATGTTCATTGCAGTGTTGTCAGTTGTCCACATATAAGGTGCAGAACTACCCTCACCATGTTTTGTCTAAATCAAGTAGTCCTCCATAAATCCTCTACAAACCCAGACGGGAAATGATTGCTTCTACATTATCAAATACCACAAAATTTTTGCAGTCTGTGCATGGACAGCATATGTGCTTCGCTTTTGTTCTCTGAGCATGTATCTTCGCGGCATCAATAAATTTTTGGACCTCCACTACATATGATGGGTCTAATCTTGATAAGTTGTACATCCATAATGACCTCTCCATATTTAGCTGTAATTAGTTAAGAACAGTGTAGGTCAATCTAAAAACAAAACTAATATAACCCCCGAAAACAATCATAACTAAGATTGTAACCTCCTTTGATTAAACGGAGATGAAAACCTCCCCCTTATAGAGTTTACAATTTATGGAATTTACATAATTGTTTAAACTCATTTTCAAAATTGCAAGAAACAATCGAATAAAATTTAGGAATAATTGAAGGATTTCTATGATAATCTTTAATATATGAATTTATAAAGTGTATTCATCTAAAAAAAGATAAACTAAAACTCAATCAAAAATATAAATTTCAAAATGTGCTCTTGATTACTCTATTGCATAGATCTACTCACAAGGATTCTAAAAAGTACTTATTTTCTATTTTCTGAATTTTATACAATTTACTATGAATTTACATAAAAATATAGCTAAAACCCTCTCTCTCTTGCCCTATGAACCCTAACCCTAGGCGACAATGCATGATGAACCCTAGATCTAGAGCACCTCCAATACAAGAATTGAACCAAAATATCACTAAAAAAATGGCATCAAGGGCACTAAATAACCTTTTGGAAGTTTCTCACCAAAGAAATAAAGATCAAAACCTCCCCCCTTGGAAACTGTTTCTGGACCGCCACACTGTACAGCTCACGGGAGTAACTGTTCTTGTCTGGAGGTGGACGAAGAGTATTTATAACAAGATTAACACAAGTGATTTATAATGAAGACCGCCTGTGTAAATACAATTGGCATAGGCGGACCTCTATACAAACTTCCTGTGTAAAAATGTACAATTTCACAAAAAATATCATTTGCACAGGCTGTTGTTATTGTAAACCGAATAAACCATTTACACATGCGGTTGAGTTAAGAGAACTGCCTCTGTAAACACATTTACATAGACAGTTCTCTTGATCGGCCCATAGAATTTTTTCTAATGGCGTTATGAAATTGTGAAACGCCTGTGAAAAAAAACAAGGTGCTAGCAAAAATGATTTTTGTATTGATAGTCATCTTCTACCTCAAGCTCTCATGGAGTCCCCAAGGCTGATCTCCCTCCACGAAGCTTCTCCAACCAAGCTGCTGTAGGTAGAGCGTCCCCAAGGCATGGTGGTGAGCACATCCTTGAAGTCCATCTTCATCTGCCCAACTCTAGCAAGCTTCCCCTTGAGCTCTGTGGTCCTCCCTTGGTGATTTTCACCATGGATGACGACGAGCTCAAAACACACAATGAAGGACACAACCAATACTTGTAAAAGCTTTCCTACATCACTAGGAAGTGATAGAAATTAACAAAACACACTCCATTTGGAGTACGGATTCCCAGAAAATCATCATGAAATATTGTCTATCATCTAAACATGATTTTGACACCAAAAATTATATTTTAAATTTGACTTAAAACAATGCATGTTATTTTATAAAAGGCCTCGTATCAAGTCCAAGCAAGCTGTGGAAACTTCCAAACTCTCAATCATCCCCATCTGATGCCTAGGGAGAGAGATGGGCTATTTTTACAAAAAAAACACCAGCCATTAGCCACACTAATCTTGATTTTTTGCCAATCACCCCTCCCTCATCTCATGTAGGTTAGTCAAGCCGCCGCTTCGATTCTGCTGTACGCGTGTCATGCGTGGTCTATGGAGAAGAAGGGCGGCAATCGTGGATTCGATGTCGCGCGCTGCTGACCAGTCGTGACTCGTCAATCATTGCACATCACCGTGAGTCGCCGCCGACCTCACCATGGACTCCAGCGGTGAACCACTACCCACTCTGCCCGCTGCTGCCGCCGATGGACTGCAGCATGACGGGGTTTAGGGAGCACATGGACCTGCAGATCACCTCCGTGCTGCAGGTATTGGTTCGTCAGTTTTAATTTTTTCTTGCTCTACTAGTGCTGTGCAACATGCACAGATGACTTGCTGCACGCACCGGCGTGCTGTTCATTCAGCTGCATCGATGGATCACTCATCATGCATGTGCAGCTGCTGACGAATGGGCAGTTTAGGAGCGTGAAGCACCGGATAATCAGCACTGTGTTGGTCAGCACAATACCAACACCATGGACTCCGGCGGCCACGAGTCACCGCCCGCACGCGGCGCCATGGACCGCACGAACGCGCACTGTGGCATTGGAAGTGGCACCGTTCATGCCATGGTTAGTTTCTCCTATAAATGGAAGGAACTAAAAAGTAGGGGCTCACTCCAGCACCCTAAGAATGAGGACCAAAGGGGAGCTTTGAGGTGACCCTCAAATTTAAGGGCTCTAGTAGGGCTCTACTGGACCTCTTTTTCCCTCAAGCCCTCAAATTTTGTTTTGAGGGGTTTATGTAGGGGCCTGCACCTTAGTAATAGGATTGAAACCTAGGGTGTAAAACCCTTTTTGCAGTCAAGGTAACAAAACTTAGCAAAACCATAGTGCATATTTTGATAGAAATCTTGCATAGGTTTTGATAAGTAGAAAATAGAGGCCATATAGATTTTGAGAAGCTTAATTCAAGCCTCCGCTTAATTAGGCATCATGGTATCTTCACTGGGTTTCTCCACATTCGTTGTTAAGGTGGATTATAACAACAAATGAAGTTTGTACAATTCATATCACTAACACCAACACTTAGCAAAACCATAGTGTATGGTCTATTTAGCATGTATAGTGGATGTAAGTCAATTATACTATGGGACAATACAAAGACCAAGCATTTTCAATGTGTAGAGTCGATAAGAACCATTTGGATCCTATGGCGGCATTGGAAAGATCAAATATTTCCAACACACGGTGTCACAAGATTCTAATATGATAAGACAAAGCCAATAATTTTTTAAACAAAATAGGCAGAACATCTACCGATTATTATACTAAAAACATGAAGAATCCAGAATGGGTAAAACAGAGCAATGATAATTAACCCAAAAAGGTCACATATATATAACAACTGGTTCATTCAGGACAAGCCAACAATAAGTCTAATTTAACAGTTACAGATATCTTTTCATGTACTCATGTACTCGTCCATGCAGGTATACTGAACCTCTGGGTACAATAGAGTAGCCTCTGCCCCATCATCACCGATTTCAAAATTTGTCAAGCAACCTTCATAGAAATTGTGGTAATAGTGTCCCACTCCAACTTGATTGGCGAAGTCTGTATCTGCACATCCATGGGAAATCATAATTTATGTTTAATGGGGAGATGTGTAATAAAACAATTTTCATGGACACTAAAATTGTTTAGGAAATACCAACAATATTTTTTACAAGTAGTAGTGTAGTACACTCCGTACATCAGCATTCAATGTCGAAGTACATTTATATATCTGTTATGTGTGCATGTTTCGGTGGAAATCACATCTGTTCACACTAAACAATATTGAAGTGACCACTCTAACAATTATGGTGTAACTAATAATTACACAAACAAGAAAAAGTCTAAATCATATGCATTACGTTTTTGGAAAAAATTCCTTGCATTGCCCTCAGACAATACCTTTCACTGAAGCCAAGAATTCATCTACAGAAATGTGGATTTTCTCTAAAACATTTCCGGAAAGGTTTTTCCATTTTGAGATAACATCGTTTTCAGTCAGGATATTTTCCGGAAAGGATGTTCAATGCGCGAGGATCATAAACAGACTTGATTGTATATGTTGCAACATCGTCTTCATCACAAAATATAACTACAAGGTACATATATATGTCATAACTACATAGTTAGAACCATATTATTGCTTCCAGTTTTATAAAACTCTGTGTAAATATGTCTATTCTGGATATGGTATGCTTTACAAGGGACATGCTCGATATTGATTTACAATTAAGATAATGGGAAAATGTATGTACGGTATCCAAAAGTCATATTTCAAAGACCCATACGTATTACACTCTACATCTCAAAAAGCTAATATATATTTGAGAACAATTAAACAAAAATTATAATAAAAATGGATCTTGATGTTAGATTAAATACAAAAGTAACAATGGACGGAGGCGAGGAACAATTAGTGTATGATGTTTTACCTTTGACATTGTCATCTCCATATACAAGAACTTTCTCTTTGGGTGGCAAAGTGCGCATTTGACATAGGTTAGGCCAAAAGGAACCAGCAAAGCAATTGGCAGGAACAGAGGTGTGGGGAATGTTCGCATCTTCTATTGCTCGTATTAGGACCATCTTCTCATCAAATGTAACCCTTCCTGGTTCAAGAGCATGCCCCCATCTTGGATGGATCTATGCCGAATTCTGATGGTATAAAATGCTGCATCCACAATAACTTAAGTTTATTTAGACTATGTACATCTTCATCTTTTGTTGTTTTATATATTGAACTATATATATGGGAGTCCGTACATGTTAAAAGCCATCTTTATATTGTTGTTTGCATTAGTTTCTTTGTTCGTAGTTAGTGTGATGTTGGGAGGGCTCATTAAAAAAACAAATGCCTCTGCTGCTCTGTTTTTGGGTGCTCCTATGGGATGGGATAGTATTAGAAGCAACAGTTTAATGACCAGACACTCAAAACCATTTCAGATCTATGAACAAGTATCACGTACTTTGTTCGACTCAAAATAAGTACACATATTTGTAGTTAACTAATTTTAAATTTGACTATTATCAAATAGTATTGACATTTATATCCCTAAATAATTTACTATGATAATATATGGCACGATTAATTTAATGATGTTTATTTGCTATCATAAACATCAGTGAATTTTGTACATGTTTTGTTAAGCCTGAAATTGATTGACTCTTTGAAATACTAGATGTGCGCTTATCTCAGTAGGCACAAGAGTATATTTGTTTGGCTTTTATTCTCTCTCTGTATTCATAATAGCAAAATTGCTAGTGTGTAGCAACGAGACACACAATTTATTGAAAGGTCACTTGCATGACTTTTGGGTTGAAATTTATATTTAACTGAAGTGATATGTGTTTCAGTTCGTCCTCAAATGACTGCATTTTGTTCTAACTTGAACAAACATGAAAAGATTAGAGATTTATCCAACGATGCATGGAGCTGCAACAAAAGAAGTTAGCTTAGTCATCTCAGAGTTGGCTTGGCCAACTTGGCCAAAGACAGGGGAAGTTGGCTTAGCCAGTCGAGAAATCGGCTTAGCTGACTTTGAACAGGCGGCTAGCTCTTTCTAGCTTAAGCTTCTTGTAACAAGCACACTGGAGTTTGTGCCTTTGCGTTCTCGAGAAACCCAAAGGGCACCATATCAGTTGAATGTTCTTGCGAGCCGATGTGCTACTCTCACCATCATCATCATTAATAACACTGCCCCTTGATATTTTCTCCACATCAAATTGGTCCAGGTTGTCAATGATAGTTGGTCCTTCACTTTCTTTGATTGAAAAATCTACAGAGCCCATTTTGATGATAATTTGCTCACCAGCCTTTCCTATGGGATTAGTGAGAACTTCCTTGTCTCTCAACACATGTACTTGCTTTGCCTTACCCTTTTGTTGGACCTAATTACCAACTTTAGCCAAAACTGGCTTAATCGGTCCTGCCTTGTTCGGGCTCGATTGGTCGTAGCTCAATCAGCCATGAGGACACACACTATTGCTCATTGTCAGCTAAACCACCAAACATCCTCCACGAGTGAGGATTTTGACATATTAATGGATAAGGAATCAACACTCTATCTTTACTTGTGTTCTGCAATCTTTGTTTGTAGCTCGCTTGACCAATTTGGGAAACCGGTCTTGCTGATTTTTCCTATCCACCAACATTTAAATCAGTGGCCGACTTTTAAAGTCAGCTTAATCAATCCTCTTTGAACAATAGTGTTAGTGGCTGATTTATGCTTGTCCATGGAAGTTCAGGTTTGCCCCCTGAGCCCAAAACATTTGACAGTGATCTTGAGGCTCTCCCGATTACCATTGGACTTTTCTAGCACCACCTCGTGATCTAAAACTTTCTTTCCCTTCTTAAGTTCTTTGGGCTCACTGATTATCACATTTCTCCCAATTTGGAATCGGCTTTCTCTGGCTGAATCAAGATTTCCATAGATCTCGAGAGTTTTAGCCATGGAAAGGGTCTTATTGCAAGGTGAACGATGTGCATCTTCATCATACGTAGCTTGCATATCCAATTCTGCCACATTTGGTTTCCAAAACCAATTAATAAATTTATGCAAATCAACTTGGGAGGTATCATATGAAACCTCAAGCATTAGAACCATGCTTGATGACTTTGGAGAATCAAAAAACATTGAAATATGAGGCAACGAAGCATGCAATGGTTTTATCTAGTCATCGGTTCGAGAAGTACAAACCGAATTCAACGTGTATGTAGCAGTAGGAACAATAGTGCTAATCCCTCTTGAATTGGTCCTAACGATTTCAGGCACCAAAGTGACCAATACGGGTTTCTTCCTAAAAATAAGTTTGCCATTTTGATCAAAATAACAGTTAGACAACCTCTTGCCAGGAGGCATAGTACAAGCCCCTCCTAAATTGGTCCTATCGGTTTTAGGTGCCGAAGAGACTAATTTGGATTGGTCATGCTGATCAAAGTAACACAACCTCTCAGCAGGAAATTTAGTGCTAACCCCTCCTGAATTGGCCTTATCAGTTTGAGTTGCCAAAGAGGCCAATTCGGATTGATTATCAAAATCAAACCTGCCATGTTGATCAAGATCATAGTGAAACGGCCTCTCATATTGAGGATGACTAAAAGCCAAGCCAATTCACTAATATGTGTAGCATGAGGTGAAGTAGCAATAGGAGTACCAAACATTCTTTCTTCTAACCTATCAAATTCGGACATAACCTTAATTAGAAGATCAAAAAGAGGAGAACCTTCACTAATCCCATGTGCCTTTCCCTCAGCTATTGTTGTAGACTTGATGATGCCCCAGACTCATTGGAACGGTGAACTCGCCCTTGCGACCATTGTTCCACATCTTGAAATAAGAGACCACAACCATATGCTATCGACCTTTTTGGCTAGATGAAACAACTGTAATGACAACATAAAAGGGATAGACTAGAACCAACAAGTTGTCTAGGTTAGAAAGATCGACTATAGGATATAGCTGAACCAATCGTTCCACAGTGGAGTTAGCAAAAATTATGTTGACACTTAGTTATGTCACACACTCGATAAGGAGCTAGATCGCTCGATGTAGGGCTTAGCCAATTTTTACATCAGCTAGAACCTATGGGATGTCCACACCTGGACCTTGTGCCTCCAGCGATGAGCATGATATAGAAGACAAATCACCAGAGGAGCCTTGCCAGGAGTGCAATTTGCTGGCTTATCTGCTTGAGAAAGGTGAACTCTTAGCTTTAAACCTACTTTGTCTTTGTATCTTAGCCCTTCTAGCTCTAGCTTAGGGGCCCTTTCCTAGCTTATTCAACTCTTTCTTCGACAGGATCGAATGAGGATGATTGGGGATGCTTTTTCAACTAAACAGCGTTCATCTGCTTGCTTTTCATTTTATGCGTTGGAACGGAACCTAGTCTGTAGTAAATAGAGGTGGAGCAAAGGCAAGGTAGCTAATAAAGAAAGGTGAGTACATGCGAGGCGCGAACCCTTAAAGAAGCTTTGAGCGAAGGTGTACTCCATAAGGAGGAAGTTTCTAAGGGGCTCCATCTAAAGGGGAGTGTTCAATTCGAACACAAACTATCAAACAATGAAGTTTCTCGAATGGATCTTATTCTGGTAGTACGGGTTTTCCGAAGAGTGAACTCGTTGCGGGTAATTCGTGTGTCGTGGGAGATGTTGTTTCCGAGGTTGGGGTAGCAGACATCCATCAAAATCAGTACCAAAATAAGAATCTTCTCCATCATCATCGAAATTGATCGAATAAATATACCTAGCTTTCCATTCCACTAAGTAGGCTATAAATTAACCTTCTCCCACCAATCTCTATCTTTC
>Ga0182004_10001297_pt1 | contig 18013 bp, 18 predicted proteins | sample Sormic07211540_1_FD_120479 | JGI IMG/M metagenome (GOLD analysis project Ga0182004, IMG submission 120479) | Endophyte microbial communities from Sorghum bicolor roots, Mead, Nebraska, USA - 072115-40_1 MetaG | ecosystem: Host-associated > Plants > Roots > Unclassified | place: USA: Nebraska...
ACCTGAAATTTGTGAGATGAATCTTTTGAGCCTAGTTACTCCGTGATTGGACAATGTTTATCAAATAAAAACGAAAGTGCTACAGTAGCCAAAAAGCCAAAATTTTGCCAACTAAACAAGGCCTTAGGACTTGGGTTCGGACACAGCCCTATAATTTGCGTGTCCTTCCCTACGTCCACGACAATATAAAACAAGAAACGAACAAAAACGAAAACAGTGATCCTCATGTCAGAAAAAAAAAGGGGGAAAACTGTGAGGTCTGATAGTCTCATGTCAGTGCAGTACGAGTACGCAGCAAACAGGCCATATCAACTGTTCACACTTTCAAACAAAAGCCAGAAGTTAGCAGCTATTTGAATTCTAGAAACTGGAGACCTTGGAATCTTTTGCAAGCGATACATGCCGCCAAATTACAGGAGTGGAGCATACGGATCCAAGTGTAAGAAACGGATAGCCTTATTTTTGTTCGTTCCATGCATTTCACCGAGAAGATGGGCTGGCAAACACACTCAAGAAACAGTTGTTCTTGAGCAGAGCACTACAGCACCTACCTACATGAATTTCCGTCGTCCAGTGCGCGCAAACTCGCAAGCAACAGAGCACCTCAAAAGCAAGTGCAGGTAGGTACGCCCCCACAGGAACAGGCCACAGCTTTTCCGCAGCCACGCGTGAAAAGGCCACGTCGGCACGTACTACGCCTAAAAAAACGCGTGGAAATCAGCGTCCACGTCGGCTCCGGACACGCCATGATGGATGCCGACACCTGCGGTGCGGATTTTCGAGCCGCTTCCCTTCGTGATCCCTGCATGGACGTGGCGGTAGGTGGTGGTAGCTCGGCAGGCCCAGTCAGGTGCGCTGCGGCGGCGCGGCGACGGCGGCGGCGGCGGCGGTGGCATGGGAGGTGTTGGTGTTGTTGAGCTCGAACCAGACCTGCCGGAAGACCTTGACGATGCAGTCGTGGTGCTCGTCGGCGTTGAGCGACAGGTAGCACGCCAGCAGCGTCTCCAGCTCCTCCGGACGCCCCACCATGCGCTTGCTCGCGATCATCTCCACCATCGACGCCCGGAACGCGCGCTGCGGGTCCCGCGTCCGCCGCACCACCGCGAACCGCTCCAGCTCCGACACCGCCGCCGCGGCGGCGCTAGGCCTAGGGGAGCGCACGCGCACCGCGCCCGCCATGCGCGCGCCGGACGCCGGGGCCTTCGCCGAGGAGGAGGAGAATGACCGCCGCCCGCTGACGACGCGCCGGCGCCGGCGCCGGCGGCTTCGTGTTGTCGTCCGCTTCTCCTCCTCGTCCGTGTCGGAAGAAGGCAGCGGGGGCAGCATCGGTGTCAGCGTCCGCACCGGCGCCGGTGTCGGCGGCGCCGCCGGGTTCGCGGAGAGTGAGACGAGGTGACCGAGCGGAGGACGAAGGTCGCGGTCGCCGCCGACCGAGTAGTGGCGACGGTGGTACAGCTGCTGCCGCGCGGTCGCGGCCTCGGTCCTGCTGCAGGTGTCGTCGTTGCCCACCGAGCGGCGCCGCGGGGCGATGCCTGCCACCGTGTCCCCCGTAGCGTCGTCGCGACGCGGCGGGATAATGCCAGCTGCTGCCTCTGCCTCGGCGGCGGATGATGACGAAGAGGCCAGGCTGCTCCGCGACGCCGACGCGGTGCCGGGGCTCGTGGGCTTGTGGAAGCAAGATGGGAATGCGGTGGCGGCCTGAGCGGTGGCGTTTTTTGCCGCGGGCGTCGCATGCACGGCCTTGGTAGCGGCCACGCCGTTCTTGGCCGTGAGCTTCGCAAGCCATGCCAAGGGCGAGAAGGACGAGAAGATCGCCTTGCTCTTGCCCTTGCTCTCTGGCTGGCGCTCTTGCTCAAGTGGTTGCAGGGATTCCCTCTGCTGTTGCTTGCTGCTTCTAAGCCCCCACCTCATGGCCGAGCGGAGCAACTGGGTTTCTTGGCGAGCTGGCGTTTCGTGAGGTTGGCTCTTCTTCACCTTGGAGTCTGGACAGTGGAGAGTGTGGAGACTGGAGAGTGAAGAGGAGTGTTTGAGAGGGTCTGGGACTTTAAAGTGGGAGGTTTTGGCGGTTCACCGCATGGCATGGCCGCATGGGGAATGTAAGGAGTGGTTGGTGCGGGTGCTATTGGAAATTTGCAACTTTCCGTCGAATAAGAAATGTGCAATGCGACTATGAGTTTGAACTTTGAAGTCGCGAGAGCTTTCTGCCACGCCACGAGGAGGAGTAGGGGGGAAAGTGGCTGTTTCACTTTTTCATGGCGCTTCTTTCTCGTGCATGCGTGCCTCTGGGCTATGCTATGCCTGATTGATTTCCGTGATTGATGCTATTGATTTTCAAGCACTCTGTGTAGGAGTACAAGTGTACAGCATGCTAATGCTGCTACTATCTCTCGCTTTCCTTTTTTTTTTCTTTCTATTAGGGCCGTGCAATGCAGATTAAAGAACAAGTGCCGGTCGTACTGCATTGCAGCCTTGCAGGAGTATGCACAGTGCCGGCCGGGAACTGTGTGCGTGGATTTTGAGTTTACCAAGATCTTGGTCATATCTGTATCACACGAGGAGATTATTGGCTGTGCATGGAACTAGTTTAACTGTTTGTTTAAGCCTATCATCAGTCCCAGATCCTGTGTGGTGCGGAACTACAAGAAAACCCCACGAAGAGTCGAGGATCGACCGAATGCGCCCCAAGTGCAGCTTCGGGAACAGAGAGGATGCTGGATGCCAGCAGCAGGCGTGACCCGACCTTTGTGTGCGTGCGTGCGTGCCTCCGCCTGCGCCTGCGCCTGCGCGCATGGATTTCGCTAGGGCCATACCGTGTCCCATCTTTGCGTGCACGCTCCTATTGCAGTGGCACACAATGACACACAAAAGCACCGAGCAGTGTGAGCGAGCACACACACAATACAGGGAGGAGCGGAGCTCGCGCCATCGACAGACAGCGAAGCCACACCACACAGAACTGCGGAAGCGGCGAGAGTGGCAGACACGCGCAGGCGCACAGGCACAGCGCAGAATGGGAAATTCGGGCAGCGCGGGGCCACACTCCTGGCTCTAGTCCTGTTGGCTACTGTTCTCGTTAGTATTTCCTGCGCCGCCTCTGCCGGTGCGCAGCGACCAGCGAGCACCGCCTGTCGCCCGCCCCGCCCCGCCCCGCCCCGGGCGGCTTCGTTGTTTGAATCGAACGGCGTCCGGGGCGTCCTGCCACCTCATGCCTTTTTCAGTCTTCAGACCGACGACACGACGGCGGTGCACGGTGAACACAACACATTCCGTGGACGGTAATGAGCCTGAGCCCTCAGCAGATGCGGCTATGCGCTGTTGCACGTCAACACCAAGTTCTGGGAACGGTAAGACTGTCTCCAATAATAAATACCCAAACATCGAACTCATTCTATGATTTAAGTCATGTACAATAAAAAAAATCATATACTCAAAACTTAGCTTCTCCAACAGTTAATCCAACTGAAAACCCAAAACCTCCTCCTCCGACAAAGAAGACGACCGGTACAACAATTCCGATAAGGAAGAAGACGCGGACGACGACCCGGAAGACGACCAAAGCGATGAAGACAGCGCCCACACGCTGAGGATGGCGGACGCGGCCACAGTGGCGATGTTAGCAGGCGCACGGGGGAGTTGGCCAGCGGCCAATTCGGCCTAGTGGGTGGCTAGACGACAAGGATTTGGACGCCCGCCGCTCTCACCATCCATCTCGGCTTCTCTACCATGTTCTTGAGGAAGATTGCTCGAGGTAGAGAAAGATGTGTCAGTGAGGCAGGCGAGGAGCGCAGTGGCCCTAGATTCGCCGGAGGCGGCGGCGTTAAACTCGAGCAGCGCGTCACCCACGTGGAGAAGAGGAAGTCGTGGCTTACGGTGGAGATTTGCATTCTCCCATTTGGGAGACACTTATTTGTGTGCTGTCTGCGAGAGTATACAAAGGTGTCTTTGGGTATCAAAACACTATGCATGATCTATTTTAAGTATGGGTTGCATATTTGGAGCTAGGCCTTGTTTAGTTCCGAAAAGTGAAAAGTTTTCGGTACGGTAGCACTTTCGTTTGTTTGTGACAAATATTATCCCATCATGGACTAACTAGGATCAAAAGATTCGTCTCGTGATTTACAGCTAAATTGTGTAATTAGTTTTTGTTTTCGTCTATATTTAATGTTTCATGCATGTTCTACAAGATTCGATGTGACGGTGAATCTTGAAAACTTTTTGGTTTTCAGGGTGAACTAAACAAGCCGTGAAGACCGATCGGGGTCTGCTTGTAGCGCGCGGCAGAGAGTGAAACACGAGTTGGTGCGTTATGCGGTTTGCCTGCTTCTGTGAGTGAAATATTTTTAGGACGTAGTACGATACTTTAGCTCACAATGTTACAGAGGTTGCATGATCCCATCTTTCCAAGAACAAACCCAAGCACTCAGCATTTCCTGCTGCCAGTAGGTTTCCATTACGCGTGGTTCGCTAAAAGAATTGGACGAGGTACCTTGTGATTGAACCATGGCCAGCGCTTACACTTCCGTGGCACAGTGACAGGGGCAGGTCAGCTAGAGCAGGGAGCTGGTCCATGCATCCCAAAGACAGCTTTTCTCCTGCTTCCCACCGGTGAAAGATCATTCAATTCTCTGAATCCCTAGCTACTTTTGCTGATGCAAGATCATCGTTCATTCAAATACTTGGGCCAAGGCAGTCGATTTGTATGTTCGCCGCCGGTCTCATCCATGTGCTCGGTCGTCTCCAGTTCAAAAATCGCGTCCCCTTTTTGTCGTCCTTTTTCTGTCGTAGCAAGCTGTAGCCTCACTTTTAGCCATGCAGCAGCGTGCCTCAAGGGCAAAGGATTCGAATCGGAGTAGATTGGGGCACGCAGCCGTCCTTCCCGTCCGGTTTTGTCCACGACACAGTACCATGGTTTGAAATTTTGAATCGGAGGATGTGAAATGATATACTCCAGGTTGATAGCTGCAAACATGTAGGCAAGTCTAGTCTAGAGTAGCTACTGTTTGTGGTCGTTTTACTTTCACTTTATGACTGTCAATTCACCCAGCAAATAACTTAACTTTCCGGCATAAAGTTTTGATTTGAAACAAAAACCTGTGAAGAATGAAGATGCAACCTGATTGCGGTTCTGAAATGTGCTTTCGATAATTGATACACAATCCTTGATCCTTTCCCATGTTTAAGGACAAATTGCAAGGGAAAAAAAATCCCAGAAGAACAGCCCAACAAGGCCCAGTTATTCTGCTGGCAACCTTGCATGGACTCAGCTTACGGCCCATGAACACCTGATCCATACAGCATGGAGTACTTTCCTTTCTCTTATACTAGTATTTCCGAGTATTTATAGCGCCAAAAGAAGTACATTAGCATTTATACTGCGATGTTTTTTTTAAATTACACAATACAATTCAGATACTCACAAAGTCACAACACATGCATATTCACTCCTATGAGCATGTCCGAAAGACTTTCTGAAGTACTACACCGTGTGAAAAGAAGTACATGAGCATTTATGATGTACACCCCCCAAAAACCAGTTGGTCCACGAAAATAAAACGATGTCTGGACCATCCTCTAAACCAAACCGACAAGACACGAGATAAAAACGAAGACTTGCCTCCCAACGGTGCAGCCGTGCTATCAAAATAATGCCAGTCTCACCGAAGTCCTTGACCAGAGACTCGCTTTTATACAAATGTATATGTATCTTCCAACGCGTATCTTCGGAACGTATACATACAACATACTGATAATCTGATATGCATGGACCGAAGCTACGATGGACGGATGAATAGGTCACGATCCGTCCGCGTGATCTGGTTGTACGTGCGTGCAGTGCAACCACGCGGTTGCTCAAGTCTTCTACACGTACATCTTGGTCGCAGCAGGCATCATGGCATGTTGCGGCTCATGGATTGGCGCTAGATACGCAAGTTGTACGTAGGCTCTACTAGTTGTAGTTGTACCTAAGGGAACGATCAGCACGTTTGACTTGGAAGCAGGGATTGTGGTTTGGGATAAGCATATTCCCATGATCCCATCCCTACTGCTTTTTCCTCTTCCTTTCGCTGCTGTTGCATGAGCCTATCACTTGCGCGGTTGCGCCGACGGTCCGACGTCAAGGCGGAAACTGCGTGCACATCACGTGGCAATGTGTATACTTGCAACAAAAAACGGCATGGGTTCTACCTACGCGAAACTGAACACGATGGTCGATGGTCACGATTCTCTGAGGGGGGGGACATCGCTGTCCAAACACAGCCGCCGAACTGTGTGCACCGGCGAGCAGAGGCGTCCGAAAAAGAAGAGGCCAAAATCAAGGCGGCCAGGGCCAGGGAGCACGAGCGCAGAAAGAAACCAAAGAGAAGAAGGCCGCCGCCGTGGCCCCCGTGGTCCCTGCAAATCATCCAAAACCAACCGAAAATTATCGCGCGCAGGCGAACACACGGAGAGCCGTCCCGCGGTTCCTGTCCACAGCGGATACGCGTGCATGTTGGACGGATGCGCGTCGCCGTCTTATCGCGACCCGCGAGTCAAGCCCCTCACAAGCACCCCGAACCCAACCCAACCCAACCCAACCGGATCAGATCGCGCGTCGCGCCGGGGCCGACGACGGCCTGATGCGGTGGCGCCCACGGCCGAAGGCGAAGCCATCATCCATGGCGCCTTTTCCGCTCCACTTTCTGCCGACGGCGACCCTGTCGCGACGCCCCGAGGCGAGGCCAAGCGCGCAGCGGCAGCGCAGCCGTATCCGCTGGGCGCTGGCTGAGCTATCCGAGGAACGCATCTGCCTGCAGCTGGTGGCGCTGCTGCCTCCCCCCTGGGATCTCAGTGAAGTGCGCGCAAAATTTCGCCAGCTTGTCGCGTCTCTGGTTTGCGGATACTATCACTACCACTACCACTATCCACTTGCACTTCCAGGTCCAGCCATGCGACGTGACCGTCGTCCGATCTTTCTCCGTATCCCGCGTGATTTTGCCTATTCGGGATTTGTGGCGCCGCCGTGCCGGCATATCCTTTGCTATCTCGTCTTGCTGGATAACCAGGGCTCTCTTGTGTTCCACCACTTGTGACTGGTCAATCAAGCCCCACTCACCAACACAACATGTGGTATAGAGTATATCGGTTTTTGGTGTAAGTGGTGGGCTGGTGGCGGAGGAAAGCCGGAAAGTATCTTTCGTCGAAATAGAGGGAAAGCGGCTTTTGATTTTGCCACTACAATACTACGCTTACAATCATAGTAATATCACGGTGGCTTTCGGTTTTTTATTATGTACTTCACGGCATGTGGGCAACATTTGATTCGATCGCGGAGATGCATGCAGACCAATCGGCGACCCAGAAACTAGAATCGGTGCCATCGACCCAGGCCACGTGAATAGTACGTGAAACGCTGAAACGTGATGTTCTTTGCCCCCTCTTGCGATGCTAGGGCAAATTCCTGTACACGTACGGCGGCTATCTGAAGACCCAAGGGGCCAGGCAGGCACATTTGAAACATGTAAAAGGTACAGGCCAGCCGGGATATGCAGGGTCCGGTCTTCTGACTGAGGCACGCTGCTTTTGCGGAGATCCAACCGCAAGTGGACGATGTTCGTACCTTCAGTTTATATTTCCTATAAGCACCAAAAGCAAGAAAACAAAGCCAGGAAAAGGAAAACGAGGTCGTCAGGTCCAGAGCTTTTGTTCCTCGGCACCTGCAGACGGCTAACCCAACTAACTTCAAGTACATGCGCTCGGAATCAGATTAAACATGCGTGTAGGCCTATAGGGGCTAGGCGCTACAAGGCAACAACAAAAGACCCTGAGCTAGTCGGGTGGTGGTATGCTGCTGCGGAACGCTCGGACGCAAAGCAAGCAACCGGAAAAGGAAGCGGCAAACGCATGAGTGCTCAACTTAAAGCGTTAAAGGGTTTATTATCACCAGCACGCACGCAGCATCGTCAGATGCATCGACAACAAAGCAGGCACCCAGCCCTTTGGATCCATCCATCTGCCCGCGAGAGACCACTAAACACCAGCGCACGAGGGTGCCGCTGGGGGATTAAAGTATACTCCAGTTGACACAGAGCTAGGGCCGGAGAGCCGGCTCTCCACTGATGATGCTCGTGCCTCGTGCTATAGAGATCGACGGAGATCGTACAAGGCAAGTTGGTGTATTTATGTGAGGAATCAAGTTTCGGTTGTTTGGAAGAAGTGTTTTTATACACTGGCTTCTGCTATTCTCAGTGCAGGTATCGTGGTCCTTAAGAATTCTTTTGCTGATCTAGGAGAGAATTAGCGAGAAAGAGAAAAATATTTTCTTGGTTCCTAACTAAATCAGCTTCTGCAGTTAGTCTTAAGTCGATTTCTTTTAAGTTTAACCTAAATTTGTTTATATATATAAAAGACTAACATTCTTGACATGAAGTTATTAGTATTATTATAATTTCTCTATACCTATGAAGAAAGTTGTTTTGGACAAAGTTTCAGTCAAATTTCTTGTCGTCGTTCTCGATGATAGAGTCACTTGTTCCCCACTGTAGTATGGGCCAAGCAATGCATGGAGAGGGCTCGTTCTCATGTATGGTGTTGGACATGTGTTGGAGCCATGCATGCTAGCCCCTCTTTACATCGGCGAGGGGAGGAGTGGCAGCGACACCAGTGGCATAATGGAGATCCAAGTAATAGAGGAAAACTGAGCCATGTCGTCAAATTTACAGGCCCTGTTCATAGCTCTAAGTGACGCCTGAATCAAAGTTCCAAATATAGGCAAAATAATGTTTATACTGTAGAGCAAATGTGATATATCATGAATGGTACCTTTCGAACTAATCTTTACTTAAATAGCATCATTCTCTTAGTGTTTTTGAAATAAAATATTCAATAATATGCTCATAGTTAATCTTCTCAAGCAATCCACTCTCAAGCGCTATCGTGCCAAACTATTAAGTATTTCTTGTGTTATTGTAGAACACAAGTATGACTTTAATAGCTTCAACTTAGAAAAGCTTTGCTCTGCTGAGACTGAGTTAACTCCTCAATTCTTTGTGTTCTTTTTATACTTTGGTAACCAGATTCATATTTTCTAAATCAATTTGTAGAGGACATGACTTCAAAAGATGAAAATAATAAAATTAAAATTATATAAGCAGTTTTAGACTTTCATACGAATGATTATATTAGTACTATACAGATGGAATTGAAAAGAAAAAACAATACCTTCAGTCCGCAGGGGGCCTCTGCCTTGAACCTCTTCCCATCGTTGGTGCCTGGTTCACTGCTTGTTAGATAAAAACGCACGAGCGCCGGCCGGAGACAAGATGATCAGATGAACATGAAGCATCGCACCGTCGCCAGACACGCGAAGTCGCCATGAGGGCTGCAGCCTTGCGGAGATGGGAGATGACTGTGCAGATTTGAACTATGTTCTGGCTCTGACTTCACTAAAATACATAGGGTCTTCTACTACTTGGCTTATTTTTTGAGACCCTGTAATTTTTGGGGCCTGTACGGTGGTATGGGTTGCACACCTATGGGCACGTCCCTAGAGGGAATGGAGATGTAGATAACACCAAGATTCACGGATAAGCAAAGAGCAGAGAGTTGTTCAATGCATCTACGTTCTAATTTTGGATTTGGGGCTTTGGCAATTAATGAACATAAGTGCCTATGACTAGGATGCATTTTGTAAGAGTAAAATTACATTGCGTTAGGTCTTGTTTAGTTCACCCCGAAAATCAAAAAGTTTTCAAGATTCTCCGTCACATCAAATCTTTCAGCGCATGCATGAAGCACTAAATATAGACGGAAATAAAAACTAATTGCACAGATTATCTGTAAATCGTGAGACGAATCTTTTGATCCTAATTAGTCCATAATTGGACAATATTTGACACAAACAAATGAAAGTGATACAGTAGCGAAATCCAAAATCTTTTCGTATCTAAACAAGGCCTTAGTCGCATTGCAGCCAAGTATCATCAACGAAATGATTTTTATGAAAATTGAGCACACTATAGGTTTCGGGTGCAAATAGGGTGTGTTCAGAGTAACTTGATGTAGTGTTAGGCATTTGTTTTATCTTTGGTCGTAGTTTTAAAGAAGGTCGAGATGATTAGTTTGATGGGAATCAAGTTGAGAGCATTATTTGGATGCACGCATGTGGTATGTTCTCCTAAGTTAGCTCAACGGTTGTCTTTGTCGGATTTTAAGTTTACGTTCTAAAAAACATTAAATTAGATAAGATCGAACATGAAATTGGTTAAAAATATGCACCAGAACGTGTCGCGAATGATTAAGACCCCCCAATGAATCATTTGGTGGCAGCATAACTTTATCTCGTGTTGTTTCATAAAAAAAAAGAGTGGCCTTCTTTTAGAAAAGCTCGTATGCAACTTATGTGGACAGGCAGGCGACGCTGTGTGGCCTTTCGGGCTTTCCGTTTCGGCTACTCACTATCGCTGTTTTTGCTTGACTGAAAAGTCATAACTAAAATTATTATTTATTGATTTGTTATGCTGCTGAATGGCTGATAGATTTAGCAAATAAGCTTAAACGAACAGAGTGGATGCCATTTGATTGAACAAGATCCGGATCAACGGCAACGACACCTTAAGGACAATTTCAATAGAGTTTATGAATACTAAATAAAATTATGTGACATAGTATTAATAAAAATAAGATAAGATAAAAGTTTTATAGAATGAAATAAAATTTATGGGGATACATTTTATGTGCATTGTTTTCGATACATGAGTCTTTAAAAAAAACAATAAGACAGGCTTACATGCCCGTTCAAGTAACCGTCGGTTGTTGTCAAAAAAGAGTAGCGGTCGGTGATCATAGTAGGAGCCTAGGACTACCTGTTGTTAATTGTTTTTTTGCCTAGGGCCTTCTTTAGGTCATGAATTTTTTTAGGTTTAGCTACTGTAATACTTTTGTTTGTATTTAGTATCTGTTATTTAATTATGAACTAATTAAGCTTAAAAGATAAGTGTTATAAATTATAGACAAATTGTGCAATTAGTTATTAGAATTTATATTTAGGCCTTGTTTAGTTGGGGAAACATTTTGGCTTTGACTATTGTACCACTTTCGTTTGTATTTGACAATTATTATGTAATCATAGACTAAGTTCAAAATATTTATCTCATAAATTACAGACAAACTGTATAATTAGTTATTATTTATTTATATTTAATGTTCTATGTATGTGCCGTAAGATTTGATGTGACAGAAAATTTTGAAATTTTTTAGATTTTAGGGTGAACTAAACAAGACTTTAACGATAACTGCATGGTAAAAGGTAAAATTAGATGTGACAAAGAATCTTGATTTTTTTTAAACGAGGACGAAAATAAATAGCGTCCCGCACGGAGACCGGCTGTTGCTGCCGCGCTGGGCCTGACCTAACAGTCCGACCTGGAATCCACACATAGAACAGGATAAGACAGCTTCGAAATGCTTTTGCATGTACAGTATGCAAAATCCTTCCGTTCTGATGCCGACGCGGATGGGGTGGCTGACACGACGCCGACGCGGACGCAGCTAGGGCGACCGGTGGCCGCCGCCCGAGCGTCCGCTCACAGTTACAGCAGCCTTCACGCGCGCGCGTCGGGGTCGGGGCCGGGGCTCGCCGCAGGGCAACGCCGACCCGCCACCCGCCACCGCCACCACGTGGTTCAACTGTCGCTGGTCAGCCAGCCGTGGCCCCGGCTCTCCGCTCCTCGCCCGCCCTGGTCAACACGTACGACGACGGATCGAATCGCGGACCAGCCGGTTCCGAGTTGGCGCCTGCCAACGACCAGCTAGCTGACCGCGCCCTTTGCGTTCGCTCGCTGGACGACGCGAATCCAGCCTCCTCCGCATTGGGAGGGCCTCCTTGACAGCACCGGTTCGGAGAATACGAGTAATTAAAAATAAACAGACTTGGTTTGGACTGCTTCGTTAAGCGCTGTGCACAGGTCAATTACTTGGATCACCTTCAGATTACATCGACGTCTTCTGTTGTATTCAGCGTCACAAAGTTGGCTCGCCGCACCTGGCTGACAACACTAGGTACGAAATCCAGCGACACACGGCTTGTCTTGGGTTGAAAACGACAAAAGCAAACACTGAAACGATTATATGCTTCTGTGAAGAAAACCGGAACGGTGAAAGTGGCATTTGCATTGTAGTTACAGGCTACGGATGTGAAAGGAAGCCTTTGGATTGCGAATAGGGACGGAGACGGGATGCAAAATAACAGAAAATCGTCGCGATGTTATCCAAAAGCACCACCAATTCGACAAGTTGGAATCGTAAACTGGCCTTATAAAACTGTGGAGTATCTTGTTGAGAACGAGAAATCACCAGGGGATTCTGAGGTGAAGACGGATTTTCGATAATTCCTGTTGTTATCGAGAAAAGTGAAGACCGTGGCGGGGGGAGTTGGATAGAGCAGAGGACGTGGTAAGGAGTCACTCCTCACACGTCACAGCTGACGTCACACGGCCAAAGCGACGTGGCAGTTCCTGTAGACGACACGTTTTCCTCGCAGCCAGGCGCCCACCTCTATAGCCATTGGAGGAAAACATCCAAACCAACCCCCCCAGGAACAGAAAAAATTGCCAACAGTTCTTTAAAGCGGCCCCATTGTGTTGCCCTTCGAACCACCAGCCCCCCCTGGTTTGGACGATCACGGCTGTTGATCATGCCGGCGCGGCCCGAACTGCTCGTATCTGCACCGTCCAGTGGGTGGGCCCTACAGGTGAAGGTGGGGCGCGTGACGCCAGCTGGCATCGGAGGGGGCAAGCGCAACCTTATCCTCTTTTCCCGAGGCAACTGGTCCCTAGGCGCGGTCCAATGAGCGCTAACACACCGACAGACCGATGGGTCCATATGTCAGCGATAGGTGGTCCAGGAGAGGCTCCGCGCGCCGAGACCAACACGCCCGTGGAATATACGGGCGCGTCCTTGCCTTCCCCCTCCCCGAACCTCTCGCCTCGCGCCGGTCGCGTTTCCCATTCCGAATTCGCGAACCCACCACCTCCCCTCTCTCCCTCTACCGCCGCCGCCATCAGATCAGATCAAAGCGGAACACCAACTCCTCCTCCTCCTCCTCCTCCTCCTCCTCTTAGGGTTTGGTGAAACCATCGGCCCCGCTGATCCCAAGGGCTAGGGTTTGTTCACCTCTCGCTTCGAAGCTTTCTCTTTGCTCTGCTCGGTGTTTCAGCCATGATGTCGCGGTCGTATACCAACCTGCTCGACCTCGCGGAGGGCAACTTCGCGGCGCTGGGCCCGGCCGGCGGCAGCGGGCGGCAGAGGCAGGGATCGTTCGGGATGAGGCGGATGTCCCGGGTGATGACGGTGCCGGGGACGCTGTCGGAGCTCGACGGCGAGGACGAGTCGGAGCCGGCGGCGACCAACAGCGTTGCCTCCGACGCGCCCTCGTCGCTGGCAGCGGACCGCGTCATAGTGGTCTCGAACCAGTTGCCCATCGTCGCGCGTCGAAGGCCCGACGGCCGAGGATGGTCCTTCTCATGGGACGACGACTCGCTTCTGCTCCAGCTCCGCGACGGCATTCCCGACGAGATGGAAGTGCTGTTCGTCGGTTCCCTCCGAGCCGATGTCCCCGTAGCGGAGCAGGACGAGGTGTCGCAGGCGCTGCTCGACCGATTCCGCTGCGCACCGGTGTTCCTACCTGACCACCTCAACGACCGGTTCTACCACGGCTTCTGCAAGCGCCAACTCTGGCCTCTGTTTCACTACATGCTCCCCTTCTCATCATCCGCGTCTGCCGCCACCACCTCTTCCTCCGTCGCCCCTTCGTCACCAGGCAACGGTCGCTTCGACCGCAGCGCTTGGGAGGCGTATGTTCTCGCCAACAAGTTCTTCTTCGAGAAGGTCGTGGAGGTAATCAACCCGGAGGAGGACTACGTCTGGGTTCATGACTACCATCTCATGGCGCTGCCTACCTTCCTCCGCCGCCGCTTCAACCGCCTCCGCATCGGATTCTTCCTCCACAGCCCCTTTCCCTCGTCCGAGATCTACCGCACCCTCCCTGTTCGCGAGGAGATATTGAAGGCTCTGCTCAATTGCGACCTCATTGGGTTCCACACTTTCGATTACGCCAGGCACTTCCTCTCGTGCTGCAGTAGGATGCTGGGAATTGAATACCAGTCCAAGCGTGGGTACATTGGATTGGATTACTTTGGCCGCACTGTTGGGATCAAAATCATGCCAGTGGGAATTCATATGGGTCAATTAGAGTCAGGTCTGCGCTTGCCTGATAGAGAATGGAGACTTTCTGAGCTTCAACAGCAGTTCGAGGGGAGAACTGTCTTGCTTGGTGTGGATGATATGGATATCTTTAAGGGGATCAATTTGAAGCTTCTTGCCTTTGAGAACATGTTGAGGACACATCCCAAGTGGCAAGGGCGAGCAGTGTTAGTGCAGATTGCTAACCCGGCCCGTGGAAGGGGTAAGGATCTGGAAGCCATCCAGGCTGAGATTGAGGAGAGCTGCCGAAGGATCAATGGAGACTTTGGCCAGTCAGGGTATAGCCCGGTTGTTTTCATCGATCGTGATGTGTCAAGTGTTGAGAAGATTGCCTATTATACGATAGCGGAATGTGTGGTGGTGACTGCTGTGAGGGATGGGATGAACTTGACACCATATGAGTACATTGTCAGTAGGCAGGGTGCACCAGGATCTGAGTCAGTATCAGAGGTGAGTGGGCCAAAGAAGAGCATGCTGGTTGTGTCAGAGTTTATTGGCTGCTCACCGTCACTGAGTGGTGCTATTAGGGTTAACCCATGGAATATAGAGGCAACTGCAGAGGCGATGAATGAGGCCATTTCAATGCCAGAACAGGAAAAACAGTTGAGGCATGAGAAGCATTACCGTTATGTCAGCAGCCATGATGTTGCTTTTTGGTCAAGGAGCTTCATCCTAGACTTGCAAAGGGCTTGTCAGGACCACTTTAAGAGGACTTGTTGGGGCATAGGGTTGGGTTTTGGTTTCAGGGTGGTGGCCTTGGACCCTCATTTCACAAAGCTCAACATGGATTTGATTGTTAATGCTTATGAGATTTCAGAGAGCAGGGCTATATTGCTTGATTATGATGGAACTCTGGTTCCTCAAACTTCCATCAACAAGGAACCTAGTCCAGAGGTTTTGAGCATCATCAATACCCTTTGCTCTGATAGTAGAAACACCGTTTTTCTTGTCAGTGGTCGAGACAAAGATACGTTGGGAAAGTGGTTCTCCTCATGTCCAAAATTGGGTATTGCAGCTGAACATGGTTACTTCTTGAGGTACGATTTTCCATTTCTGCACAAATGATACTTTTTTTTTTTGTGAACTAGTGGCAGCTGGATCCCTTTCCTCCCTATAATTAGCAAGAACAGTACAGCTGTCTTGTTTTTTCATAGTTATTAATAAACTTTGAACTTACTGTATACTGTTTTAAGTGGCTTGGTTAGTTCTGCAACATGTCAAATTGCATTGCTTACATTCTCTGTGAAACTGAGTAGAGGTATAATGCATCAGAAAAGAGATTAAAAAACAAAACCCTTAATAGTGTTTTGTGGAATTGATGAATTATGAAAGCAGTATTGCTACCTTTCATGGTTGATGGTTTTAAGTTTATCAATTAGCAGTTCAATATTGTTTGGAGACTGTTAAGTTGGTTCTTAATGTTTCCCCTTTTCGGATTGTGTGGAGCATTAACATCACTTAACCTAGGGATTGTATAAGAACGTGAACATGATAGATCAATCGTAGGCTATCTTGTTTGCTAGTTAGTTTTTTAGATAATGTTTGCTAGCTAGTTAATGGCAGTAATTGGTTTAATTGGCTGCTATTGAATTGTCTTAGCTAGAATGGCTCTGCGAAATAAGATTTCAAAATTTTGGTAGGTGGTCTAGAGAAGAAGAGTGGCAAACATGCACTCAGGCCTTGGACTTCGGATGGATGCAAATGGCAAGGCCTGTGATGAATTTGTATACAGAAGCAACTGATGGATCCTACATTGAGACGAAGGAAAGTGCCTTGGTGTGGCACCATCAGGATGCTGACCCAGGCTTTGGATCCTCACAGGCAAAGGAGATGCTTGATCACCTGGAAAGTGTATTAGCAAATGAACCAGTCTCTGTCAAGAGTGGCCAGTTCATTGTCGAAGTCAAACCACAGGTTCGATCATCTTTTAGCCTTCCAAATCCTTTCTTGAAGATCTGTGGTTTCAACTTATAAGTTTGTTATTTATGCCTTAAAAACATTTCATATTTATTTTCACGAGTCTAAAAGGTAGAGTTGAACTGTAGACGATTGAGTTCAGCTAACACCTTTTGTTTTCTCGCAGTTAATATGATAATTAGCTTCAAAAGTTTAAAAGGACCCAGTACAGTTCTTTTTCTTGTTGCAAATACATTGGCTTCATTTTTGTTCAATATTAAGCTAGTGGCTCCCCTCAGTTATAGAAGATCTCATTTGGACCTGTTTTAGATTTTTATCTGGTTGTGGTGAAAGCAACTTTCTAAAAAGCAGCATGGTGATGCTTTTCTGCAGGTTTTAGAATTTTGGCTTAGTAGCCTACTAGCTTGTAGAAAAGCACTATTTTGTTTGCCTTATTGCCTACTAGGCTGTAGTTAGTTTACCACCTTTCTTACCTTCTGTAATTTTTTTCCTGCAAGTGGTTAGTACTAGTGGTGAAGTATAAGTTGATTGATATGGTTTTTTACCTAAGTTTCTTGTATTTACTTATGTAAATTAAAATTGATTCCTTTGTTGTGCACTAATCTGCAGGGAGTAACCAAGGGAATAGTTGCCGAGAGGATACTTGCATCAGTGAAGGAGAGAGGAAAGCAGGCTGATTTCGTATTGTGCATCGGCGATGATAGGTCCGATGAGGACATGTTTGAAAATATTGCTGATATCATTAATAGGAATGTGGTTGATCCAAGAACATCGCTGTTTGCGTGCACTGTGGGACAAAAACCAAGCAAAGCCAAATTCTACCTGGACGATACATTCGAAGTGGTCACTATGCTGAGCGCACTTGCAGATGCCACAGGACCTGAACTGGAGACTGATTCGGCTGATGAATTGGCCGCATCTATCTCTTCACTTGATATTGGTGACGAACAATCAGAATCCAGTGATAGACCAATTGGAGGGTCTTAGCCAGTTTTCTCTTGCATTTTCAGAATATGATGATTGTTTCAATAGTCAATTCTACACGATTTTCTGATGGATATGAAGTTCGACTACTAACAACTGGTTCTACGGATGCTCCAGAGGGAAGCTTCTTAATCTGCTGTACTCCAAGTTTCTCCAGTTGGGCAAGATAGTACAGTCTGTTGCTGCAAGGCGTAGATCCATATGTTCATAGCTGACTCGCCGACTTTCTTGGCACATTCTTTCACTTTCTCATTTCTGGTTGAAGTAAAATGAAAGCCTCGCAGAAGGCAAGGGAACTGTGTGGCTGAAGTGATTGTGGGGAGGTATAGGAGTGGCAAATGTGAAAGGAGCACGTGCGGAGCTTGTGATATGATCCCGTATTAACACGACGTTACAAAGTGGTGTCACTTTTTGAACTATCAGTAGTAGCAATCTCAGGGGTGAGGTTTGAATTGATTAATTGATTCAAAGCCGGATCTGGGCTCCTCTCTGATGGTTTTGCTCCTACGTTTTCCCCTCATGTGCGTGTTTTTTTTAAAAAAATAAATTTTCTGGGGTTACGTTGAGAAATACCTTTAGGTGGAAGATAGCATATTTTTAGGCCTACTTGCGTGTCAATTTTGATTACCATTGCCAATCAGCGCTGGATGCTTGGCGATTATGTTGGGCGTTGTGTGGCAGCTTTGCTTGTAGTAGTAGCAAAGGTTTTATGTGGACTTATCACGTTCTTGCCCTGTTTAGTTCCCCATCTAAAATTTTTTCATCCATCCCATCGAATCTTTGGACACATGCATGGAACATTAAATGTAGATAAAAAAATAAACTAATTACACAGTTTAGTTGAGAATCGCGAGACGAATCTTTTAAGCCTAGT
>Ga0182004_10001298_pt1 | contig 17997 bp, 18 predicted proteins | sample Sormic07211540_1_FD_120479 | JGI IMG/M metagenome (GOLD analysis project Ga0182004, IMG submission 120479) | Endophyte microbial communities from Sorghum bicolor roots, Mead, Nebraska, USA - 072115-40_1 MetaG | ecosystem: Host-associated > Plants > Roots > Unclassified | place: USA: Nebraska...
ACCGCGACCGACCAGAGCGGACGGACTGCACCTCGCTGAGACCGGTCGCGGTAACGACCGCAGTTCACCATCCGATTAAGAGTCTGACGGCCGAGATCATCTGCCAGAACACCACAACCGGAGCTCGTGCTGTCTTTTCGTCTGGAATCTGGGGTCGGTCGTTCAACGGCCTGTGGGTTGAACTTCTGATTTCTTTTTATCAAACATACAATCTCAAGCAACGATACGCAGATGGACAAAGGATCAACCGTTTTGGTGACCGGAAATCGACTGTTTGGAGCGCGGAAATTCTCTCGAATACCTATAAACAAATGGATTCATCCATTCCAAAAGAAAAGGAAAATTGTTCAACCTAAAAGAGGGAAACAATTATTTCAATCTAGAAAAGATACTCTCCATTCCTAGTTCCAAATTATAAGATATTTTGTCTTTTTCTAAATATATTACTTTTACTATGCATATAAGTGCATAACAAAAGCCGTGGATCTACAAAAGCTAAAACATCTAATAATTTAGAACAGAGGGAGTAAGGCCTTGTTTAGATGCACCCAAAAATCCAAAACTTTACAACATTTCCCATCGCATCGAATCTTACGGCACATGCATGAAACATTAAATATAGATAAATAATATAACTAATTATACAGTTTACCTGTAAATCATGAGACGAATCTTTTAAGCCTAGTTACTCCATGATTGTACAATATTTGTCAAATAAAAACAAAAGTGCTACAGTGTTAAAATCCAAAAAAGTTTTTGGATCTAAACAAGCCCTAAATGTTACCAGCCATACAATTAAAAAGGTGCAAAATCAGATGGAAAGGAGGAAAACCAAGTGGATGATAATTATGATAGACAAATGATCTTACAGATGGCTGTTATTCGAGCAGCTACAAAGTCAACGAAACGACCTGCCAGAGTACAACAAAGACCAACCCAGTACCACGCGGTAACAGGTCAATCAGTGATACCAGATGCATCGCCATCCTTCTACAATCTACCTTTGTCACAATAAATTGCAATTATAACATCATCGTTCCAAAATCCAAACACCATCAAATTAACCACAACAAGTTTTGGGTTCCAGCTATTGTAACTTGTAACACCTCTAATTCTTCTGTCACTGCCATGTGACTTGACCTTCGCCACCATCATATACATTCCTACAAATTTTGCAAAGCTAATGCTCCTAACAGCCCGTACAATCAAGTGAGCAACCTATCAAGTAATATAAAAGAATTGGATCATAGAGCTGTTGGCCTAGAAGCCTGAAAACGGTACAACAAGGCCATTAGGTCAGCCCCTTGCGGAAGGGAAGGAAATGATAAACCGCTGCATGTTTCATGATCAAGCTTCACGATAGGTAGGGAGGCCCGATCGCACTGCAATCATGTTAACCAGCAAAACAGAACACAACAATGTTATCATAGACAACAGGGAGATTTGCCTTCATCCTGTGAGCCACTAGACAGAGACCAATGAATCTGCTGTTTCAGTAAGCTTTCCAATACGGGTGGTTAAGTTGGTTCCTTCTCCAAGATTTAGGAACATCCGAGGGGTTTATATGTGGTCTCTTGTTAGCATCATACGAGGATGCCAGCCTCCTTGCCCAAAGACTCTCCTCTGGTGACCAAGATATGGTGGCGCCCATTGTGGCACACCATCTTAGGTTCAGTAAAGCCGTCGCGAAAAATTCTTCACCTGCTTGGAATGCCCTTATGATTCTCAATTCAGCATCAGGCTCTTCACTGAGGATTAGATCTTCAAAAACAATTCTTTTCTCACTAAGAATGCTGACATCCTCAGATATCATTCTCATGCTGAGGACTAGCAATGCCTCAATTGCAGTGTTGTACAGTTCATGTTCCTCATAGGCACAAAATGTGTACCAAAGTGTTGATGGGTCAGGTTGGATTTTTGCTCGGTGTATACACTCCACAATATATTCAAGGACATGAATTTTACCCTGTGATGAATGAACAAAATGAGTTTAACTTCAGCATCACTTTAGCAGGGGAAGAAAAATATATGATTTCTATCATAAACATACTCTAGCATATGCATGTGAGAGTACTGTGTTGAAAATCTGTATGTCAGGCTGAAGTCCTTCAATCTTGCATATATCAAGCAGATCCAGAGCCCATTCAAAATCATCATTTGCTAATACAACCTATCTTACATCATGAAAAAGACATGAGATCAATCAGAACACTAAAAGTCAACCCAACTAATATGTGATTGGTAATATGATAGATCTAAAAGACATAGTATGTATTATTCTTAGCCAGACTTACCTTCAGGAGTGATGTAAAAGTCACAACCGTAGGATTGAAGCCATCCCGGAGCATCAAAGACAGCAAAGCACTAGCTGATTTGAAACATGGCAGCCATTTGCAGCACTCTATCATGGTATTATAAATTAAAATATTAGTTGGAAGGCTGCATGATCTCATGATTTTGAAGATCATTACTGCTCTGTGAGTCTGCAAACCAGAAACGAAACATGGATCAAGATTTACACAACAAGTTCAATATCTGCAAAATGCAGTCATGCAATGAAATTTCAGTTTGGCACCAAAGTACCAAACCAACATGAACACTTCCCATACGAAAACTTTGACAATATACAGTCTACGGAGTGTTGTAGCATACTTCCCTCCACTGCAAATTTTAAGTTGTATCAGCTTTGTCCTAAGTCAAACTTGTCTAGCTTTGACTAAGTTTATAGAAAAGTACATTAACATCTGTGATATCAAACTATATATCACGGTGTATCTAATGAATCTAGTTTGATGTTGTAGATGTTTATGCATTTTTCTATAAACTTAGTCAAGCTAGAGAAGTTTAACTTAGGACAAAGCTACAACGACTTACAATTTGGAACGGAGGGAGTACTATCAGATTTCAACTAAAAACTCCGAATATACTATAGCTTTAGGTAGTACAAAAGAAAAGAACTGCATGCTATATAATCCGTAACACAGAAACAATCTGAACCTGAATTTTGCAAATAAGCAAGTAAAGTGAATGAATATTGAATTATTTAGAAATTTTTTTATTATTGATTCCATGCCCAGTTTAGCAATGATTGCTTAACACTGTAACTAAAATTTCTTTGGTGGTTGCATAACACCGTAACTACAACTGGTGACTGCACTTGGGATCTCCATCAAATTCAGCGAGATTAAATGAGCCAAAATAGCTGTTACAACTAGATTTACATGCTTTACAAAGAGAAGCGATAAAATAATCCTCATTTTGTCACATCGGAACAAACTTAATAGGTTGTCGATACGTACTTCCTTCGCATCAACCAGAGCATGCAACGCAATGCTGTATAGATCACTCTTCTGATAAGGATTTATGTTCCACAAAATATTTTCTGCTATATTCAGGTACCTCAGCATTTCCTCTATCATCCCCTCAGATCCAAAAGCTCGTATCTGAAACAGAATAAATAGAACATTCAAAGGATTTTTTTCAGCATAAGAAGCACTGAGGGATGTGACTGGCAAGTTAAACGACAACCAATACCAGAAACTTTTATAGATGGCATGATGATAATTCAATCAGTAAACTGTCTGTGACTAACTGGCAAGATTTTGGGTTATGACATCCAGTGGAACTAGCTGCCGAGAAAATATTCAGACTTTTGACAAAACAACAAGGATACTGTTCGGATGGTGCTTCCGATTACCATAAAAATATACTCCCTCCATACCTATAAAACAAGTCGTTTTGGACAAGGTTTAGGTCAAACATTGGGAATATAAATCATGAATAACTTTTAAGTTGTTGAGTTTGAAAATATGAGAACCATATGAATAGATTTGTCTTCAAAAATACTTTCATAAAAATATATCTATACCACTTTTTGATAAATATTTTTATAAAAAACAAGAAGTCAAAGTTAGACTTTGGAGACCGTGCCATTGTCCAAAACGACTTGTTTTATGGGTATGGAGGGAGTACTAAGTTGACCACTGGAAATAGTAGTGGACTTATTACCAAGTAGTAACAGTCACAGTTCACAGGGAATTTTAGATAGAAACAGAGAAGATTAAGACAAGTATAAATCAGCTATTTTCTTATTCGGACAAGTTAAAGCATGATTTGGACAATGTGAAAAGGCAACCAGATGGAATTGGTTTCTAACTGGATACACACTATTGCCAAATATCTTATATCTCTACAGTACATGGAAAGAAGGCTTACCAAGTTCTTCATAGACACAAAGCTGTGTTGGATTCCATTGTTAAACATGTCCATCTCAATGATACTTATCCTTTTGGAAACATCAACATGAGAGAGCACATTTCCTTCTTCATAAGGAACATTTACATATCCAAACAGAGAAAACAAAAGTTCATATGTCCTGAGAGTTGGCTTCATGTTCACATGTTTCATTTTAGCTAGTATGCGCACAGCTCTTTCTGGTTCATTCTGCCAAGAAAAGGGGGAGGGGGAGGAGAGGTTCAGTTCATTCTTCTTATTAATGAAACAAAAACTTTAATTACTTTAATTTGACAGGCTGGTGCAGTGACAGGAAAACTACTTTCAGTGGATGTGGACGTTATGTAGATCATCAAGCATTTGAAGATTCAGCGGAAGGGACAGAAACCCAATATCATAAAATCTATTTCCAGATTCAATGCATTACCATAATCGCACATCCAGAAAGCAAAGCATTGATGGCATGTATATGCTTCGGTTTTATCTCTGAAATTCTTTCCAAAAGTTCCTCAGCCAAATCCAACTGTGAACTATTGCTATGACCTACTGAGAGAGCAGCAAGTGTATCACTGTAAAGTCCAATGCCTCTTCTCTCCATGGCTTTAATCTGGAAAACATATGAATATAAGATATACGTGAGAAAATAATGCTAACTCCAAATAAAATCGATATTGTCCGAATATGTGGACTGTGAAGTCAAACCTTTCAAATTTTCAATACATGTAAAAGTAATTAAATTTGTCGCGTAAAAGTGATAATGTAATATTAAAGTGCTGCTACATTATAGTTTTATTGTTTTGTTGACATATAGAAAATATAATAGCCTGACATGCACACTCAAGACTAATGATGTCTTGAGCAAGTAAAATGGACCATAGTTAGAGGACATAATAGCAATATTACAGGTATAGCTCAATTTTGCATAGTGGCTTTCGAAGAGAGTAGGTAAAAATATTCTTAACATTGCAGTATCCTAATAATAATCAGATAGAGTCTCAATCTACTTTAAGGCCTTGTTCAGTTAGGCCATTCCCCGCGGGGATCGCGGCCCGATCCACAGGGATGCTCCCGAAGCGGATTCAAGCCAGGCTCACCGTGAAAGTGGCGTTTGGTTAGCCGACCCGAGGATCCTGCCCCGTCCTATTCCAGGCGATTACCCTCCACCCCAACCTGGTTTCCACCCATTCCGCATTAGTCATGGAAATTCCCCACGGAGGCGAGCGCACAACCCGCTGCCAGGTCACTAGGTACTCGCATTGTTGCGGAGGGCTCGCAACGGCTGGAGTGCTTCAGGGGATGCGTCGGCTACAAGCACATAGGGGAAGCATCGTCACGGAGGCGAGGTAGACTTAGGAAGCCACCTTCTCGCCTGTAAGTTTCCCCTCACCTCTTCCATGCTGTAGGGTTCTTGAGTTGACAAGCACACCGAGCGACCTCCACGGTGACCAGTGAGGCAATGTTCTTTCTGTCTCCGTTCTACCTAGTTCAGCGGCCGGTTCTATGACTTGTTCGATCAAGCTCGGTTATTTTTATCCACAAGATTAACTGGTTTATTCATTATTTTCTTACCTCGTCAAGGAAGACTCAATTTGTGAATTCTGTTTTCATCCCTGACTACTACGAGCGCTTCTTGTGAATCAGTATGAATCTCATAATTACACTAGCTAGAGCAGTAGGCATAGGCATTGTTTGTATGAGAGTTAGCAACATACTGAATATTCAGTTTATGCATCAGTTCATCATCGGCCTATGCATCAAGCTATCACGATTAACCATAATGTTTCGATTTCAATGGATTTTCTCCTTTTTGCTTCTAGTGATCTCTGTTAGACTATTACTTACCAGACATCTCCCCAAGTCTCAAGCAAACTAGTGCAAACCAACCACGACCAATCTAGATTGCTGAATCTACAAAATAATCGTTAGTATGCATGTCTGATCAGTTCATGTTTATTCTACTATTACTCAGCTTTAAACATTTATTTTTGGGAATTTTATTAAAAAGAAGCTGCATGGAGTTCTAAATTAGCTGATAGTAAGTTTACTCATGAATTTTAATGTTGGCACATCAACATTAATTATGCAATGGTATATTATGAAATGGGAGTAAAGTTCTTTCAGGCCTATCTGTCTACTCTTTATTCTTCTACTTTTTGTTGTTACATAAAGCATATCTTGCAGACAGCCAGACACTGGTTTGTACTACTAGTTCTTGCATGCTTCTGAAGCTGTTTGTGTGTGATTTCTGAATGCCGATTGTGATTGCTCTCTATATAGTGTCGAGTTATCTTTTTTTTTTTAACCATAGTGCCACTGAATGGTGTTACTTATCCCCATTAATTTTATGATATTATATAGTATAAATGATGTTTCTATTTGTTTACCTTAACCTCTGAAAAGAGGACAATGGCCATAATTGCAATTTTGTGTCAGTGTAACTGTACATTTTTAGTGTTTGGTTGCATTAAGGCAAACATGTCTCATACTTCAATTTCATATTGTTTAATTACTCCCTCCGTTCCAAATTATAAGTCGCTTTGACTTTTGGGTACATCCATTTTTCTATGTATCTATGTAAAAAAGCTGGAACTGTGGTTGATGACCTAATACAACTGAACAGGGAAAGAAGAGGGATTAACCGAACACCGGAGAATGAGAATGGGAAAGAAGGGATTTAATCCTCAAGGGGTTTGAGTGACAATGGAGGGATCCACTCAATTGCTCTCTGGATTGGTTCTGCTTGGGGATTCAATCCCCTCCATCCGAACATGGCCTAACAGAAATCAGAGCAATACAACTAAAAATTAAAAAAATGGTGTATGTCATCATCAATTTAGTGAGATGTCCTTTCAGGCCACAGGATCATAAACAGCAAAGCTGCTGGTAGCATACCACTTTGTTGGCATATGCAATTCCTTTCCCAGCTATCACAATCTTAACAAAGCCGTCATATGTAAAACTTGATGGTTGCAATCCAATTTTTTGCATCTGCAAAGAAAAATCAAATTACCAATACAGTTTGTACACATATGAGATTTTTTGTAAATATTCCCCAATCCCTTACCTTTTACACTGATGACACTTAACAAAATTACGAAGAACTCATCAAAATTCAGAATCAAATTTCTCTACAGGACCAAAACTGTTTGAAGAGTAATGGTTCAAATAGATTTCATGGTCTATGTTGGTGACCATCTTAAGTAGGAATTCATAAAGACCCTTAAACAAAGAGGAAAATACATATTTCAAACTGAGTTTGGATAACTAGAAACAGTGTTGGGCTCTTGTCTGAAAGGCACAAAGCTTAGTGCAACAACACCATCTTGCAGCTGTGCCAGAGTGCAAGAAGCATTAACACCAATATGCTTAGTGAGCCCATGATTCACCAGATCGCGAGCAATGCTGAGAGCACCAGTACTGTCAGACAGAAGAGTTGTCGGCACAGAAATAGAGACACCAAAATTCTCAAGTAACCACCATAGCCAAGTAAACTCTGCAGTAGCAAGGGCCATAGCTCGCAACTCATTGCACTACAGCACTAGAACGAGAAACCGTTATTTGCTTCTTAGTCTTCCAAACAATGAGTGAGACACCAAGAAAACAGTAGGCAGAAAGAGAGCAACAATCGGAGGCCCAAGTAGCATCAGAGTATGCTTGGAGCTGGAGAGAGCTAGAGCATAGAAAGAACATACGATGAGAAATGGTTCCACAGATAATGCAAAAAAAGGAAGGAGATGACTATATTGGAGCTGAGTGGTAGCAGAAACAAGCTGACTGAAATGGCCAGGCCTCCCAACAATGTAGCAGTAAGGGATCAGCAAGAGGTTCACCGTCAAATGAGAGAAGATGAAGATTAAGATTAAGCTCCATGGGCATTTCTACAGTGCGCTGATCAGTGAGAGAAGAACGATCAGAAGATCATGAATGTACTTTTCTTGAGACAGATAAAAGCCTCGGAAGAGGAAGAGACCTCAATCCCAAGAAAGTAACAAAGAGGGTCAACATATAGGACAACAAGGGTCTAGCCACAAGATGAAGTATGGATAAACAAGGAAGGATCATGAGAATGGCAAAGACGACAAACCATGCCCTCAGGAACAGAGTACCCAGGGGGTGGCTGCATATACACCTCCTCATGAGGTTCACCATTAAGGAAGGCATTCTTCACATCAAGTTGAGAGATAGACCATGCACAAATAGAGGCCACAGTAAGAAGACTTCGATAGTGGCCAACTGGCCATGTGAGCCATAGGGGCAAAAGTCTCATCAGAGTCACGCTTGTGCTCCTGCTGAGAGCCATGGGCTACAAGACAGCCTTATAATGCTCAAGAGAGCCATCAGAGCAAGTCTTAATCTTATAAACCCACTTGCACGTGATGGGACGAACATGAGAAGAAAGAGAACAAGATCCCATGTGCCAGTGCTCTCAAGAGCAGTGATCTCCTTGCTCATCGCATGTTGTCATTATGGATGACGAATGGCACCACGATAACCATAACAGTCTGCAGGCTTGAGCGGCCCACAATCCTGAAGGTTATAACGAGAGGACGGCTGAGAAGAAAGATCCTCAACAGAAGGTAGCTTAGCACGAGTCACATCCAAAGATGATGTAACAAAAGGCAAAGGATCCTCGATTCGTTGGAGATGGCTGCAGGAGTGGATCACAGGCGGTTCAGAACCATAAATGGTCCCAAGATAAGACAGTAAAGATGGTTGGGGAGAAGGCACAATAGTGGGATAGTGGGAGGTGGTGGTAGGAAGAAACACAATGGGGATAGGGGTATCAAGGAAGCCAAGAAAGAAAGGGGCTTAACAACAGCGGTTGCTGAAATATCAGAGGGATGAGGGTAGAAAGGGCCAGACTCATCAGAAGTAACATTATGAGAAATCCGCATGTGGCGAGCAACAGGATCCCAACAACGATACCCCTTCTGCTCAGCACTATAGCCCATGAAAACACTAAATGTATTGCGCTCATGGGGTGCAAGAACATAGCACAAACAACCAAAAAGACGAAGATTTGAGTAGTCAGGTATCTTGCCCCGAGATGCTAAAATGGGATTCCACCATGAAAGGCACAGGAAGGCTGAATGTTAATCAAATAAGTGGCAGTAGACACAGTATCAGCCCAAAAGTGAGGTAGAACAGAAGAAGCAATAATAAGAGCATGAACAGTATTAAGAATATGACAATGCCTACGCTCAGCACACCATTCTGAGTGTGAGCACCAAGGCAAGAGAATTGAGGAAGAGTGCCCTGCTCAAATAGGAACTACCGTAGATCACCCGAAAGATGAAAAGCACGAATAGAAGTGTTAAACTGAGTACGGATCATCTTGGCGAGAGTCTTATAGATGGATAAAGTCTCACTACGATGTTTCTTGAAGTAAACCCAGGTGAATCGAGAGAAATCATCTACAAATATGATATAGTAATGATGGCCCCCTTTCTAAACGAAGGCTGCTGAACCCCACACATAGAGTGAATAAGATCAAAGGGACACTTCGAAACTAATCCACTAGAATGATATGGAAGCTCTGTTTGCCTAGCTTACAGCCCGGGCACTGGTCCAAGAATACATTGAGTGTTAGCTGCATGATCAGATTGGGAACATAAGAGACACTAGGAACATGAAAAGAGGAGGACAATAGAGTGGCGTGTCCGGCAACAGAAAGAGATGAACTGTCAGTGGTCTGAACAGTAATAAGAATAGAAGAATAGGAGAACAAATTGAAGAAAGACTGGTACAATCAGGAGTCATGTGGAAAGAAGCAGCCAAGCTACTAGTTGCATCACTGCCAATACTCTATGAGGAATAACCACCTCAGCAAGAGTGGGCCTTCTTTCCACAGTGAAGTCCATCAGTGCCACCACTCCTCAAAGAGGATGCCACTGAAAAGGGCACTGTGGGCACAGTGGCAGTAAAGCCAAAAGGTGTAGAAGGAACAGCCAAGACAAACAAGCAGGCTGAACGAACCACCAAACAAACAAGCAGGCTGACTGAAGCAATCCAGCAGACCGAAGACGGGTCTCCCCATTATGAACAGCAGAGCCCCCATCAGGGACACACAGGGCTCGTGAGCAAGTAACTGAGCATGAAGAGGCTCAAACTCTGCACAAAAACGAGTCAGAAAGGCATAGGTACGCCGTACGCCAAAGCTCTTCACAAGTGGCAACAGACAACTGAGGACCAAGAGTGTCAACTGTCAAGCTCACAACACGCTGCAGGTAGCTGGTTAAAGAACTCCTGAACAGTGGCATCACCCTGCTGCAACAACTGCTCCTGCCATAAAGCCGCAATGTAGGTGGAGTGACCAGAAGGCTCGTAACGCTAACAAAGAAAAGTCCACATCTGAGGATGCATGGTGAAACTGAATAATATCTGCAGCTAAACGCTCTACCATACTAGCAGTGAGACTGCACAAGCATCCTCATCTAACCAAGTCCAGTATGCTGCAAACTAAGACCTGTAGGAGGCCATGTCATCATCATACATATTTCCATTCACCCCCGCCCCCCGCCCCTCAAAACACAGATGGGCAGCACAGCACGGTGCCGCAACGAGATGGACGTGTCTGCTACCTCCCTGCATCAGCCGGCACAGCAGGAACAGCGGGGCGATGGCAGGCTGGAGGAACCACACTGGCTGTGCAGTGGCGACGAACAACAGGTGGACCCTAGAAGCTGGCTCTATACCATGTTTGGAACTGTGCTTGTATTGAGAAGAAGGGCTAAAGCCCAAATATGTACATAAAGATCCTTATACAAAGAGGAAAATACATATACACCTAAAAAAATCAAATAAATGTCCAGTAAGCAAGGTTGCTATCCTCCATCAACGAAATAGCACCCCTCCTATTCTAAGAACAAACACAGTGCAGCAGAGGAACCAAACAAGTTAGCAAATGTAATGTTGCCACATGGCATTTCTACCATCTAAAAGATAGAAATGTTCAAAGTTTCAGAGAAATATTTAAGGTTAAGTTCAACACATAGATTGCATGGCCATTATATAGACTGGAATATAGGTGTATATATTCGTTACCTCTGTAAATAAATGCTCAGCTAACTGACAGTTGTTAAACTGTACACATGCATGCAAAACATCGTTGAACGCCCATCTCAAAATTTGTTTTACTGCATTTGGTGCAGACTTCAATGTATTTGCAGCACCATCTACTCCTTTATAAGAAAGATTATTGCCTGAACAAAGCTGAAACAAAATAAGTTTTATATATACACTAATAAAGTGGATGGTGCATGAAATGGAATGCAGACCTGACTGAGTTTTCTCCTCAAATAGCTCAGGCTGAGCATCAACCAAATGTTCGCCAGTAGCCAGCTTCCCTTGACATGATGGAAGGGTGAGATCTTCAAATTCATTCAAAGCAGGTACAGGAATGTCTAGTCTTGATGATTGGTATCTTCTTTTAGAAGACACCCTCAGATAGTCAGAGCTTCGTGCGGCAAGGACTACCATATGCTGCAAGATGTGATATGCAGATTGAAGGTCACCTAGTGCAGTTAAAGCCCTTATAAATCTCCTTTGTGTGATAATGCTTGGGCTATAATACCTAGAGCAGTCCTTCCAGATATCATAAGCTGCAGGCAAATTTCCCTGTAACACTGCAAGCTAAAAAACACGAAACAAACTAATAAGCGAAGCTGCCACAATATTATATAAAAATGAATTAGATATGCTAGAATGAACATTCAGCCTGAAAAAAATCAAACAAGCAAGCTATCACAACATTTAGTTCTATTAGCATGTAAGGGCAAGTATGTCTTCCAACGACCATGGTACATAAATATATAGTGATGGCTACTGCACATATGAAATGCAGTATTTCATGAAAGAAACACAAAATAAAAGGGCACGAGAATTTTCGCTTGAGTAAACTAAAATTGGATCAGCAACAATACTAAGAAAAAATTATTAAGGAAACATTATGGATTTACAGTCATTTCATACTGATTTATTCAGGATGAGGTGAAAACCACACAGATAAAACAATATGCAAAAAAGGAACTACTTAGGCAGCAGCATGTTAGTATTTCTAAAAAATGGACCAAGGAGGAAGCAATATATAATGAACAATTTGATATGAAAGTAGGCTTGTGACCACAACAGAAAAGTCAGGTGAGTTGATATTAAATGGGCATATAAGAAAGAACATTTCTTCGTACAAACCTTCAAAAGCTCACAGTATGTTATTTCAGACTTCCCAAGAAAAAGACTTTCCAGTATCTCAAGACAGCATTCAGCATCCTTCAGATCTGCTCTACTTCCAAAGGCGTTTAGAAAGATATTAAAAATTGGTATAGTGGCATGAGTGCTTTCTTTCTCCCCGAGAACAGCCAGCCAGTGAAGTGCCTATATAGGAAAGAAGATTATGAACTTGCAGACTGCATGGAGCTAAACTATTCATTAAGCTGTCAAACATACAGCACACATAAAAGAAATTAAATTCCACAGGATCACGCAGAATTTGTGTTAAAAGAAGAAAAATTAGTGATAAACTTACCTCAATATCCATCAACACATCAAAGTAACACATTAAAAAGGGTCAAAATCTTTTAAATGTGTAGACAAGCATGTGATTAAGCCTGTCTATCTTGTATTTCGAATGGTAATACAGTGTGCAGTACTGCAGTATGCTTATTTTTTCCATAAACCAGCGTTATGTTTGTTTAATAATTTTATGAGACACTTGCGCAGCAGAATTTACAACTAACTTTACAATTCACCTCTCTTACAAATGAACATTTAAAAATACACAGAAGTTCCCTGCAAGCTATCAGTGCGCGGGCAAATATTTGTAGCCATACCCTTCCTCAAAAGGGCAGCATGACAACAACAAAAGCGGCAAGAATAAAGCCTTTAAATCCCAAGCTGGGGACAAGTCGAATATAACGGACCCACTCAACCAGTGCCTCGTCTGTTATCTATGGTGCATCATTTATGGCATTTGGACCAAACATCCAAGCTAGTATCACAAGGAAATGGAAGCTTTGCCTTGATCTTGCAGTCTGTTTATCTTTAACAAAAGAATATGATGTGCTACTAATATTGCTATTAGCTTGAGAAAAGAGAAGTACTACGTACCTCCCTCGCATATCCCCCTCTGCTCAGAGCTCTAATGACATATCTGTAGATACTTTTACTCATGCCAATGGCCTTCTCCTCCATGAGTTCCAAAGTTTCCATAACAAACTGGAAATATTGGAAAAGCTCCAAATGGAGTTCTAATTAAAATGACTATATCAAAGCCATGCTGTGGCAAAAAAGAAAAGAAAACATGCATTTAACAGTAGACTTACCAAAGGATCAGGTGCCTCTGCACAATACTCCAATATATAAGAAAAATCTTCCTTGGTTAGTGCTTCTTTAGTGTGATGAAAGTTCGAAAGAAGCATTGATGCTCGCTGCCGGTCACCTCTACGGAGAGCATTGACAACTTCTGATTGCATGGGTCTAACAAAACTAGTCTTCCATGTAAAATCATCATACTCTGTAATCACTGTAACATTGTTTACATTTTGACATGCACAAGTAATTATGTTAACTGAGGAACTGAGGGTAATATTCAGCTCGGAGACCATGATAAGATGAAGCAAGCATGGTATATCAAAGTGAAACTTGTTGTAGGCAGAGAACAATCAGTTATACCATGCAATTAGCCAAGCCTCAAGGAACAAAAACCCATATGCTACGCAGGCAAAGACAAGGCACTAAATAGGCATATAAACAAATTAAACTGTTTTTCCGTACACTGACATCATTCATCTGAATTGTTCATACCATTTCCAGATCAATAATCATACAAGCATATCCAAACATGAAACCAACTACAACATTCATACAAACCAATAATAAAACCAAAATAATTGAAAGTACGCTTACTGTTTGAACAAGTTGGGGCGTCTTCAGAGTGAATACTTGCTGCATTGGCCTGCGCCTGCAAGAAATCAGTATTATTAGCATCTAACCCACACGCAAATAAACGAAACAACATAGAGCGTACAGGAAGAAATCCTGCACATTACATGAGGGGATTTGAATGCCGGCGAGGAATTCGTGCACCGGCGAGCGGCCCTCGATCTAAATGACACGGAAACGAAGATGACTGTGAGAACACCACGTGACCAGCCCGAACCATTCATTCATTAGATAGCTTGCTTACAGTATCCTCTGCATCGCAGGCAGCCAAGAGGGAGCACCTTTCGCCAGCGGGCGGGACGATGATCTCTGGGTTTGTCGCTGCACAGATAGAGGTGGCGCGGAGGAAGCGTGGGAGGTGGAAGCGGTATACACCGCGCAGAGAGGCAGGCGAGAGCGAGACTAGCAACGAGGGGTTCGGTGCTCGAGGGATGGATCTCTGGAGCAGGGCACCGCGCCGCCGCCCACGCCGCTCAAGCTGGCAGCCCCGAGCCCGAGGAGGAGGTGCGGTAGGGGCGGACTATGGAGGAGACGACGTGGTAGGGGCGGAGGGGGCGGCGCTGTAGGACGGAGGGCATCACTCCGGCGCCCTCGTCGCTCAAGCTGGCAGCCCCAAGGCCGAGGAGGAGGTGCCGTAGGGCAGACTGAGGAGGCGGCGGCGCAGTAGGGGCGGAGGGGCGGTGCTGTAGGACGGAGGAGGTGGAGGCGGCGACGTTGGGGTTCGGCGTGCGGGTCACTGCGAGGGTACGGCGTCATCGGAGCGGCGGTATGGATCAGGGCCGTTCTCACGATCCAAATATGATCCAAGGGCCGACTCTTTTTCTCACGATCCATAAGGCAGGTATAGAATCCACTCCACGCCAGCCCTTTTAAGTGATGGCCCGATCTGATTCAGCCCGTAAAGAGCCCAAGAGTTAGGGGCCCCTTATACGGCGCCGATGGGACATCAGCCTTTCTCGAATCTCGGCTGTGCTTAGGTCTTGTTTAGTTGTTTATTTAAGAATTTGCAAAATGAATATTGTAGCATTTTTTGTTTGTATTTGATAGATATTATTTAATTATAAATTAACTAGGTTTAAAAATTTGTTTCATAAATTATAAATAAATTATGTAATTAATTATTTTTTAATCTATATTTTGATGTTATGTATGTGTTGTGAGATTTAATGTAATTGAAAATTTTTAAAAAAAAATACAAAATTTATGAGAAACTAAACAAAACCCTACTCCCTCGATAGTCCAAAATAGAGACACATATGTTTTGTGCTGTTGATTTTTTTTATCTCGCCGTTGATTCTTTTTAACAACTAAAATCATGTTCTCGTCGCGAGGCACGACGATCATCTGTACCGGTGCCGCTCGATCTAGGTCCAGGACATCGGGTTACCGTGCGTCGACTCGCACAGCCCACGCGACAGCTTATTCGCTTGCAGCTATGCGTATAAATATTGTTTGTTGATTCGTTAAAAAACACTATTAAATAGTTAGCAGATTCAACAAATAAGCTTAAATAAAAAAAATTATAGAAGTGTCGTCGCCGCCGCTACCAATCTTCACCACTGCTAGTCTCTTTCCCTCCTCCCTCTTGCATAACACCGGAGGCCAAAGAAAGTGAGGAACTGTCTTTTTTTAATAAGTTCTTTTTTGTAGATTAAGTATTTAGGGTTAGTGTTTCTACGAACTAAGTTTTTTTGGAAAAAGTCTATATAACACCACAAACTATTAGGGTGGACTACTTCACCTTCTAAACTATAAAACCAGATATTCTACCCCTGAACTTTTAAAATCGGTCAAATAACCCCTTGAGTGGTTTTGAAGGGTAGTTTTGTATTTTTCTTTTTTATTTATTTTCGCTAAATATTAAATAAATCATAATAAATTACAAAAAAATCATAAAATAAAAAATTTAATTTTGTTGGACTCCTAATGAGTAGGTCTATAGAGTAAATATATAATATGGTATACTTTAGTACAAAGTTTTTCTTGCAAAATTGAAATCTATATTTTTTTGTAATTAATAAGAATAATTCATATATGTAGTTCATATGGTTCAATTTTGGTAAAAATTTTTTATGGTGAGCTCATTATTGTATGCTTATGGTAAAAGTTTCGTACCCATTGGATCACATATAACTTAGTTATAGATTTATTTATCTTTATTCTTGTTAAAACTATGCTTTATCTATAACCAAGTTATAAGTGATCCAAAGAATATAAATTTTTTATCATAGTTCAAACATACAATAATGAGTCCACCATAAAAATTTTACCATAATTGGACCATAGGAACTACATATATGAATTATTCGAATTAATTACAGAAAAATATAGATTTAAAGGTACAACAAAAACTTTATACTAAAGTATACTATATTATATATTGACTGTGTAGATCTACTCATCATGAGTCCAACAAATTTGAATTTTTTATTTTATGATTTTTCTGTGATTTATTATAATTTTTCAAAGATTCAGCGGAAATAAAAAAAAGACAAAACCACCCTCTAAAACCACTCGTAGGGGGTTATTTGACTGGTTTTGAAAGTTCAGGGGGTAAAATATCCGGTTTTATAGTTCGAGAGGTAAAGTAGTCCACCCTATATAGTTTGAGAGGTTGCGTAGACTCTTTTTCCTAAGTTTTTTTGGTTATAGAGATTTATCTCCTCTCCGACGACAAGGAGAGAGTAGGATGAAATGGTTTTCTCTATGGTTATTCTGCTGAAGATGGGGGCGACAACGGTCTCTTCTCCATTTTATCATGGTTAGATTTGGTCACGATAAAGGTCTAAGGAGAATAACTTTTAAAAATTACTCTTCCTCATTCTTCGGTGGCAGATCAAAGAAGGAAAAAGACACCAGAAAGAAGTTTCTCAACTCCTACATAAACATTAGTCGTCGTTCGTTGGGCATCTGTTCTCACTTCTCAAGGCTTTTTGTCGAGTGTTTATATGTGTGGTTATCCATACTACAAAGCGTTGTATAGGTTTAGTTTTGAGATTTGGAGCTATTCATAGTGTGCCTATAATGTGTTCATGTACCTAGTTATTATCTAATATTAACTAATATAATTATTCTTTCGTCAAAAAAAGGTAGGGTCTAGGATGTCGACATGTAGCCTCAACGTCGACGCCGGGCATGAGTGAGAGAATTTGGATCGAATTAGAAGGCACAGGGAGTTGGACAACAAACGGGGCGATTTGTCTATCTTTATTATTAAGCCAAGTTTTATGGAAGTTTTATAAGTATTAAATATATAACGCTCTTCGGACACTTTAGGCGATAAAGTGCGTGCGAACCCTTAAGGTTGTTGTACTTTGTCTGTAGAAAACCATGATTTTGTGAAGCATATTTTTATTTTATATGATTTTTTATGTCTATATTTATTTAGAAAACAAAATCTAGCCTAACAGCCAAACTGTTCTACGAAGCGAATGTGATTCACCATTTAAAACGTTAGAACTATTTCTTTAAAAATTGCTTTCTAGGCGTAGCCCTGCTCCTGCAGCAGGGTAGCGATGTCGTCTTGGCTAGGCTCTGTCCAAGCCTCCAAGGTCTCCGTTAGTCATGTGGACTTGGCTGCGGTCGTTGTTTCCATGATCATTGCTTTAGGCTACCGGGGTCAGCTCCGTGGATACGAGTGGCTTGGGCCTCTGTTTGCCTAAAAGCATCGTGGATTCAGTGCTTCCCGAAAAAAATCTGGTGGTCCTGTCCTGTTTCTATTTAATTCTGTTTAGCCCATTTAATAAATTGTTTGGTGGTTATGTCCCGTTTATATTTAATTCTGTTTAGCCCATTTAATAATTTGTTTAGCTCAAATAATAGCTA
>Ga0182004_10001299_pt1 | contig 17987 bp, 22 predicted proteins | sample Sormic07211540_1_FD_120479 | JGI IMG/M metagenome (GOLD analysis project Ga0182004, IMG submission 120479) | Endophyte microbial communities from Sorghum bicolor roots, Mead, Nebraska, USA - 072115-40_1 MetaG | ecosystem: Host-associated > Plants > Roots > Unclassified | place: USA: Nebraska...
CCCCGATGAGTGTGTCCACTATCCATATTTTAAGAGCCTGCCGTGACCCCTGATTAGACTATGTCTACCTATGCATCTCAATAAGTGATCATGCTACAAACCAAGCTAGATGCATTTGTTACGTCCTCCTATGGGATTAAATACGATAACCCTTGAATACTCACTAGTTGAAATGCTACAATGATAGTTCTGTTCGCTTGCAGTTTTATTCTTTATATTCATGAACTATTGATTGGCGTATCTAAGTATCGTTCCTTAAGATTGTAAACTCTATGCATTTATCTGGCGCCGTGCTACAACTTTGCATATCGTAAGTAAGGATGGTTAGGATGGCCAATCCGGCATTCCTAATTATTGTTACCAGACTGCATTGCTAAGGCCGCCGCCGTTAAAGGCCTTGGGTTATCTCTCTAACGTAACGATAGTTATGATATACCAACACCTGACATTTCTGGTGCCATTGCTAATGATGGATTTATAGTCTATCTTTAGTAGTGACGCTAAGAAATGCCAACAACTATCTTAAGAAAGTCTATAATGGAAGTAGAACTGACAACATTAGATACCGCTAGCACTGAGGCTGAGTGGCTTCATGAACACCTTATGGATTTACCGATTGTGGAGAAACCTATACCGGCTATTTCTATAAACTGTGATAACCAAACTGTGATAACAAAAGTGAATAGTTCTAAGGACAACATGAAGTCTACAAAGCATGTGAAAAGGCATCTGAAGACTATCAAAAAATGGAGAAACTCCAGAGTAATTGCATTAGACTATGTCCATACAACTAAGAATCTGGTAGATCAGTTTACTAAGGGTCTATCACATAAAGTGATAGAAGGTGCGTTGAGGGAGTTGGGCTTGAGACCCACTTGAAGTCATTCCATAGTAGAAACCTGTTCTATGTGATCGGAGATCCTATGAATTAGGATGGCAGAATAATCTAGTGGATGACTGAGGGAGAAACTCCTTAGAATAAAGTCTAGCTCATTTGAGATGCACCGTTTCTCCAATACTGTAAGGAAGGTTGAATAAGTTCTTAATGTGATCCGAGTGGCTTGGTTAAGCAGGGATGTTGTCCTATAGAACATCCAATAAGGAACACACCTATATGAGTTTGATTGCTAGTCACAACCTATGAGATGTGGGTCATCCCTAGACACTCATGAAAATGCTAAAAAGTGTGACTTATATGCATCAAACAGAGGGGATGCTCTTTGCTGCCGAGTACCAGTTAAGGGCTCTAGTAAAACTCATCTCACACAAAATTTTCAATTCAAGGTTGTCTCCATCGAAACTCTGGTATATAAAAGGAATGTGGTATTGAGTATGGTTTGCACCAAACCCTAGAGTTTGATGAGGATTGTTAGATATTTTGTGGGCTTGGCCCATTAAATATTTAATGAATCAAGTAAACTCTACGGTTTGGTTAATGCCTATTAAATGGTTTAGTACCGTATGGGTTTTTAACTGAAGGTTGACTCAACTTAAATGGTTGATCTGTGGTCGGTTACCTTGAGAAGTTGAGAAAAAAATAGATGAGTGCCACACGCGTGCGTGCGTGCTATCACTGGCCGGGCTGGGGTGTGGGTGTGGGCGTGGCGAGGCGAGATAGGTGACGGCGGTGAGCAAGCAGACGGGCGGGCGAGCCTTAAATTTTGCCACTTAGCTCCATTGATGGTTGGAGTTGCAACTAATGCTAATGATGGCTGGACTAGTGGCCATGATGAGAGGAGTTTCTCCTAAACCGTTCGCATCTGCTGACCCTTCCTTTCCCTGGCGCCTGGGACGCCGTCCCTTGATCTCTCTTCCTCAACATCTTTAAATTGAGATGCTCTCCTTCAGTTCATGATCCCAAAAACAACAACACACCACAATCCAGCAGCCCTTGAGTTTATCTGTTCCATCTCCTGCAAGCACGTGAGATGGAAGAGTAGGCCTCCGGAACGTCTCTGTCCATCAGGTTCACCTGCTCGGGTGAGGATAGCAATCACGTTTTTGGGGAGTCTCCAGTAGCAGCACGACTACTCGCTTTGTCCCCTCCCTGTTCCTAGCGTTTGCAAGGTCTTCCTCCCGGCACATGCAGGGATCTTCATGGCTTCCTAACGGCACTGCATCGATCGGGATGACTACATCAGCAAAAGCACCATGTCTCTCGCTAGTGCTTCCAGCTCTGCCACAGGGTACAAGACCTTTAACCATCCTCTTATTTTGTTGATCAAAACATTGCTGGTTAGTGTTGTTTGGATGATGTTCATGCTTGGTTTACACAATAAGATGCATGATATTATTCTGATCAGTGCTATAATTATGTCCATGATGATTAGTCTAAACAAGCACATATATGACATCGTGTGTAAATCTTATTTCTGGAATAAATTAAACATGATTTTGCCTATATTTATAACATAAGTGTTTGTTTCGAGCATGCAATATTTTGTTGTATACAGACTTCACACACTAGACTTCAAGGAAGAAAAGAAAAAAAAATACACAAATTCACTTTCTCTAGTGGCATAGCTAGAGACGAAGTACTTGCTAGCATCAAGGCTTGGGGTGTTAGGGTTTTGGGGTTTTTGAGGACTTCCATAGCTAATGGCCTTAGAAGGAGTTGTCAGGAGGCTTCTAAGCTCAAGGTGGCGGCGGTCAAGACAGTGAAGTAGAGGTCTGTTGGATTGTGCAACTGGCAGTGGTAGCCATATATGGAGGAAACAGTTGGAATTAGCAAGGGAGGTGGTAGAGATAGTGCTCCGATGCTAGAACCGTTGGTACAATGGAGTTGAGGGTGCTCAAGCTAGAATTGGAGAAGATGGTGGAATTAGCGAAAATTGCAGCCATGGACAACAGTAAGGTATCAGTGTCCAATACTACATAAATGATTTCACAAGACAAGCTCCTAGGATTTTTGTAGACGGGCACAAAGTCTATGTGTCTCCTAAAATACGTAGCAATTTTCAGAGGCAGACAAACAATTTGCAGAGGTGCCAAAAAACAACCATCTTTGCAAAATTATTAACAGCGACGAGTATTTTAAGGACCGCCTCTAAAAATGGTAGCCATTTTAAGAGGTGGACCTCTTAAGAAACTCTCGTCTATTACTAGGCTGAGTCCGTTATCAATTTGTGTGGCTAATATCAGCTAGATATCACACTAGAAGTATACATATATTGGCACTTGGGGTTTTGTTGACACCGTGTTTTGACACGAGTCAAGAAAGTTAATGAAGCTTGGATCGGCAGATAGAGAAGTAATGACTGGCCTATGAGGAAGTTGCCGATGACCTATAATACCGATGATAAAACAGCAGGATGGAAATATGGCTAAGTCCGAGAACAGTGGTTGATCGGTGCCGATGGCAGATATTGACGATTGCTAATGCCGATAGAGGTTGATATGCCGATGATAGTGAAGGAAGACGTGGGAATCGTCGGGAAGACAATGGTGGTGTGTCGATCACCAAGGATAGATAGTTATTTTCCATAATTGTTAGAGTTCATTTTATGTACGAGTTCGGTTTGATTTAGAATTAAAATCCTAGTCGTATCTGGTTATAATTCTTTAGGACAGAGTATAAATATAGGCCTACTGGCGATGTAAGAATCCAATCAATCAATATCAAATACAAGTTTTACATCTACTTTCGCATCTACTTTTCGACGACTTCGTCAATTCGCATATTTTCTTTTACTTACGAGTTCTTAAGAATTCATTGAGTCATACTCGACGAGTTCTTGAGTTCCACGTGAATACCTCTTGGCCGTGGCATCTGGGCGCATCGCTGTTGTCGGGACCAAAGTATTCGAGTTATCACCTTTGTCGATTGTAAGGTCAAATTGGCTCGCACGCCTTAACGTTGAATCGGGTATTAGCCCTTTGTGTTTGCAGATCCACTTTTGCATCAACACATCTTTTGGCACACCCGGTGGGACAAATCTATCAACAAGATCAACATGTCTACTACTGAATTCGACACAGACAACATCATCGGTGTAACGAAGGCTGATCTCAGGGATGAGCAGAAGCGGGCTATGGCGAGAGCTATGGAGGAATACAAGCAGCTCTGCTTGAAATCCTTTAGCGTCAACAAGAGCGGTGAAGTAATCCAGAAGCAAGACCTGCCAATGCCTCGACAGATCACTTTTGAAGCCAATCCTGGTAAATTGCAAGATATGGTTGATAGTGCTATTAATCGTGCTTTGATCAATCAATCCAGTGTGTTGTCCAATACTGTTTTCAACGCTATGGCTAGAACTTTCAAAGAAGGACAGACACCACCATTATATATGGGCCCAGCCTATCATCAGCTAGGGTTATCATCGGTTGTGGCTCCATCGGCTCCTCCGGCCATTGCGGGTATGGAAGCTACTTCTCCGCCAAGCACATTAGGGATGACTAATGGGCAATCTACACCGATGAGAACTAATCCAGCAACATCAGAGGGACGGGTTCAACTCAACACAGATCTATCGGCATCGGCAATGTCAAGATCTGCATTTTAGAATTGTCAAGTTCCTCCCAATTGGTGGGGATATGGTATGCCTTCAGACTTTTTTGCAAATAGCTCTAGGACATCTCAGGTGGCTGATTTGACAGGCAAAGCTCATATGACATCGGTACCTCCAGTATCGCCGATGACTCAGAATCCTCAATATTCTACAAATACTACTGCAAGGCCTGTTACTGGGAATTTTCAAATGCCAACGTTCCAGATCCCTAATGCAAATCCATTGGCAGATCCATTGCTGACACACCAGAGGTTTATGACTCAGGCAAGGTATGTTAACCAAGCAATGATAGCCAATTATCAGCCATCGGCAGGGCCTGCTCCGATGAATGCCAACAATGGATGGACTGGGCAGTTTGTCTTTCCACATGTGATGCAACAGAACCATCAAGTTGCGGGATTCCAGTAGGGATAGATGTAGGGTGGTTTCCAGAATCAAGGACCGGCCAATCAGCCGATGAACATTGCTCAATAGATTGGTGGCCAGCAAGCTATGGCCAACGCTATGTTCCCTGGAGATTGTGCACCTCAGAGACATATGGAAGTTTATCAGCAGGTGCCAGAACTTCAACCTGCACATCGGCAGGATGCCGATGCCTATTGGGCCGATAAGATAGCAGAAGTTATGAGAGATCAATTCGGAATAAAGCCGAAGGTCAACACTTATTCTTATCGGACACCGTATCCTCCTGCATACGATTTGATTCCACTACCAAATCGGTACAAAGTGCTAGATTTCACTAAATTCTCTGGACAAGATGACACGTCGACTATGGAACATGTCAATTGGTTCATCATCCAGTGTGGAGAAGCTGCTAATAGAGTTGAATTAAGAGTTCATTTATTTTCATCATCTTTGTCAGGATCGGCATTTACTTAGTTTATTTGACTACCTCCAAACTCAGTAATTACTTGGGCCGATCTAGAGAAGCAGTTTCACAAGTATTTCTTTTCTGGGGTCCATGAGAAAAAGATCACCGATTTAGTAAGGCTGAGACAACGCAATGATGAATCACTTGAAAGCTTTGTGCAGAGGTTGCGTGATGTTAAGAACAAATGCTATAGTCTGGTTCTGGATGATCGGCAGCTAGCCAATTTGGCTTTCCAGGGATTGTTGCCACACATCAAAGACAAGTATGCTTCTCAAGAGTTTGAAAGTCTGAGTCATTTGGTGCAGAGGATTTCTGATCAAGATATCAAGGCTTTTGAACCTAGGAAAGCTTGGAACAAGAAAGTGTCATTTGTCGATGAGGCAACAAGTTCAAATTCTGATGAAGAACGAGTCATCGGCTTGGCAGAGTGGGTGAAAAACAAAAAGTCGATGTCCTGTCCTTTTGGCCAGAAAGAACTAGAGAAATTTGCTTTTGACATCACTAAAGCCGATGGGATATTTGATTTCTTGCTTCAAGAGGGACAAATTAAATTGTCACCCAATAATGTGATTCCATTGGCAGAGGAACTAAAAAAGATCAAGTATTGCAAGTGGCATAATGCAACATCACACAACACAAATGAGTGCAAAGTGTTTAGGCAACAGTTGCAATCGGCTATAGAATTTGGGAGGATTAAGTTTGATAATTCTAAAGCTCAGAAGCCGATGAAGATCGATCAACATCCTTTCCCTGCGAACATGATGGATGCCAAAGGCAAGACTAAAGTTTTAACATCAGAAGCGGCTGAGAAGAACGCATCAGTAGATCCCCAGCATCAGGTAACCACCGATGACGCCAAGGGCAAAGGCTTGATCCAGGAAGGTAGCAGCTCTGGAAGACCTCCTCAATATGGTATTGCTATCACCCATAGGCGGCATCGGGAAACATGGCAACAACGTGAAGATCGGTATCACCGTCAGCAAGAGGATCGACGCTGAGAAGAAGAAAGACACCGACAAGAGTGGAATCGGCACAAAGATCACTGGAATTGCCCCTTCTTTATTCACTGTTGGGAGCAAAATATCAAGTTACCGACTGTTAGGGACTGCCCTGAATGCAATGGCTATAATCGGTCTGATCGGCCAGATCGACGATTCCAGAATGATGATCGACGCTTTAATGAGCCGATCAGGGGGAGGATGTCAGTTCATGATCGGCTGGGGGGCAGACTTAGTGTGCATAACAGGCTTGGTGAACGTATTGGTTATTTTCCAAGGAACCAAGAAGAGCTTGAAGAAATGGCAAATGCACGGGTGCTCGATGAATTTATATTCTGCAGGGATGCTAATACTCAACGGGTAGAATCGAGGGAGGTTCGCTATCAACCAATGCAGAGGACACAGCTTCCCCAATGGTGTCCAGAAGGGTTAACAAGGACACAGAAAAGGAGGATGCAGCGAGAAAGGCAGGAAGAATTAAGTAGGGAAGAAAATTCTTCTAAGTCTGAAAATCGACGGTAATCAGATCCCAGGGGAAGGGGACCATCGGCAGATGTTAACATGGTGTTTATGTTGCCGATGGAGTTTCTGGCACCTTTCAGTGATGATGAAGAGATAGATTTCCCTGATCAGATAGCTCAGTTGGCACTTGATCCAATGTTAGCTATTTTTGAGAAACCTTTCGATGATAAAAGACAGCATCTTAAAGCTCTGTTTGTCAAAGGCAGGGTTGATGGGCAGCCGATTTCCAAGATACTCATTGATTGAGGGGCTGCAATCAACATTATGCCATATGCAGTATATCGGAAACTTGGCAAAGAAGATCAGGATTTGACCAAGACCGATATGATGCTGATAGATTTTGAAGGGAATGTATCTCCAGTTAAGGGGGCTATATGTGTTGAATTGACCATCGGCAGCAAAACCTTACCGACAACTTTCTTTGTCATCAGTGGAAAAGGTGCATATAGTTTGTTGCTGGGGTGAGATTGGATTCATGCTAATTGTTGTATTCCTTGTACAATGCATCAATGCCTTGTTCAGTGGGTAGGTGACAAAATTGAAATTGTCCCCGAAGATTCCTCATATGTAATTGCATCGGTAGAATCAGATACTTATGAGAGAACCAGATGTATATCAGGAGAGGTTTGGGAGAAGGATTTTCTCAAAGTTGCCGATTATGAAATTCCACCGATCCAAGCAGTCGGTTCTGATGAAGAGTTTTGATGGATAGGTTCGCCGATGACGGAAAGTTAGGATAGGGGTTTACATCGGCTGATGAATTAGTAGAAGTAGATATAGGTAATGGTGATAAACCAAGAACTACTTTTATTAGTGCTAAGTTAGATTCTGAGTGTAAGCAACAATTAACCGATCTGTTAAAGGAATATAAAGATTGCTTTGCTTGGGATTATACCGAGATGCCGAGTTTAGACCGATCGATTGTTGAACATCGGTTGCCTATTAAGTCTGGATTTCGGCCGCATCAGCATCCAGCACGCCGATGCAATCCTAATATCCTTCCTGATATTAAGGCTGAAATAACCAAACTTATTGAAGCTAAGTTTATTTGGCAATGTCGGTATGCCAAATGGATTTCCAATGTTGTCCCTGTCTATAAAAAGAATGAAAAGCTTCATGTTTGCATTGACTTTAGGAATCTCAATAAAGCTACGCCGATAGATGGTTATCCAATGCTAGTTGCCGATTTATTGGTTGATGCTGCAGCCGGACATCGGATTATTAGTTTTATGGATGACAATGCGGGATACAATCAAATATTCATGGCTGAAGAGGATATTCCCAAGACTGCATTTAGATGTCCTAATCATGTTGGATTGTTTGAATGGATGGTCATGACTTTTGGTTTGAAAAATGCTGGTGCTACTTATTAGAGGGCCATGAATTTTATTTTCCATAAGTTCATCGGCAAGTTGGTGGAAATCTATATTGATGATGTGGTGGTTAAGTCTGGGGATTTCACAAAATATCTAGCCGATTTGTGAAAAGTGTTGGAATGCACAAGGAAGCATGGTTTAAAGATGAATCATAATAAATGTGCATTTGGTGTATCGGCAGGACAGTTTCTTGGTTTTATGGTGCATCAAAGAGGAATTGAAATCAGTAGAAAATCTATTGATGCTATCAACAAAATAGTTGCTCCTGCCAATAAAACTGAGCTTCGATCATTGATCGGCAAAATTAATTTTATCAGACGATTTATATCTAGTTTGTCAGGTAAGATTCGTGTTTTTAGCCCTCTACTTATATTAAAAGCAGATCAGGAGTTTATGTGGGGAAAAGAGCAGCAATTGGCCTTAGATGAAATCAAGTATTATTTGGCAAATCCTCCGGTTTTGGTTCCACCTCAACATGGAAAGCCCTTCAGATTATATTTGTCTACCGATGATACAGTCATCGGCTCAACTCTCATTCAAGAATTTGAAGGAAAGGAGCGTGTGATTTACTATCTAAGCAGAACATTGGTAGATGCCGAGATAAGGTATTCGGATATTAAGAAATTATGCTTGTGCTTATATTTTTCTTGTGTCAAATTGAGACATTACTTGCTATCAGCCGAATGCACTGTTGTATGCAAAGATGATGTAGTCTGATACATGTTGTCAATGCCAATTATGAGTGGTAGGATTGACAAATGGATACTGGCATTGTGAGAATTTGATCTACGCTATGAATCGGCCAAAGCAGTTAAAGGACAGATTATGGCCGATTTTGTAACTCAGCATTGTTGTATGGTGGATGCTTTGGAAATTATTCCTTGGACACTCTTCTTTGATGGATCTATGTGTGATCGGAGGGCAGGTATCGGTATAGTGCTAATTTCTCCTCGAGGAAAGAAGTATGAATTTTCTTTACCGATTATTGTCACGTCGACAAATAATCAAGCTGAGTACCAAGCCTTAATCAAAGGATTAGAATTATTAAAAGAAGTTCACGTTGATGCTGTTGAAATTTTTGGTGATTCTATGCTTGTTATAAACCAGTTGGTTGGGAAGTATGAATGCCGAAGTAAAGTTTTGATAGCATATTATGAAAGGTGTGTACAATTGTTGAAGGAATTCAGGAATTTCCAATTAGAGCATATTCCTCGGTTGCATAATGAAGAAGCTAATCGATTGGCGCAACATGCCTCGGGATATCAGCCCATCTTGGAAGTATTATCGGCAGTCACTGCCGATGATTGGAGAAGGGAAATTATTGATTATTTAAAAGATCCATCCAAGAAAGTTGAGAGGCGTATTAGGTTTCAAGCTACAAAGTATGTACTCCTCGAGGAAGAATTGTGTTATCGTACGATAGATGGGGTCTTGCTTAAATGTTTAGGTGATGATGAATCTAAAAGCTTGATGCGTGAAATTCATGAGGGAGTGTGTGGAGCACATCAATCAGCTTTTAAGATGAAATGGATGATTCAGAGGAATGGATATTATTGGCTGACTATACTTGAGGATTGTTTCAAGTATTTCAAAGGGTGTCAAGGATGTCAAAAGTTTGGCAATATTCAGAGAGCACCCGCATCGGCTATGAATCCTATTATCAAACCTTGGCCGTTCTGGGGATGAGCTATTGATCTTATCGGTCAGATTTATCCACCATCAAGCAAAGGGCATAAGTTCATCCTGGTTGCCACCGATTATTTCACCAAGTGGGTTGAGGCCATTCCTTTGAAGAAAGTAACATTGGCCAATATGATTGATTTTGTGAAAGAGCATATTGTTTACCGATTTGGCATTCCCCAAACGATCACTATCGATCAGGGTACTATGTTTACCTCAGGAGAGTTTGATGAGTTTACAATCGGTATGGGGATTAAAGTGTTGAATTCTTCTCCTTACTATGCTCAAGCTAATGGGAAGGCTGAAGCGTCTAACAAAGGAATTATTAAGCTTATTAAACGGAAGATTGAAGAAAATCTTAGGAGATGGCACACATTGTTAAATGAAGCCTTATGGTCATATCGGATGGCATGTCATGGTTCAACCGAAGTATCACCTTATCAACTGGTGTATGGACATGACGCAGTATTACCATGGGAAATTAAAACTGGTTCCAGGTGGATGTTTTCTCAGGATCAGCTAACTGCCGATGACTATGCTACTTTGATGAAAGATGAATTGGATGATTTAGCAGGGCATCAGTTGAGAGCTTTAATCAGTATAGAGGAAAATAAAAAGAGAGTTGCTAAATGGTATGACAAAAAAGTAAAGGCCAAAGAGTCTGTCGATGGAGATTTGGTGTGGAAGCTAATTCTACCGATTGGGACTAAAAGCTCAAAGTTTGGAAAATGGTCTCCTAATTGGGAGGGTCCTTATCGGATAAATCGATCTGCTCCTAGCAATGCTTATATTTTAGACACTCTCGAAGGAGTTGAATTTCCCAGGGAATTAAATGGAAAATATTTAAAGAAATACTACCCTAGTATTTGGATTGACGCATAGGAGTTCAAATGATGATAACAATCCTATCGGCTGGACAAAATGTCAAGTGTATCTGGGGCCATGCATAAAGAGTTTAAATGCCGATAACAGTCCTACCGGCTGGACCAAATGATCAGAGTTTTTGAGAAGGAAGTCAAACAAACTGCCGATGAAAAGTTCATAGGTTCAGTAAAGTTTGGATGGCCGATATTGCGCGTAGATGGATCTGGTTGGCCTCCTCTATCTCGCCAATGTCTTCATCGGCAGAGCCTTCCACCGGCTTCAGCTTTTTCTTCATGTGCAGTGCTTTGCGGGCTTGGACATCTCTCTCTTGCTAAAGAGTCTTGAGCGCATCGGGCAGTTGGCTTTCTTCCTGTTGGGCTTGAGTCAGAGCTTCCTCTACTTGCTTAAGTTCAGACAGCAAAGTCTCCCTTTTGGCTGATAAATAAGAAATTCTCTATTTCAACTCAATGCCCGAGGATTGCAGAATGCTGATGCTCTTGTGCTTCTCATCGGCAACATGCTTTACTTGCAGCATCTCCTCCTTGAGCCGGGCATGAGCAGCTCTATCGGCAAGGCGCTGGGTAGCTCTCTCATACTGGAGTTGGCGACTTTCTAGGTGGGCAGCTTGGAAAAGGATTTCTTCCACATCTGCTGGGATCTGGCCATGGAGGGTGTTGAATATGACTTTGGCTGGATCAGAATCATCCACTAGTTGGGCTGTGTCTTGATGCAACAGGGCTAGTAGATCTTCCAACTTGGCCTTAATCTCTGCCGATGTGATTCCAACTGCCTGTGAGGAGCTTGCTTCTTTGCCTTCGTCATCAGAGATATCGATAGCAAAGGAAAATAGGCTATCGGGAGAATCTTGCTCCTAGAAAAGGAAAAAGATAAGTTACTCAAAATTAAGTGTTGACAGTGCAAAATCTGGTAAATTTGATGACTTACTTGCTTTAAGGTGATTTCTTGTCTCTGATAAGAAGATGCAGTTGGTACCATAGTTTGATCAGCTAAAGCCGCCAATGGAATATCTTCAGCTGAAAATTACCAAGGGTCACAATGGTATGTATAAAATCATCGGTAACGATTCTGTAATCGGTACTTTACCTTAAGGAGTGATATGGATTATCTGCTCGGAGGGAACAACCGATGATTTACTCAGATTGACTGGGTCAGCGATCTGACCAGATACATCGGCTGGACCCGCTTGCGGAGGGGAGGGCATTTCTTGCGCCTGGGGTCCTGATTGAGGAGGGGAGGATGATACCTTGATCGGGGATGCTGGACCAGGTGGAGAGGATGGTGCTGTCTTCTGTCGTTTTGGCTGGGTCTTGGTGCTCTTTGGACCTTTTCTCTTAGGTGGAGCCTGACTGGGATGGGGGGCATCGGCACCCGATGTTTGAGTCCTCTTGGTCTTTGTCGATGCACTAGTCTGCTGTTACAATAACCAAAATTTCATAAGTTGGACATAAGAAGAGGAATTGATGAAGTTTTGCTAAAGTTTGGTGCAAGACAGTGTTACCGATGATGTTCTCGTTGCGGCCGATGTACCCTGAAAAGATAATGTAAGTATGGAATGAAATCGGTATGATGGGGGAAATTGAAAGTTTTACCTTGAATGCTTGTGCCAAGGTGGCAGCAACTACCCAAGAAACTTTCGACCGCTTGGTGGTCGTCTTTTTGAAGCGTACGTTTCAGTGCATCAGAGTTGCTAGACTTGGTGCATTATGGCCGATCAAAGAGATCGGGCCTGATTGGAGGAGTTCGATTGATCTTCCGCTTCTGCTCACCGTTGGTGCTGAGTCATCGACCTATTGGAATGAAAATAAATAAGTTGCTAATAAAGTTAAAGTTAATAAAGGAATTGAAGTATCGGCAAAGGACTTACAACATCGTTAGGGACTTCATAGTCGGAGTCAATCATGTTGCGGTATGTGTGGGCCGATACCCTGAACAGATGCTCCTTCCATTCTTCCCACCACCCTTTGTATGACTGAGTAATGAAGAGAGCTGGAACCCAAGCCGATAGATCGATATCTGTCATATCGGCATGTGGTTGGAGCTGAGCTATTCTGATCCACTCAAGCCTGCTGGTTATTATCTCCCTCGGTTTTACAACATCGGCATAACAGAGTTTGATCGGCAGTTGACCAAAAGCCAGTTGGTGAGCCAGTGCGAATGGGTTGTAAAATTCATAGGTGGTGTTGATGTTCTTTCCACTGCCAAAGTTGTTGACTGGAATTGCTCTTGGGGTGATTATTGCCATCATTAGATCATTGTCTTTGTTAAGAGCATCATCAAAGGGGTGGAAAGTGAGTGGAAATCTAGTCTCAGGATCCTCATAGGGCATCTATGCTCGCTGATCTTTAGAAAGGCCATCATACAAAGTTTGGAAGAATCGGCCGATCTGGTTCTCATTAGGACCAGTACCAGGGAGGACTATAACAGCCTCACCATAATTGAGGGGTGAGCGCGTTGCTGATTCATCATCTGCCAGTTCATAATCTTCGGCGATGTCTCGTGGGAATTGCTGTGTGAAGAAATCAAATCGAAGACGTTTGTGCATATGGACGTTGAGCCACATAATGATAAACCACCAAGGGCCTCCTAGATTGCCAATGGGTTCACCTAGCAGGAGTTTCTCTGCTACTTGATGGAGGAGGTGGTAAACAGAACCCAACAGGTATCGGCCAAGGGGGAATCGGTTGCCAAAGCTAGCATCTCCGCTGCCGATAAGTAAACTGAGGTTGGTCCTACTGATCGGCCGTAGAAGATGAATTTGTCTAGCCACATATTCAGAAAAGTGACATGCACTGCTCCCGTTCACTGATATTTCTAAATATATCCTGACCAACCGCCGATGTTGCAGGTTTCTACTTTGTGTTTGGCTTTACGGCCGAATAAGTAACCATTATCGGCAGTGGCAACATCCAAACCAGTCAGCATCACTACATCGGCAAGAGTGGGGGAAGCTGGGCCATGGCCGAAAATAAAAGCATTAAAAGTGTCTGACCAGAAGTATGAGGCCGCTATCAGCATTGATTCTTTTCTTTCCATATCAGCAATGGAAAGCCTAATGCACTGGTCTATCTTGCGTTCACCCCAATATACTTCATTTTTTTGCTAACCCTCAAAAACCAATCCTTCCATCCTTTGGTGGGGTTTGGCCAGGATGGGAAGGTGTCTTTCCACAGATCTAAAGAGAAATTTTCGGCCCTAAAAGGGATCCTATTAGTTTCTGCATTGATCAGATCGATAGGATCTAGATCACCCATCGGACCAAGGCACTGGAGGTCGGGTTGTTCGGTAGGAATGACAATCTTATTGCTTAACTCCTAAAGTTTGAAGAATGGAAGAACAGAAGGAAAAGAAGGAGAGAAAGCTAAGTAAGTAGACTTGCAAAAAGGTAAAGAATTGCAGTAAAGGAGTGGAGATGGATTAACCTCAGGCACGATGAAGTTGACAACCATGTCTTCCTGAGAAGAAAGAGTCGAAGACTTGGAGATTCTTGGGAAAGTTTTTGCTGTACGAGTTCTTAAGTTCTTCGTCAATGCCGCCGCCAGAAAACGAATCTGGGAATGGAGGATGGCAAGGTAGGGGAAAGAGTGTTGAGGAAGGATGTATTTATAGGTTAAAGTGAGCAGGGGTATTTCTGACATATCTCTTTACCGCATCCGTGAGATTCGAGGATGTTCAGGTGGGTATGGTAACTGTTCGCATGATAATCAAGGGATTGTGCAGGTGATTTGACAGCAAGTAATCATGATTTTGGAGATATTTCGCAGTGCAAGATCTCTTGGTCGGCTCATCGGTAGCCAATTCTAACAGAACAAATTGCCGATGAGCGTATGTTTAGGAGATTTGGTTCGGGTGGTTGAGAGATTCGAGGTGTATGCTGGAGATCCAAGTTAAGGTTGTTTGGATTTGGTAATTAATTGCTATCAGAAGGAAATAATTGTGAAAAGGTATCATTATTAGGAGAGAATTTCGGAGCATTAGTGATTTTATACTCCGAAAATGGGGGGCATGTGTTGACACCATGTTTTGACACGAGTCAGGAAAGTTAATGAAGCTTGGATCGGCAGATGGAGAAGTAATGACTGGCCTATGAGGAAGTTGCCGATGACCTATAATACCGATGATAAAACAACAGGAGGGAAATATGGCTAAGTCCGGGAACAGTGCTTGATCGGTGCCGATGGCAGATGTTGATGATTGCCGATGCCGATAGAGGATGATATGCCAATGATGGTGAAGGAAGACGTGGGAATGGTCGGGAAGACAATGGTAGTGTGTCGATCACCCAGGATAGATAGTTATTTTCCATAATTGTTAGAGTTTATTTTATGTACGAGTTCTGTTTGATTTAGAATTAAAATCCTAGTCGTATCTAGTTGTAATTCTTTAGGACAGAGTATAAATATAGGCCTAGTGGCGATGTAAGAATCTAATCAATCAATATCAAATACAAGTTTTACATCTACTTTCACATCTACTTTTCGACAACTTCGTCGATTCGCATATTTTCTTTTACTTACGAGTTCTTAAGAATTCATCGAGTCATACTCGACGAGTTCTCGAGTTCCGCGTGAATACCTCTTGGCCGTGGCATCCGGGCGCATCGCTGTTGTCGGGACCAAAGTATTCGAGTTATCACCTTTGTCGATTGTAAGGTCAAATCGGCTGACACGTCTTAACGTTGAATTGGGTATTAGCCCTTTGTGTTTGCAGATCCACTTTTGCATCAAGAGGTTTCTTCTTGTTCTCAGTTTTCTCCCTATCTAATCTCTATCCACTAGAGGCGTTGGCGTCACTTTCTCTCGCGATATGGCGCTCGCGTGACCCGGCGACGGTGCTTGTGCAGAGGATTTGTGGAGCTCATCACGACAGATCAAATGGTGGGAGGGTGGATCCAACGGCGGAAGGCGAATCCGACAACGCGAGAGTTTATCCTGGTGAAGCCATGAGTGGATCTTCTAGTCTCGCTCATGCGAGCAGGGTTGGCGGCAGCGACATGAGCAGGCCCGGTCGCCAATGATCTTGTGCCTTTTTCAAATTACTAGCAAATATGCTCGTGTGCTAGAGAAAACTATTAAACATTTATGGAGAACGATGATAGAAATTGTAATATTTTTTATGTTTTGCCATTTTTAAAATTTAAAAGTTATAATTTATTTTGTGATAACCATGACATCAAAATATACAATCTTGGTATAATTTTTTCTTCCATTGCAAAGCTCATAAATATTTAGACATAAATAAAATATAATTTTAATTTTCATTGTATCCATGTGTTGCTATATTTCAAGTAAACAAATAGCCGGTTACATGTGCCATTATAGCCGGCTATAACGATTTTGAGCGGTACGTCGCTATTTGTAGCATGTTTAGTTTAGCTGTTTTAGCCTTAAAAAAGCGCTTTATGCCGACTTAGCCTCAAGATAGGATTGCCGCTAAATATCAATAGCCCCTACATTGCTATCGATTCCCATGGCCTTTGAAGACCTATACAAATCTATAAGTTTGGTCTTTGATTAATTAAAGTCAAAAAGGAGTTACTCACTCCATCTTGGAAAGAATGTAATTATAGGAAACATGTCAGTCAAAATTCCTTAACTTTGACCAAGTTTATAGTAAATAGCATTAGTATTTATGTCTCAAAATAAATTTATTATAAAAATATATTTTATAATTAATATGATATTTTATTTTGTCTCATGAGTGCTAGCATATTTTATATAATTTTAGTCAAAGTTGAAACTATTTATTTTCTCGAAATATGAGAATTACATTCTTTTATGGACGGAGGGAGTAGTTGCCAATGTATTAAAGATCGATGTGTCCACTAGTGATTTGATTATGACCGGAAACCTCTCTTGATTTTTACATGCTAGCTCTCATCGGCGATTGAAGAAATACATTTATCTAGACTGGTGGTAACGCGCGCCCCTGCACGCGAGGGGTAAGAACTTTGATAAGATTCATTCAGTTAAGGTACACATGGCAATTTGCACAAGAAAAATGCCTTGATCCATATATATATTTATAATCTTGTGGAAACATAGAGTTTGAGGCATATAGCAGTGATGTTGGTGGTTTATAGCATACAACAGCTGATGGTCATATACATAAGGTAGACATGATAGATGGCTTATATTTACAGCATTTAACAGTATATACCTTGGGATATATTGTACAGTTGTTTGTCCTAGATCCACAGATGGATGCGCTTGATGGTCTCTTCGGAATGGTTAAAGGGACTGTGTCGCAGGTAGACGAATCTGTTTAAGAATTAAATCATGCAAGGCTTTCGCAAGTAGTACGATTTTTTTTTTTAGTTTTATGGACGTATGAGATCTGATAGTTGTTTTGTTACCTGTTCATGGTGCATATGGTTGCCAGTCCGATGGAATTGTTTATTCAATACAAATGTGTTAGAGCTATAGAGCCGTGAAGATAAAGCTGGCATTTTTATATATGTTTATTTAGATACATAAGTTGGTTTTGGTGTTTGTAATTGAGCTGTTCGATTAATCTCTAGCTGCAAAATATGTTCGTTAAAAAGTAGATGAAAGTATAGTATACTCTTAGTTGTAGGTGTGTCGTAGGTATATGATCCTATGAAAGTATGAGCAAGTGAAATAGTGTAATACCCGATTTTAAGGACAAAACTAGATATGCACCATATGTGAGTTTTAGAAGTCAAATCTCACATATAACTACAAATAAGGGGTAATATCAAAAGACAATGCATAAATTATATAACGTACTTAGTATAAAAGAGATAACCTTTAATAGCAAACAGCGGACCGACAACTCCAACTTCAGGTATTAACTCCTCTCCATAGGATCAAACTGACTGGTTGATCACAAGCCCAAAACTTCTCCTAAGGTGAGGGGAAAATTGCAAGAGTGAGCACATATCGTACTCAACAAGTATAACCAGGGGTTCATGAGGCTCAAATAGCTGACACTGGTTTGGCTGCATTTAGCTTTTATATGATAGCAGATTTATATTTAGACAGCAATTGTCAAGGTAGCATAATTAAATCCCATAACCACATGATCAATGTATACAAGAATTAAGAATAACACATATAAACAACATAATAAACCATCATTTATCATTATTAATCATATTCATCAGTGTCCATCTATTCCGTCAGTTTTC
>Ga0182004_10001300_pt1 | contig 17987 bp, 10 predicted proteins | sample Sormic07211540_1_FD_120479 | JGI IMG/M metagenome (GOLD analysis project Ga0182004, IMG submission 120479) | Endophyte microbial communities from Sorghum bicolor roots, Mead, Nebraska, USA - 072115-40_1 MetaG | ecosystem: Host-associated > Plants > Roots > Unclassified | place: USA: Nebraska...
AGTAACGGCAGCAAGTGATTGAGTTCAGTAGTTCCTCATAGAAAATTATTGACTCTAGAGATATGGTAATATGGAGAAGACAAAATTGTTTGAAGCACGCACAGAACCGGAAGCGCCCCTTGTCAATGACCTAGTGGTGATCTAGGTGTGCTTGCATATAGGAAAATTCTACCCCATATTCCCAGGATTGACCAGCCCCTCAAGCCTTGACCGCCATAGGTGTAGGTGGAACACATGTTTGGAATGAAACCGATTGTTAGGCATCCCTATACATGGAAGGTCTTTGTTCTTGTACACCTTGTGACCCATCCAAAGTCTTTGTTATTGTACATCGAGCATAATAATTTATCTCAAATAATTGAACTTCTACTTGGTGGACCTTTATCTGAATGGCTCTAATGTTTCCTTCAATTAGTCAAGTATTTTCTTTGAGTAGATCAAGTACTTTCCTCTATAGTAGCTCAAGTAAAAGCACAGTTAGTCAATACCATCACCTGGGTTGCAGATCAGTCACAGAGTGGCATAGTCAAACTGCCATCCATCGAGTATAACTTTGTCCAAGTAACACACATCGAGGATACCTTTTTGTCAGGTGCATCGAGTACCTTCTAGAGTAGGGTTAGGGCTCATCAATACAATTATCTTACAAATGGGCCTTAAGATCTTTATCGATTTAGGCTATACCTCATATCAATATGGGTCGGATGGTATCCTTAGAGGCACCATCAGTTGAGCAATAGGAATTTTGTGAAACATGTAGCGATGCCTACTACTGGTCAATTTATGGACCTAATGAACGATTGGCGCTTGGATACTCAACATCGAGTATCTAGCTCAAGAGTCCCAGCTAGGGCTCACCATCAACCTAAAGTCAATTATCAAACAACATATTAGTCTAAATTGATCGATCGCTTTTCAGGTTCTTGGCATGTTGACAGGATCAATTAGAAGCTTTCTCAGGTACCATGGCCTTTTTCTAGACACATGTGTATCATAGTTTTAGGATACTTGTCACTACATGTGATGATTGGGCTAGATTAAGCAATCCAATCACTTGGTCCCATTAAGGATACTAAATCGATTATGTGGTTCAACATATAGTCTATCAAGGGCCACTTTGTTATTGCTAGACAAAAGGATACAATGGTAGACATTGTCGTCTTAGAACCACCATCATTGTCATTTCATCTTCCCATCGTCCTCCTTTAGACCACAAAAAACCCCAAACTTGTGGTGGAGGGGGGCTATGCCAACACTTCAGATAGAAATCTTGGGCTCTCAACCGATGGGCCTGTTGGCACACCCCAAACATTTTCCTAGAGTTGGGGCAGGGGCCACTAAACAGCATGCCCAATGAAGGACCCATCAATGCTGAGTGCATGCTCCCCACCCCGACCAACGTTGCTAAAGTTGGCCCAAGCCACTGAGGCCTATTACCAAGCCCCAAAAGGGTGTGGCACACCAAGCGATCAGATGTCCCTAAGCTAAATCCATGATAGGCCAAAGTCAGAAAGGAGGGCACCCTAAGGCCAAAGTCTAGTGGCTACCAGAAAAGCCCGCATGGGACCTCACTTAGGCCCTAGACTTATGTAGCATGGCACACCACCAGTGCTTGGTCCTAATAGTTGAGCGCAATGATTGTTGATGGTAGTTAACATACATCAAGAATCATCAATCTTCCTTGCATAAATAATTCAAATGGATCAATATCATACAATAGGAGGTTTAAACTGACAATTTTCATGCGGTTTGGTGCATTTTTGTTTTCAACAGGATTTAATCAGAAAACCGGCAAGAAGGACTTAACTATCAAAAGATATCATAGGATAATTTCATGGCACATGCGTAAGAAGACTCTAGAAGATTCCAGGACGTACCCCACAGAGGGGGACCCTTAGTCCCTGCTAGGTGGGGCTGACTGGCCCCACCCTAGGTAGCTCGACCTCCTATGGGCCCTGATGTTGGTCATCTTGTAGAATGTTCGTCCACCGCCTCCTAGGATTGCATCTATACCATCCCTTAAAGTAGGTTTGATCTGAGGATTCACATTCAACCCCTAGGGCTATATATACATGCCTGCACCTCCTCGGGAGCCAAGTTAAATCTTTAGAGCTAAAGACCCAGAAACCCTAATTCATATTTCCACTAGGATCTAGGCCAGCAATCGAGAGAAGATTAGTCCTCTATAGGATCTAGTCTTGTAGTAGAGATAGAGAGATAGAGTGAGAGAGAAGAGTTTTGGAGGAGTTTTGGCCTATCGATGCTACCTCTATGGCTTGTACTCTACGAGTTCAAGTACTTTTGATTCAAGTAAGTAGTTTGTTCATATTGTTCTTCAAGTTTACAACTCTCTTTGAGTGCTTTGGTGTTGATAGCTCTTTGATTGAAGTAGTATTCTTAGTGTAAGCATGGTGCTTAGACTAGGGTTACTTGTGAATGTCCCCTATTTTTCATATCAGTGGTAGCTCGTGAAGGTGACTCTTATAGCTTCATTAAATCCTTTGTAGTCCACCTACCATTGATAGGATTGACAACTCCCATTGATAGGATTGGCAAGTACTTGATCGCGTGTTGGGAAGAAACTTTGATTTTGTTCCTTATAAGATATCTCCTACAATATAACAATAGAAGGCAAGGTTTATCGAGATTGGAACTAGACAGGGCTTAGTAGTCTCTTGTATACCTCCCCTATTCTGTGACCTGGGTTATGTTAGAAACTTAGTATTCTCACCTATTGTTCATCTAGGTTCAATATTAAAACTGGGTTATTCTCGATGAAGTGCTACATAGTATAATATCTATGTGTTTGTAGATATCTATATTTTCTTATTTGCATTTAATTTATACCAACTGTGATCATGCATGGAAACCCCTCAAGGGGGACCCAACTCTTGCTAGTGGAAGCCAACCTCATCATGGCTAGTCAAATCTCTGAAGGACCCCTTGTCACCATCGTGGACTACACCAGCAAGGTCATGATGGGCTCTAGGGCTCCTAACAAGACTCAAACATAGGGGTATGTGAAGTATTAGGGTAAGAGGTTTCTAATCAAAGGACCCCTTGACCAAACCCTATATGATCGCTTGGGGGCTACATCCATCGGGTCCACACATGCACGCCATCTACCAAAGGATTGAGCAAAACCTGAGCATGCCCTAGGCCTCTTCTCTAGACTTAGGTGCCCACTCAAGCATCGAGCTCTTGATCTATGGTAGTCTGATATTGATCCTCAATCCCAACTAATCTGAGTCAAGTGTTGGGGTAGAACCATGCATCTCAAGCACTCAGGGATTAGGGGCTCCTTGAGACCACACAACGGGCACCAACCTATCACCTAACACAAAGGGAAAACTCCCTCCGTTGGCTCTAGGGGCTTATAGGCTTATGGGCCTGCTCGTGAAACCCTATGGCCAGGCGCCTTCGCCACCAAGGAAGCCTCTAGAAGGTGCAACTAGTGGAGGCTAGTTCAACTCAACTAAACCTAATGGTTAGAGTGTCAAAGCATAGCAGTTGGATGAGGCCCGGGGCATCTCTAAGTCCACAACAACGTCGAGGTCTATCTAGACCATAGATGAGCGCTCATGGACTCCGACGCATGTAGACCATAGACTAAGCTCCTCAAAACCGCCATGTACCTGACCTACCTCAATATATAAGAGAAGGTCAGATCCTACAGAGAGAGAGATAGAGGATGATCCAAGCCGAACAAAAGCAAACCAGAGTCCTTAAGACAATCTCGAGCTTTGCATCAAGAGCAAGGCCACCCTGAGGGGAGTACCAAGAGATCCTCTGGTTCCATTTTCTAGTTCCTCTATGGCAAGGAAGGAACCTCACCCCCGATGAGCCCAGGATAATCATCGAGCGATCCCTTGCCAAATCTCTCTTACACTCTGTTGTAACCCCTAGATTTGGGTGCTCTTGGATACAACGGTCATCAAACTACTTCTGTTGTAACCCCTAGATTTGGGTGCTCTTGGATAAGGATCATCAAACTACTGGTTGTAGGGCCCCGAGAGCCTGAACTAGGATTAAAGTTTGTGTCCTTTATGTATTTTTTGTGTTCTTGAGTCCAACCGAGACACCACAGACCCAAACTCAGTGACATCCAACAAACAATGCTTACCGCAGTTTTGACCCTGCGACACTTAGCATACTAGGTAAGATGCGCTGGGTCTCATGGCAGCATTGTTGCCTTTTTGTTGCATCATTTCTGCTGTTGCACTGAGCTATTGAGCCCCTTTGGTTGTGTGGTAAACTTTGATGTTTGGGCAAAGTGCCATTTCTGGTGGTGCTGCTACTGAGTTATTGAGCTTCTTTTGTTGTGTGGCAAACATTGATGCTAGAGTGGCCAAAGTGCCATGGTAGCTGCTGGGTACTGTGATGTGCTTTTGGACAAGTTTTAATTATGTTGTATGAGGTGTGAGCTTCTTTCTAACTCATGTTTGTGTTTCCTAAAGATCTAGTCACAATCAGCGGTGTTGAGTGTGTATCCCCTAAATATTATGTGCTGATGATCAGAACTTGTGTTGATGAAATGATGATATGATAGAACTTGGATGAAAAGGTACAATGGAAATATTTTTTTGAATCTATCAGTAATTTTGAGTTGAGCTCAAATCTAATAACAGGCTAAATTGAGCAATCCACATTACCAGGCTGCATGTGCTGTAGGTTCAGTTTTGCCTAAAAAATGGCCGAAAGTTCTAGGAAGACATAATTGGAATGAAGTATATTTGGACTGCATTCACGTTGACAACACGACAACATCCGTGCTGAGGAACACATGGCGCTTAAATGGCAACTCAAATATGTCATTGACAAACATCCAACATGGCATCCTACATGTCATAGACCATAGGGCCTAGCTTGGGCTAAGTGGACATCTAGGGATTCCATGATGGTCATAATTTGTCATGGATAGCTTGAAGTTGACATATAACGCTTGATACATGCTACTTTGCAATTCCACCAAAGATGGCCTTTTATGATAGAATTTAGGGATACTGTGATAGACTCTGAGTGTTGTGTATCATAAATCTTGTAGTGGTCTATGTTTACATGATGGTTTGTTGCATAGAATTTTTAATGATGTGGCTCAAGCACAAGTGCTAAGAGTGCATCGGCTATAGATAGATTGTTCCTTGTCTCTAGATAGATAGATAAACATACAAATAAAATGAAATTGATAATTGTGATGGTAGACACAGATAGAGACAAAAAGATAGATAGAGATAGCTAGGTAGGAAGGTGCGTAGGTAGGTAGGGATAGACAAATAGATACAAATAAAAAAGTAGACATGTGTAGATAGATAGATAGAGATTGATAGAATAAATATATAAACAGACGCGTAGATAGCTAGGTAGGTAGATGTAGATATTGGTATTATAAAAATAATTTATAAATGAATAAAACAAATTTTCAAATAGATCCATACTTCTATATAAACAACTGCACAACAAAAGAAGAAAAACATATACGCTTAAGGAGTGCACCTCTCATCATCACTAAAGAAAGTGAGTCAGGAAAATAGAGTGAGAAGAAAAGGGAAATAGTAGTACTGTCCTCTCATAGTATGGCGGTCATCAAATGCAATACAGTGAGAAATGTATACCTGACATGTTTATTTTCCCTGATACTTGTGATCATGTGTTCAACCTCTCCATCATGTGAAGGTATATATATATATACATATATATAGAGAGAGAGATTAATACTTATACATCGAATTGTTACATATTACTCCTTGTTTTTTTCTAATAATAGTTTAGTTTTGTGCTAGGTCAAACTACTCTAACATTGATAAAGTTCTTTTAAAAAAATATTAGCATGTTCAAGTTCAATAAATACAGTATTAAAACATATTCATTGAAAAATTATTAAAACTATTTGATGTTCTAGATGTTGACAGAGATTGACATAAAACAAAGTCAGAGGAAAGTGGAGGCGGCACAAATCAATGGGTTTTGATTATTTTGAACTGTGTTCATGCATGTGTAGGCCATGAGCAGCCCCAGGTGGTAAGCGGTCATTTTAAGCCATGGGCGCATCATCCACCTCAACCAACCCCACACAGACCACCTCCACACAGTTTGTTGCAGGTAGAGCAGCCCCAGGTCGTACGCGGTCATCATCCCCCTTGGCCGCCTATGCCGCCGCCAATGCCAACGCCACCAATGCCTCCAATGCCACCAATGCCTCCTATGCCGCCAATGCCTCCTATGCCACCAATGCCTCCAATGCCGCCAATGCCTCCACTCCCTCCAATGCCGCCAATGCCAGGGCCGCCGCATCCACCTCGACAACCACCACAGAGTTTGTTGCATGCAGAGCCAAAGTCAGTGACGTGCTACCCTAACAATAACAAACTATCTCCGACTGGCTGTGAGCAGATGTGCAAGGAAAACGGCTTCAAAACCAAAGACAGCTACTACATCCAGGGACAGGAGGCTAAATGGGAATGCTGCTGCCCACATTAAGCAATGTATATAACCGCAAGATCAGTTTGATGGCAAAATAATAAAGATGGTTATTTTTTGTTGCCTAGATGCAGTTAATTCTGTATTAATTCGTTCCTACTGCACACAAACATCACGGGTATATATGGGCGCAATAGCTAACAACGAGCGTACTCATCCATTTGTAAAACTGAACAGTGAATGGTGCTTCTTGGCTGGCATGCAACACGCAACACCAAAAGTTACTTTGTACCAGCAAAAACAATGGACTGAGGGCACTCCTAGACATGATCGGCTCTACTAAACAAAAAACAAATAGATGTAAAACCTACTATAAATTTTTAAATTTTAGAAACATATTATTGGTTAGTGTTGGAGGAGAATAAAATTTAAAGTAGCTGTTTCTTTTATTAACTTGCTATATTTATTAGTTTATCAAGTAAATTATACTAAACTCCTAGAGATGCTCTACCAAGGAACTAAGGGCATTCCTAGAACAAGTGGTTTCTTGGCATTATTGAGGATGCCATTGGCCTTGTTTTTACTTTCACCTTAAAACCTAAAATTTTTTCAAGATTCCCTGTCATATCGAATCTTTAGACGCATGCATAGAGTATTAAATATAGACAAAAATAAAAACTAATTACACAATTTGGTCGAAATTTATAAGACGAATCTTTTGAGCCTAGTTAGTCCATGGTTGAACAATAATTACCACAAACAAACGAAAGTGCTACATTGTCGTAAAATTTTTCTCTTCAGGAACTAAACACGGCCCAAAGCAAATAAAACCCTGCTTGTTTCGTGTTGGGGCCATATAGTCTCGTTTCCATCCGTAGGCCTGCCATCCTCTCGCTGGTATTACCGAGCTACTGCTATATTATTAGCTTGTGACAGCAGAATGCTGCACCTTGTCGAAGCTCTGCCTCAGATGACATGCATGTAGAGCTGCCACTCAAAGTCACCCTTGGCAATTGCTTGGCTCCGAATCGCCTATGGCCATGCTAGCCGTTCCGTGTGCCATTCTGCTCACCTATGCTTGCTCACATAACTGTTGTTGTCGACTAATAAAAAGATTTTTGGAGACTAGCAGTTTTAATTATGGAGGTGGGCAAAATTTGATGGCATCTCCAGAAATGGACTCGATCTGGACTGAAGAGACGGTCTATTCATTTTCAATGGCCCTCCAAAAAAGCACCCCTTCCAAAATTTAATTGACAAAGGCCCGTCCTTGAAAAAGTTGTCCATTCTAGATATAGACCTCTTAACACGTTCGTTTTAGAAAATAGGTCCAATGCCCAAAAATCACATTACTAGAATCACTTGTCTATAACAAACATAGGGTTTCGGGCTCCCACATCACCACCCTCCATTTTCACACCATGCCGGTCCTCTCTCATCTCTGAATAGTTCTCTCTCCCCTCCTCTCCGTAGTCCTCTTCTCCCTTTAGAGCACCGCCACCTCCACTTCTCTGAGCTCCCTGTCCTATCACCCTCCAACCACTCCAATCCCTTTTGCTCCCCACCCCAACCCAGTCGGTGACGTGCGTCTCGGGGCACTCCTCTGTCCACTGCATGTCCAGTTCCGCTAAATGGGAATGCTACTGACCACGTTAAGCAATGCAACGCAAGCATCTGTTGGATAGAAACACGATAAACATGGTCATTTATTGCCTAGATGCACATGATGCTATATTTAATTCGTTCCCACTGCACACAAACATCGCTAGACAACGAGTTAACTCATCAATTTCTAAAACTGAATAGGGAATAGTGCTGCAAAGTGGCCAAGGATGCAACAGACACCCGACAAAGTTACTTTGTACTAGGAAAAACAATGGATGCATGTAACAATGAACTAAGGGCACTACTGACACAAGTGGCTTCTTGCCATCAATGAGGATGCCATTGCAGCAAGAGATTAACAGAAGAGACAATACAAAAATGATTTCTCAATGGACAAATGATGATTTTGGCTGCAAAAGCCAGAGAAAAAACTGCTTGTTGCGTGTTTTTTGAGAGGTGTCCTCTGTGCTTGCCATGACGCACCGCTTGTTGCATGTTGAGGCCACATAGACTCCCTCTATCCATAGGCCCCCGCTGTCCTCTCGCTGATGTTAGGAAGCAGCTGTGACCATGCTTGTCTGCAATGGCAGCAGCAATGCTGCACCATGCTTACCGATCGGCCATGCGCATACAACTATCACTCATCAAAGACACCCACAGTCATCGCTGCGCTCTCAATCGTCTGTGACCATGCTAGCCCTTCTGTGTGCCACTAAGCAACCTATGCTCGCTCCTAATAACTGTCCTCGTCCCATACGACAACTACAAAAAACAAGTTGGAGGCCAGCATATTTATTTATAGAGATGGGTAAAATTTGATGGCGTCTCTAGAAATGGACTGTAGACTTCTATTCATTTTAGGAAACCCTTTGAAAAATGGTTGCTTCCTAATATTGAATAACGATGCCTGCCTTTGAAAAGGTGTCCTTTTTCTAGAGGCAGACCTCCTAAGAGGCCCATTTTAGAAAGTATGCCCAAAATGGAATATAGGGTTATCGGGCTTCCAAACCACCTCTCTCTCTATTCTCCCATAGCGCCGCCTATCGTGGGGTCAAAACCACGGCAAGCATGCTGTTCAAATTGGTGTCAGAGTATGGATCTCTGGTGGCTCTGGTGGACTCAGGAACACAAGAATCACATAGAGAAGACGCAACAGTTTATCCTGGTTTCGGTCCCTATGTCCAGCATTTGATGATTCTTATGTGCAACAGCACCCAAAATCTGGAGGGGTTAACAAAGTGTAAAAGAAAGAAGAGGTTTGGTAGGGGTTAGCTTGGTGCTAATCCTATGGTTTGCCTCACCGCCGGTGGAGTCTCCCCATCGTCAGCGAGGAAGGAGATGATAGGATGGCGGAGGAGGAGCCTCTGGCGCCACTCGGTGGGTTGCCTTACTTCGGATGCTGAGCAAAGGCGAATGGAACAGAGTCGGGTGATTGATCTCTCTCTCGCTCCTAGGTCCGATCACATCCCTTATATAATGAGATGGTCGGTCTACACGTGCCAGAGTCTAGGAGGGCCTTTGCAGCGGTGCGTTGTGGACCGTCGAGGAGTTTTGGAGCCGAAGAAGCCTGGGCGTTGTCCGGCTGCTTTGTTATGACAATCTGCGTGTCAGACTGTGTCGTCAGCTTGGACCATCACCCCCAGGCATCAGAAATAACAAAAGATAGGTTCCAACAAATAAATGCATTTGCCACTTCCCTGGTTGTAGTTCTACTTTGTTCTGACAGGATTTGGAAGCATGTTAATGGCACTTGATAGACTTGAGCAGAATTCAGATAGCTTGCAACAAGTGCTGCATTAGGAAGAATACCCTACATAGGAAGCTTCTTTTTGATATTCAGTGAAATTCAGATTATTTACTAAACTGAAACTCTAAAAGTCTGCTCTCATGAGCAATACACTGAACTGCATATTGAACACCAAGTTTTTGAAACTGAGTAACCTGACTGCTGAAGGAGAGAACAGATAGCAGCAACAACAGCTATCAATGATGAAGATTTACTGAACGGAGAAAATTACAGTTCCTGGACAACACAAAATAACCTGCAGTTCCTAGAGGCAGTACATACCTTTTGATTCTGTAGTCTGCATCTTGGACCTTCCTATGCAATGTCTCTTCCTTCTTTCTGTAAACTGCAGTTCCTGGAAAACACAAATAACGATGGGCTCATTTTCTCTGTAATATAACTTTCCTCTGCTTTTATTTCATTTCTGCCTCTCTAACCAGCCATGCTAGCAAATACATTGAACCAGCAAAAGGCACATTTCACAAATATGAGGACTAGATGAGAACTGCAGCTTTACTGAATGTTGATGACGACCTACTTGCTTGCCTACCTGCTGTTGGTGATGCTGACATGCAGCCCCAGGTTCCACAGAACTGCTACTGTGCTACAAACTGTCAATCAGCACTCAGAAAAAAATTGCAGTAAAATTGTCAAATGTCTTGCATTCAGAAAAACCATTCGCAAGGACCTACAGCTGTAGCACACTAGAACAGAAGTCATCTCTGCTTTATTAAAATGTAATGATTAATTAGTACTACAAGAATTTTGTAAATACTAACAACAGGCAATAACAGTCATTTAACATGACAGAAGAAATGAGATGTGGTGAGGAGAGAAAGTTGCATCTCTGGACAAAATTGAGTGTTAGGAGTATTTCATTACAACATATTTCTTGCAAATCACTTGTACTTTAAATTAGACCAGGACAATACTCATTGGCATTTGAACCAACACACAGTATAAAAAATTATGTAAGACATGAGCCCATAAGTTGCTTGTACAAGGGGTACACAACAGAGATGCAATTAAACTAATGGTGATATAGAAATCTTTACTGACCAGTATGCAATAATCCAGGGCGAAAGATCATGTGTTCGTACACTTCTAGATATATAGCTTGATACATATTTGTAATCCAGCGAGTTGATATCTGGCAAGTCGAGTCTATGTCTGCGTCGCAGTCTCGTGCGCGCATCATTAGCACTCGGATGGTGCTCGCCACGGCGACAAAGGGCACTTCGTCGATTGCGGAGTACTACCAGAAAATCAAGACCCTGGCTGACCTGATGGCGTCGGCCGGGAAGAAGCTAGAAGATGAGGAGTTGATCTCCTACATCCTCACTTGACTTGGCGAGGAGTATGACTCGGTGGTGTCGGCGGTGGCGTCACGCGTTGAACCAATCTCACTTGGTGAGCTTTATACTCAGTTGACCAGTTTTGAGTCCAGGATGGAGATGCGCAATGGCGGTGTGCAGCAATCTGCTGCGAACATGGTGGCCAAGGGAGGCCGCAACAGCCAGCCTCGTGGAGGAGGCCATGGTGGAGACAGAGGGCGTGGTGGATTCATCCGTGGCTTCAAGAATGGATGCGGTGGTGCTCGTCCACAAGGATCTACCTTCCTTGCTGGTGTTTTCTGTCAGCTGTGCCAGAAGGAGGGACACACCGTCGTGAAGTGCTTCAAGCGCTTCAATGCAAACTTCAATGGACCACCACAAAAGTCAGCATCGACTGCAACTACGAACTCCTAAGGTGTCGACTCAAACTGGTACATGGACACTGGTGCGACTGATCATATCACGAGGGATCTGGAGAGACTGACGGTACGGGATAAGTACCATGGAGGAGATCAAGTTCATGCCGCAAATGGTTCAGGTATGGAGATCACACATACTGGTTGATAGTATTTTGCACTCCCCTTCCACAAATATTCATCTGAAAAACATTCTTCACGTTCCTAAAGCTAATAAAAATCTTGCATCTGTTCATCATCTTACTCGTGATAATGGTGTTTTTCTTGAATTTCATCCTAGCTACTTCGATATCAAGGAGGAGGAGACGAGGAGAACTCTCCTCAGAGGCAAGTGTGAGGGTGGCCTATATCCTCTGCGATCATCATCTTCGAATAAGTTGTCCCCGAATAAGAGAGCACTCAGCACTGCTCGTCCATCAATCTCATTGTGGCATAATAGGCTCGGTCATGTCTCTACTCCTGTAGTTAGGCAAATCCTGAGTCGCCACAAGCTTTCTTTTGTCAAAAGTCAAAATAAAGATCACGTATGTAATGCGTGTCAGCAAGGCAAAGCTCATCAATTGCCTTATGTCAGGTCTAGTAGTGTTTCATCTAGGCCTCTAGATTTAATTTTCTCTCATGTCTGGGTCCTGCACCCGCATCTGTTGGACGACACAAGTTTTATGTCAGCTTTATTGATGAACACAGCAAATTTGTTTGGATTTACATGTTGCGCCATAAGTCCGAAGTTTTTCAATGCTTTCATGATTTTCAATCTCTTGTTGAGAGACAATTTGAATGCAAAATTCTAAACTGATTGGGGTGGAGAGTACCAAAGCTCTCAACTCCTTCTTTAAGCGTATCGGGATAAATCATCATGTGTCGTGTCCACACACACACACACACACACCAGCAAAAAGGATCCGTAGAGAGAAAACACAGGCATATTGTCGAAATGGGTCTCACACTTCTGTCTCATTCTTCTATGCCGTTAAAGTTCTAGGATAAAGCCTTTTCTACTGCTGTTTACCTAATTAATCGTCTACCATCTAAAGTCATAAACAATGATACACCTTTCCTTCGACTTTTTGGTAAACACCCTAACTACTCTTCTCTCAGAACATTCGGGTGTGCCTGCTGGCCTAATCTCCGTCCCTACAACTCAAGGAAACTAGAGTTTAGATCTAAACCTTGTGTTTTTCTTGGGTATAGTACTTTACACAAAGGCTTTAAGTGTCTAGATCCTGCTGAAGGCCGTGTTTATGTCTCTCGGGACATAGTCTTTGATGAGCAAGTATTTCCTTTCGCTTCCATGCATCCTAATGCCGGTGCACAGCTCAGAGCTGAGCTTCGACTCCTACCCAATATACTCTTAAACCCAACCTATGGGAGTGACAATTTACTTGACCCAAATGTGCACTCTTCTGTACCTACTAATGCTTCACAAGGTTTGTTTGGAGATGTGCTGAATGCAGGAGAAAATCTGGAAGAAAATGATGCTGGCATGGGAGCACACAGTGGCGATCAAGGTGACAACGGAGGCTTATATCGCATGTGTTCCCTGATTGGGAGCACAGCGACCGGCGTGCGATCCCAGGTGGATCCATTTGGCGGGGAGTCGGCGGCTATCGGGGGATCAATCTCGACCCCTGCGACGCAGGGTATGGGTGCCGGGTTGGATACGGCGGCTGTTGCGGGATCTTCTGCGCCGACCTCTCCCGAAACATCAGGCTCACGGGTCTACTGGGCCACACTCAGATCCGTGCATCGGCACTGTTTCTTCTGAGGAGGATCACGCTGGATCAGTTGTGTCTGGTCAGCAATCCGGTGCGGCACTGGCTGGTGAGTTTCCTGTTGTGCCACGTCCTGTCACAAGGTCGTAGCATGGGATCTCCAAGCCAAAGGTCTACACCGATGGCACAGTCAAGTGGTGCAATCAGGTTGTCATCAGTCCAGAGGAACCAGTGTCAATTGCAGAGGCAATGAGTGATCCAAAATGGGCAGCTGCGATGGATTCTGAGCACCAGGCGCTACTAAGAAACAAGACTTGGAGACTTGTTCCCCGGCCTCAGGGTAAAAATGTGATCGGCTGCAAATGGGTATACAAGGTGAATAGAAAGTCAGATGGCACGGTTGAACGCTACAAAGCCCGTTTGGTTGCAAAGGGTTTTAAGCAACGATATGGAATTGATTATGAGAATACGTTCAGTCCGGTAGTTAAGGCGGCAACAATCAGACTCATCTTGTCCATTGCAGTCACTCAGGGATGGACTTTGAGGCAATTGGATGTACAAAATGCATTTTTGCATGGTCTTCTTTTTTTTTCGAACCGGAGGCAACCCCCATTTCCATTAACGTGCAACGGAAATACATCGGTTCATTCAAGACTGTTGCAGAAAAGCGAGAAAGCTAAGAAAGAATAGAGCGGGGCCTCTCACAACTTCTGTTTTAACCTAAGAAAGTTTGCCCAGAAACCACAAGTCTAAAAGGTAGCCAAACCAACAGCAACACCATACATTCTCCAAAAAAGGTAGCACACACAAAGCCATCTTTCAAACCCCGAAACACCTCAGTCCTGAGAACTGTCATCCGGACTCTCTTTCAGGAATAGAGTGCCATCTCCCTTCTTTGACTTGAGTAACAGCTTGGTGGCGATCTGCAACATTGTAGTCACTCCAGCTTGAAGCTCCTCCTTGTCCATCTCCGGGAACAGACCTGCCCAATATGTCATGAGGGCACATGCATAACAAATAATCTCAGCAGGATTTTTTATTTTTCTTCCTTCAAAACAACATTTGTTTCTAGTTTTCCAGATTGCCCAGCAAATGGCAGCTATGCCCAAAGTATGAAACTGTTTGCCAGAAGGTAACCAACACTCACACCATGTCCAGCATTGGTTAAGAGTATTAGGGATATTATTAGCACCAATGCAATGAGCAACAATGGCCCAAACAGCCTTAGCTGTACTACAATGGAAAAAGAGATGAGAAACACTTTCATCCTGATCACAAAAGTAACATGTTGGTTCACCAATCCATTTTCTTTTAATTAAGTTGTCCTTCGTTAAAATCGCATTATTAAGAAGGAGCCAGAGGAAAATATTGATTTTAGCAGGTATTTTGCTTTTCCAAATTTTACTATGAGAAGGACCAGATTCATCAGATGTCATAGCATTATAAACAGATTTCACACTGAAAATTCCAGCAATTCCAACTTTCCAAACAACTGAATCATGATCAGGAGTAAAATTAACTTTTCTCATATCACTCAAGATTTTTTGCCACTCATAAAGCAGATCGTCTACCAAGCACCTAGTAAAAGAGATGTTCTGATGATTGTTTCTAACCTGATCCACCAAAATGTTTTGTTGCTGGCAAAATTTGAACAACACAGGATAAAGAATGCAAAGAGGTTTCTCATATTTTGCATGGTCTTCTTGATGAAGAGGTTTATATGGATCAACCTCCTGGCTATGCTGATAGATCTCATCCTGCCTATGTATGTAAACTGGACAAAGCTATCTATGGCTTGAAACAGGCACCGCGTGCTTGGTATGCCCGGCTACGTGGAAATTTGATTTCTCTAGGCTTTGTTCCCTCAAAGGCAGATACTTCTTTGTTCTATTTGAACAAGGGAGGGTATACTGTATTCATCCTAGTATATGTAGACGACATCACTGTGGCGAGTTCCTCTAATGAAGTCACAAAGACATTGCTTTGTGACTTACAGAAAGATTTTGCTTTGAAGGATCTCGGGGATCTTCATTATTTCTTGGGCATGGAAGTGAAGAGGGATAAGGATGGATTGACTCTGTCACAAACAAGGTATGCTAAAGATATACTCGCTCATTCAGGAATGAGTAAGTGCAAACCGGTTGATACCCCACTTCCAAGCACACAAAAGCTGAGTATAAAGGATGGAACAAAACTAGGAGCTAAAGACAGTACACGGTACAGAAGTATTGTTGCTGCACTCCAATATCTTACATTGACAAGGCCTGATATTTCATTCTCAGTGAACAAGGTTTGTCAGTTTTTGCATGATCCTACCACTGTCCATTTTAGTATGGTTAAAAGGATATTGAGGTATATATGTGGGACGATTAATCTTGGACTCAGAATTCGCAAATCACGAACAATGATTGTGAGTGCCTTCTCGGATGCTGATTGGGTGGGTTGTGTTGATGGTAGAAGATCAACTGGTGGCTTTGCGGTATTCCTTGGTGATAATCTGGTGTCATGGACAGCCAGGAAGCAGGCCACAGTATCACGTTCAAGTACTGAAGCCGAGTATAAGGCATTGGCCAACGCTACATCTGAAATGATGTGGATACAGAAGCTATTGACTGAGTTGCAAGTCCCTCATCCAAAGGCAGCTAGACTTTGGTGTGATAACCTTGGTGCAAAGTATCTTTCTGCTAATCCAATCTTCCATGCAAGAACAAAACATATAGAAATTGACTTTCATTTTGTTAGAGAAAGAGTAGCGCAGAAGTTGCTGGATATACGCTTCATCTCTACAAATGATCAAGTTGCTCATGGTTTCACCAAAGCTTTGCCGGTCCAGAAATTGAAGATGTTCAAAAGCAATCTCAACCTTGTAGATGGCTGAGATTGAGGGAGGGTGTTAAACTATGTATCTAGTTTAGGTTAACTCTCCATGTATTTAGGTGCCTTCGGTTGTAGGCGTGCAAGTTGTTGGTTTAGATAAAGATAGACTAGCATGTCTTGTATTCCAAGAGACTTGTATAGCAAGTGGATCATGTATCTTCATCTGTTGTATACGCCATGCTTGGGGGCTGTTCCCAGCTATTTAACACCCAGCCGAGACACCCAGGATGGGTAACTCGTTCCCTATACTTTCACAGAGTGGACAGAGTATTTTTTTTCCACCAGCTTTTAGTAGGGACGTATGTTCATATAACCATTGCAGTTAAAAATAGAAGCTAACAGGACATAGCGCACCGAGCATATATTGCTCCTCAGGCAGCATGACCAAGATCTGGATGAATATTAAAGTGCCATTTCGATCGAGTCTATTTGGTAAATGTGGGAGTAACAGGGCACATGGATATGCAGTTTTAACTCAGTTTTTTTATATTGTCATGGACTCATTATGCTATATTCACTACTAGAGAATAGACTTTTGATGCTAACTTTTAGTCCCGCTATAAACTGAACCCAGGACTAATAGAGATTTAATTCCGGTTGGAACCACCGATCGGGACTATAATCTCCTACCCAACAGATAGTGCAGCAGACTTTTACAGCAGGGACCATTAATCCCAGTGGTTGTTACCAACCCAGAGTAACGGTCCTCTAACTTTTAGTCCCGGTTGGTAAACACCAACTGGGACTAAAGGGTGACCTTTTAATCCTGGTTAAAGCCACCAACCCGGATTAAAAGTCTCCGGCCCGGGATTAAAGGTCCCCCACAAATGAATTGAAAGGGAGAGCATCCAACACATTGTCACATGTGGTGTGCAGTTGAGTTGGTAAGGAAGATATGCGCGAGATAAGAGGTCTTGGGTTTGAATCTCACACACGCAAGAGGGAGGTCTGTAGGATTATATTATTTTTGAGTTCCCAAGATGGGTTTTAATCCCAGTTGCATGACCCGGGACTAAAATCCTAGACCTTTAGTCCCGAATTCCCAATCCCGGTTGGGAAAACCGGGACTAAGGGGGCCGGTTTCCGAACCGGGATTACAACCCATCCATCTACTAGTGATTAGTAAATGAAAAAAATCATGTATGAGCAATTGACAATGACAGTGCATATATTGGAAACTAGAGTATTCCATGTTCATTGGGAACCAGTATATTATCAAGTTTTCTGTAAATGGAAGTTGGCATTTTGCTTCCATCATCGTTTGGTGACAAATTCCCAACTTACCGCTAAATAGTCAGATGATCTATTAATGCTAAATTGGTATGTGATTGTTGTAGAAAATAGTTGAATTTCTACTTCTCTGGCAGGATCATAACATGTTCTGGGGTTGCCCTAATTTTGTTTTACTATTATGAGAGCCACAGTTCACACGTTCGAGAGACGTCACATTTGGTCCTATATATGGTGGTAGGTGAACAAAGTAGTATATTTATGGCAGTGGACGAACAAGGTACAAAACTTATGGTTTTATGCTTGTGCTATTGGTTATTCACTACAAAATTACTCTTGAGGGCCTTACTATAAGTAATTACATAAGATAGACATCGGCGTATTGAAGGCTAGTGCCATCCAGATACATGATAAATAAATAGGTAGGTAGGTGCAAATCGATAGAGATAGAGCATAGATATAGACAGATAGATAGTTAGGTACGCAAAGATAGATAGATATAGATATAGATATAGATATAGATATAGATATAGATATAGATATAGATATAGATATAGATATAGATATAGATATAGATATAGATATAGATATAGATATAGATATAGATATA
>Ga0182004_10001301_pt1 | contig 17981 bp, 26 predicted proteins | sample Sormic07211540_1_FD_120479 | JGI IMG/M metagenome (GOLD analysis project Ga0182004, IMG submission 120479) | Endophyte microbial communities from Sorghum bicolor roots, Mead, Nebraska, USA - 072115-40_1 MetaG | ecosystem: Host-associated > Plants > Roots > Unclassified | place: USA: Nebraska...
TACAGGGCCCATTTATTTTGTGGCACCACTACCGGCACTACAGAGGGCCTTAGATGCCCTTATTGCAGCATTGAGGCCTTGTTTAATTCACCCAAAATCTCAAATTTTTCAAAATTTTCAGTCATATCGAATTTTTTAACACATGCACGAAGTATTAAATATAAATTAAAAATAACTAATTATATAATTTGTTTTTAATTTATAAGATAAATTTTTAAGTTTACTTATAAACAATAATTATCAAATAATTAAAAAATGTTACAACAGCTAAACCTAATATTTTTCGCAAACCAAGCAAGATCTGAAAACCAACGGCGAAGATTGCTCGCTCGACTCGATCCCGCAACTCGTCTCCCACCTCGCCGCCGTGTGCCCGCCGTCCTCCCCCCGCGACTGCCGCGACCATGAACCCTTCCATGCCACCGCCTCCGCCGCGAAACCCTAACTCCTCTTCGTCATCCGCCTCCATGCCGCCTCCTCCGCCCCAAAACCCCTCGCCGCCGACGGCGCGGCCGGAGGCGGCGTCCGAGCCCGACTTGTCCTCAGCGGGGGTGAGTGGTCGCGCTGAACCTAGCACATCCTCCTCGATGCCGCCGCCTCCGCCTCCAAAACCCGGCCCGTCAGCACCGCAGCTGGAGGCAGAGGCGGCAGGGGATGAGGGAAGCGCTTCCCTGAGCCCCAGCGTGAGCGACTCGTCAGCGAAGGAGGCGCCCAACACCATGGGGCCCTCCTCCGGCAACACCGTGGTGGAGGAAGCGGGCGCGTCGCCAGTGGAGCGGCAGAGGCAGCAGAGGGCGCGCGCGCCGTACGCCATTCCCGAGTGGAGCGCCGCGCCTAGTCACCCCTTCTTCCTTGAGGTGCTCAAGGACGGGACGATCGTTGATCAACTTGACGTGTGAGTCTGCAATTCCCATCCTGTCATCAGTTCTTTGCTAATTTAGTGATCTTTTATTTCGTGATTATGTGGTTAGTCTGCAATTCCCATCCTGTCATCAGTTCTTTGCTAATTTAGTGATATTTTATTTCGTGATTATGTGGTCGTTTAGTTGTGTGAAAAGAATAATCCTCAGTACCCAAACGAGCGTAAAGGTTGCTTACCCTTTTTTTTTTGTTCACTGCTCTGGCTATTGCTACTGAGACAAAAGTTATATTGTTTGTTGGTATTACCAAGACTAGGGTTGGTGGAATGACCCGTGTTACTCATATGTTGCAGGTCCAAGAAAGGAGCTTACATGTTTGGTCGAATTGATCTGTGCGATTTTATTTTGGAGCATCCAACCGTTTCTCGATTCCATGCTGGTACGTTTTAGCCATTCTCTTTATTAGTCTTGACTTAGCCATAGTTTGCGAAAGGAGCACAATGGTGTTTTCGAATTGAACCATTACATGAAAACAGCATCCTGTCATTAGCAGCTAACACTGTGAACCATCCATCCAAGCCTACAAGCCAGCTGACATCTTCCTCCTCCATCCGTCTGCCACTTGCCCTGATCTTCTCCTCCCTCCCTCCCTCCCTCCCACCCTTTCAATGCAGGGCCAGCAGCTTCCTCCCCATGACTCCTAGCCACCGCCTCGTCCCAGTAGCTGGCCTGCACAAGCTATTGGTTAAATCTCGACTAGTGATGGCTGACACTGACGACATAAGGTGAAGTAGCAAATTAAGTTTTATTTGTTATGATACTAACATGTTATGAACAAGGCTATGTTATTTCTTGAGGAGCTAGCATTTAGCCATTTACTTAAGAAGCTATACCGTATGGATGTCACTACCACTTATATTTTGAAAAGAAATGTAAAAGAAAACTTGGTAGACTGGGTTAACACTGTTGCACATTTGGTTTCTTCCTTAAAAAAGTGCTTGGCAATATTCCTGTTGTAAACTTCTTTATCATCTCTTTGATGTTTACAAATTATGGACTTTGTCACAATGAATTTCTTTTTAGTGCCTAAGCAGCCCACTCATGAATTGCTTTTATGTCATTTTATTAGTTTTGCAGTTTAGAAATGATGAGAAGGTTTTCCTTTATGATCTTGGTAGCACACATGGATCCTTCATCAATAAAAGTCTGGTAATATGTATTCTGAACAAATCTTCTATGGTTTTAATATCTTTATACTTTACATAATGAAACTACATTAATGCATTCTGTCATTTCACATTGATTTTTAATGAGAAAGCAGTGTTATTTGTGTTGGTAGTATACTTGCACTCATGTGTTGCTGTACTATATTTGTTTGTGGTGTTGCACTGCCAATTTACACTGTAAATTTTGTTCCAAACACTCTACTATATGTAAATTTGCCACGTTTATGACCTTACAAAAAAATTAAACAGTTTGTATCCTATGCTCTGTTTTATGCCCATACATCCCATTTCTTTTTGGAAAATGTAACGGCAGACTAATTTGTCACATGTTCATTTGCTCTCGTACTCTTTACTTCTTTAGAGTCACACAAGGAGAATAAACTGGGTTGTTTAATAGTATCTGCAATGCTAATGCTATAATCTCTTAAAGTTAACCGTTTAGGGCCTGTTTGGAACATGGGAAAAAATTCCTGTTCCTGCGTTTTCTCTGTGAAATTGAACTGATTCCTGTGAAATTCCTATGTTCCAAACATGCCCTTAGAATCTTTATTTGGCTGGCCTGTGTTTCTATATATTCTTTCAAATTATTAGACTTCCCTGTTTATTGTCTTATTATACTTTTTGATGATATATGAACTGAACTAGCAGATCAAGAAGAAGCTATACACAGAGATTCATGTGGGAGATGTAATTCGATTTGGGCAGTAAGTAAGCTTGTTAACTAACTATTTGCCCATTCCTTGTGTTCAATTCTAGAGAACTTCTTTCTCTTTTCTGTTTATCTTATATTTCATATCCAGAAGTTCCTTCATAAATTGTAGCACTGTGGTGTTCATTTATTCCCAATGCTATCTCTCTAGGGCTTCTTATGTCTGCATATAAACAACTTGGTTGCATACTGTTCTTATTCCAGAGTTAAGTGTATTCTCTGGTCAAACTAATACACATAGCAGGCATTGGTAGTTTGATATTTTAATGTGCAACAGTGTTTATATTATTGTGGCTAATGCTCCATGGTTTCACCATTTCTTTTTGTTTTACTAGGGTTCAATGTTGTGTGGTTGTGTGAGTTTTGGGTGCGTTGTATATTTTATGTTCTTCTTGGTTCTTGATTCAATGATAGTGCAGTTCTCTTGCGTATGCAAGCCAAAAAAAAGGCTTTACTGTGGTTATGGTTTACTCAGTATGCATATTAGATTCTATAAAACTAGGACTGGATTATATACTTGACAATTGTCCTTCAAATGTAAATGGAAAGTCAGAAAGGTTGCAGAAGGATACAATGTTGGTAAATAAATGCCACTTTTTATCTGTAATTTCGTGTCATGTCCCTGTTAGTTCTTGTACTAAGTTAAATTTGCTTCCCTTCGATTATTATAAGGTTGTACCTTTTGGTAACCTGTTTTACATTTCAATATTTATCTGGTGTCCTTTTTTTTTTCTCACTTGGACTCACTTAGCTCTTATGTATTAACTAGATCATCACGGTTGTACATTTTTCAAGGACCATCTGAGCTAATGCCTCCAGTAAGATTCTGAAGCTCAATCAGCCCATCTACCACTCTTAATTTTTCTCATTTCTAATATTTACTTTCTTGCTGTCAAAAGTGAATTGACAATGCAACAAGTAAGCCTGTTGCTCTCTTTTCTATTTCATGATGTTACATCAACAACGAAGTCCTTCATTCCCAAGCAAGTTGGTGTAGGCTAGATACAAAAACCTACACAATAATAAATAAATAAAACAGTAAAAATGACACAAAGGCATTAGTTATATTAGTATAATGAGGTTAAGTTCAGATGAAAAAGCAAACAGGATTAAATACATTATGTTCTTCTTTTGATTTGGTGATACTTCTGATATCGTATTGATTTATCCAATATTAAATCAGGAAAAACGTGATATATGATTTGTTTGCCTTTGGATTTCGACACAATTTTTTTGGTTCTTTCGAGCAGTGTTTGGGCCATGGTTCTTAAGGTGCTAAGGCGATGTGTGATGATTCACCCCCTCACAATGCCTAGGCGCGTGGCGAGGCGACGCCGTAGACAAATCCTAAAACAAACTTCGAGTCTACTAGTTGACATGATCAATAGTAGTCCACAATTTCACACTCCACATTACAAAATAAGATAATGAGTAGTGAACAAGAAAAATCAGTATTCAAGGTCCAGAATCTTTCAACAATCAACACCCAACTCTTGGCTCTCATCATCATCATCATCATCAAACACATGAGCATTGTTAGCAGCATCCAATTATTCTCCCATCTTTTTCCTTAGTTCAGTGCCGGCCTGTGAACATGAAGTCACATCTCCATAGCCACCAGCTAGATGTTTGTTAAACCTTTTGATTCATCCTAGAATCCTTTTGTCGCAAACCTTACATGTCACTTTATCTTGCTCCTTAAGGTCTGCCCAGTATCCATACTCCCATCCAGGATCATTCGAGTTCAGAGGACTTCGTTTTGGATCATTCTTTGGATCGTATGCAGCTGGACTTTCCATTATGTTGTTGCCCTGTTGGCTGCAGAGCAGAGAAGAGCCAAGCACAACCAGTCAAGCTGTAAGATTTAAGCAGAGCCAAGCCAACCCAAGCCAAACACAAAAAAACACTTGAGCAGAGGAAGCACAGGCAACAGAGCAGAGGGAAAGGGAAGACCTGGGCACTGGGGTGATGAGGATTGAGCAGGTGCTGACTGGAGAGAGGGGAGAAGCAGAATCACAGATGTGCAGAGATCGGTGGAGAGGTGCGGGTCGCGCTACAGTGGAGGCACACGGGAGAGGCGGACCAACGGAGAGGCGGGGCCGCACGGATCGCGGACCAGCGGAGACATGCATGAGCGTGGTTGCAGACAAGCGGAGATGCGTGGGTCACCGCCTTGCAGGGGATCTGCTCCTGTTTCTTCTGCACTGACCTCTTTGCCTTTTCTTTCTCTGTTCCCCTCTTGATTGTGCCTCGATTAACTGATATAGCCACTTGGAACCCTCGATTTCCCGCCCCATCACTCGGTTTTCCTATCGTTTTCCTGTCTGTCCGCCCCTTTCGCACTTTCCCCTTAGATTCCCTGCTTGCCCATCCCTCTCGCATCTGGTCCCTCTGTTTCCCATGAACACACCCCTATGGCGGCCACATCCATCCTTCAGGACGCCCAGGCGACGCCATACACAGACTGCTAAGGCGAAGGGGACATACAGGACCCGCACACGCCTGGATGACTACGCTACACCTTAAGAACCATGGTCCGGGCTACAAAGGGTTCTGAAACGTGTCTTTTAGAAACAATTTAGTTCAGTGGTAAACTAAGATAATTTGTCAAAAATGTATGAACTCTTTTATATGGAATCCTAGATAGTTTAGTTATCCTTCTGTAATTGTGAGGAACATTTTCAAATCATGTAAGCACCTGCAACCTATCCTGTTGTTTCAGTTTCCGATATTCATTTGCTTCTTTTGCATGTCAGGAAAAAGACTTGCAGAAGCTCCGGGATGCTAGAATCCAGCAAGATATGCTTGATCGTGAAGCTTCTGTTTTACGTGCAAAAACTCAAGCAGCTTTGGCAGAGGGAATCTCATGGGGTATGGCAGATGATGCAATAGAAGAGTCTGCAGAGGTTAGTTGTTTGTTTACCACAGCTGTTTGTGTTTTTAGTTTCAGATCTGAGCTTTTGATGGAGCTATTCTCAAGTTTAAGCTGCACACCACTTTCCTAATTCAGCTTCATATATTGCTTTGTGTTTTTACTGATCATGTTCTTGGATCTTAGGATGATGCAGATGAAATTACTTGGCAAACCTACAAAGGTCAGCTTACTGATAGACAAGAGAAAACTCGTAGCAAGATAGTAAAACGAATGGAGAAGGTAAGCACTTGTACTGAAATTTCATATTCTTGTATATTGTTGCAAGTTCTCATTTATCCTGTGCCCTACTTGGGTGAAAAATCTAATATTGTTTCATGCGAATGCGCCAATAAATACTAGGACTCATACACAGCCACCAGTTTAATTTTCAGTTGACTCTTTCAAACATAGTCACCAGAAACCTGGGTCGACAAGTGATGTGTCGTAGGTATATAAAAATGAAGGTGTTTGTTGGGATCAACTGATCTCAACCAAATTGGCTTCATGATACGTGAGATGTAACAGGCCATGCACAAGTTAAGTTTGATCACAAAGTAAAAATAAAGTTGGAAAATGAGAGAGAACTTAAACTGGTTGCTATTTGCTGGTCCATACAGCCCACCATGTGACCCTACGCCATTCTCATGACTAGCACAAGCACACCATCTCCCTTTTCTCCTTGCTTTCTCAGCCACAAATTGATCACCTCTGGCCAGCTTCTCAAACCATTACTAGTGATAGGATTCCTAATCCTACCAGGAACGCTGCGAAGTGAGTATGGGTGTGAAGGAGGGGGCGCAGGTTTAGGGCCTCGCTGCCGGCGGCTGGACTCCATCGCGAGGAGTGCGGGCTCGAGGAAGAAGAGGCAGGCGGCGGCTAGGGCAACTCCCGGCTCCCAAGGGAAGCCATTAATTCTCAATAATCCCAATTACAAAGTATCTATAGTCTAAAATATCCTTTTTGCTAAATAACCCTTATGCTAATAGCTAAATATTAATAACTTAAAATAAATAGATATGGGCCTATTTAGCCACTGCTGGACCGGTTGCGCTTTGAGTACTGTATACTGGTCATAACATCTCTCCCCGCCTCGGCAAACAGCTTGTCCTCGAGCTGGACTTCAGGGTACTGCTCCTTGAATTCCGCCAACGGCTCCCATGTAGCATCATCCGCCGAAAGGCTGTGCCACTGGACAAGGACATGCCAGTTGCCACGGCGGCGCTGAGCGCGCAACACACGCTCCGGAGCCAGAAGCAGACGCCCATCTTGCACCGGCGGAAGAAGAACTGGAGCAGCCAGAGGAGCCCCAGTGTACGCTTTCAGTTGGCTGACATGGAAGACATCATGAAGGCGGGCACCAGCTAGAAGTTGGAGGCAGTAGGCCACCTGACCTATGCGCTCAAGCACCTGGAACGGCCCTGCATATCGGGGACGAAGCTTGCCTTTCGGATGCGCGACGAGGGTTTGGGTAGGACGGTGCAAGAGGCGGAAGAGCACCCAGTCACCCACAGCGAAGGAGACGTCCTGATGATGCTCATCATAGTATCGCTTGGCGTACGTGCCTGAAGTCGTTCCTAGACCTTCACCAGGAAAGCGTCGCCGCCTCTGTCTGGGCCGCCCCGTGCTGGAAGGGCAGAGGGGCGGTGGGGGGCAGCCATAGACCACCTCAAACGGTGTAGCTCGGAGCGCCGTGTGGGGAGATGTGTTGTAGCAGTACTCCGCCCAGGAAAGCCAGTCGACCTAGGAGCGGGGGCGATCCCCCGCGGCGCATCGCAGGTACATCACAATGATTCGGTTGACCACCTCGGACTGGCCATCCGTCTGCGGATGAAACGTCGTGCTCAAGCGAAGCTTCACACCTACAAGCTTAAACAGATCGCGCCACAAATTGCTGGTGAAGACTGCGTCGCGATCACTGACGATGGAGTCGGGGAAGCCGTGGAGGCGCACAATGCCGTCAAAGAAGGCGCGTGCCACAGAAGTAGCCGTGTAAGGGTGGCTGAGGGCGATGAAGTGTGCGTATTTGGAAAACCGATCAACCACCGTCAGGAGACCGATTTACCATGCACCTTTGGAAGGCTGTCGACAAAGTCCATGGAGATGTCCGCCCACACCTGCGAGGGAACATCCAGGGGTTGTAGCAGCCCTGCTGGATGTGTAGCCGGTGTCTTGTTGCGTTGGCACGTGTCATAGGAACGAACGAAGTGTCCTGGCGGAGACAGATGAGGGTCTTATGGATGCCCTCATGGCCGGCTGTGTGAGCCAGCGCCACCACCTGATGGCGCAGATCGCCCTGGACAAAGACCCACTTGCCGGATGGTCCACGGATGGTCCAGCGCCCCGCTGGCGAGCTGCTGGAGGAGCTCGGCGACCTCCTGGTCCTGTGCAGTGGCTGCTCGGATGTCAGTGTAGAGGCGAAACGAGGGCTGGACACGGCCAGGGACGCTGGAGCCTCCTCATCGTGGCGGGAGAGCATCGACCGCCGTATTAAGTCGACTCGGTCGGTACTCAACGGCATAATTGAACCCGAACAACTTGCTGAGCCACTGATGTTGAGGAACAGTGGACAACCGTTGATCCAAGAGGAACTTCAAGCTGTAGTGGTCGATGCGGACGAGGAACCGACATCCCCAAAGGTACAACCTCCAATGCCGCACTACTTGCACCAACCCGATGAGTTTGCGTTTGTAGGCCGTCAATTTGATGTGGCGGGCAGTGAACGGGCGGTTGAAGGTGGCTAGGGGTCCCGTTCCTGGTGTAGCACCGCGCCAAAGCCCCTGCCGGAGGCGTCGCAGTCCACCACGAACTGTCGGTCGAAGTCCGGCATCTGCAGCACCGGGGCCGAAGACAAGGCGCGCTTGAGGCCCGCGAAAGCCTTGTCAGCTGCCTCATCCTAGACGAAGGCCTCCTTGCGCAAGAGACGTGTAAGAGGCGCCAAGATGGAACCGATGTCCTTAATGAATTTCCTGTAGTAGCCGGCCAGCCCCAAGAAGCCACGCACGCCACGAGGGGAGCGAGGGACCGGCCAGGCAGCGACCGCCTCCACCTTGTCACTGTCCATGGCGACACCGTCGGCGGAGATGACGTGGCCAAGGTAGGCCACAGAGGAGGCGTCGAAGGAGCACTTGGACTGCTCGAGGAAGAGACCATGTGCCCGGAGAGCGCTAAGGACGAGGCCGACGTGCTGGAGGTGTGCTGCCCAAGATGTGCTGTAAATGAGGATGTTGTTGAAGAAAACCAGCACAAACCTGCGGAGGAATGTCTAGAGGACGTCGTTCATCCGCGCTTGGAAAGTCGCAGGCGCGTTGCACAGGCCGAACGGCATGATCAGGAACTCAAAGTGGCCATGGTGGGTGCGGAAGGTGGTCTTGGTGATGTCCTCGGGGTGCATGTGCAGCTGATGATAACCCGACCAAAGTCCGGCATAGTGAAGTACTTGGCGCCATGGAGTTCGTCGAGGAGCTCATCGACCATTGGGATGGGGAACTTATCCTTGGACGTCTTGTCGTTGAGAGCCCTGTAGTCGATGCAAAAGCGCCAGGACTCGTCTGCTTTCTTCACCAACAATATTGGAGCGGAGAATGGGGACGTAGTAGGGCAGGTGATGCCCTGGTCCAACATGACGACACATTGCCACTCAAGTTCGTCCTTCTGGAGCTGTGGTACCGCTGCGGGTACCGGTACGGCCGGACTGCCACCGGTGCTGTCCCAGGAAGTAAATGGATCCGATGATCATGTGGCCGCACGGCTCGGCGAAGACGCGCTGTGTTGCTGTAGGAGCCGATCCAAGAAGGGGTGGTGCTGGTCGGCGCTGCGGCCAACGAGTGCTGGTGCGCGGGTGCTAGTGGTGAGCCCTCACACTGCCAGGTGATATGGCAACCACCGCGCTGGAAAGACATCGTGTGGGCATTGAAATCCCAGAGCAGGGGCCCCAGGGTGCGAAGGAAGTCGACGCCGAGGATGAAGTCGAAGCAGCCCAGCGTGAGGCCGACGAAGGTGACGGGGTACGCCGCCTCGTCGATGGAGATTGGAACGTCGGGTGACGGGGTACGCTGCCTCGCCGAAGGAGATGGGAATGTCGTGGGCGATGCCCTTGCACTGCAGCCGCTCCCCGCTGGCAACTGTGACGCGGAGGCTCTCTACACCGATCGGTGTGAGCTCGAAGCGATGCATCACTGCACACTGGAGGAAAGTATGAGTGGACCCGGTGTCTAGCAAGGCAAGGAGATGTTCCCCCTTCAGCGTCATGTGTAGGAGCATCATGTTCTCAGTCCGGATCCCTGCGAGAGCATGCATGGAGACAATAAGGGCATCAGCGGTGGGCTCCTCGGCCGTAGTGGTGGCGTCCTCAGGTTGCGCAGCCCCAGCGTCGTCCACGACCGTGAACACCAGGTCGTCGATGTAGTCGACTGATTCGAGGTAAAAGAGGCGCTTGCACACATGGCTCCGCACATAGGGTTCATCACAATTGATGCAGAGGCCCTGATGACGTTGCTCCAATTTTTTCACCGGCGACAAACGACGGAAACGCGGCTGACCGGGGGCAGCAGATGGAGGTGCCGGTTGCTGGGTGGCACCAACCCCTCCCGCGGTTGGGCCTGCAGCACTTGGGCGTGGCGGGGGTCGCCCACCCCGCTGCTGGGACGGCTGCACCGGGAGGAAGGCCCGCGCAAGGTACATCGCAGTCTGCAGGTCGGGCGGATGGTGCATCTCGACATCCACCTTGATGTGCTCCGGAAGACCGCTGACGAAGAGTTCTGCCTTCTATCCAGGCTTTCTGCTCTGACATCATTGACACCACCTACAACGTCAGCACCTGCTGGTATGCCTACATCGACAGCGCCGACCCCTGCTTCTTCTGCGTCAGCGGCAACCCCGCCAACCGCAGCAGAGGACGGTGGTCGCGTGGAGTTCGCCACTCCGCTCGAGGACGATGAAGAGCGCCTCGACGCCTACCACGACGATGATGAACCACTCGATATCGCATGATGGGCAACATCCTCAGTGACGCATCCACACCGGAGCCACCTCCGCGCCTCTTCGCCGAGCTTTGCCTGACGCACGTCGGAGAACCGGCCAGCTTCGCCGAGGCCAAAGATGATCCAGCCTGGCGAGCTGCCAAGGAGCAGGAGCTCGCATCGGTGAAGTAGAATCACACCTGGGAACTGGTGCATCTCCCGCCTGGTCATCGTCCCATCTCGCTGAAGTGGGTCTTCAAGCTCAAGAAGAATGAGCTGGGCACGGTGGTCAAGCATAAGGCGAGGCTTGTGGCGTGGGGATTCGTCCAGCAAGAGGGGATCAACTACGACGACGCCTTCGCTCCAATAGCTTGCATGGAGTCTGTCCGGGTCCTCGCGCTGGCGGCTCAAGAAGGGTGGGGCATCCACCACTTGGGTGTCAAATCGGCCTTCCTCAACGGCGACCTCAAGGAAGAGGTGTACGTGTAGCAGCCACCGGGCTACGCCATTGCCGGAGAGAAGGGAAGGTCTACAAGCTTTGCAAGGCTCTCTTTGGCTTGCGGCAAGCTCCGCGCGCATGGAACGCGAAGCTAGATGCGACGCTCAAGAAGATAGGCTGCCCATGAAGTGATGTACCGGCGGGGCAGTGGGCGCACTGTCCTGTTTTTCGGCGTCTACGTCGATGATCTAATCATCACTGCCGCCAGAGAAGAAGAGGTGGAGACGTTCAAGGCACAGATGAAGCAGACCTTCGACATGAGTGACCTTGACCCCCTAAGCTTCTACCTCGGCATCGAGGTGCGCCAGGATGCCACCAGGATCACACTCTGGCAAACTCAGTACGCCAAGTGGATCCTAGAGCTTGGGGGCATGGATGGCTGCAATCCAGCCCACACTCCGATGGACGAGCGGCTCCGGCTCAGCAGGCACAACAATGCCGCTGACGTCGACCCCACGCATTACCGACGCCTCATCGGAAGCCTACGCTACCTGGTGCACACCCGCCCTGATCTGGCATTCGCTGTCGGCTATGTTAGCCGGTTCATGGAGCGGCCCATGGTGGAACATCAAGGTGCAGTCAAGCGTATCCCGCGCTACATCGCCGACACGCTCGACTTTGGCCTGCACTTCACCAAGGCTCCTGGGAGCGCTTGCTTCATCGGCTACACTGACAACCATCTTGCCGGTGACGTTGACACAAGCAAGAGCATGAGCGAACTACTCTTCTTCCTCGGCAATTGCTTGGTCAGCTGGCACTCCATCAAGCAGAAGGTGGTGGCACTCTCCAGTTGTGAAGCTGAGTACATCGCTGCCTCCACCGCTGCTACTCAGGCTTTGTGGCTATTAAGGCTGCTAGCTGAGCTTCTCGGCAGACATGTCGAGGTGGTGGAGTTGAAGGTGGACAGCAAATCAGCACTTGCTCTGGCCAAGAATCCAGTCTTCCATGAATGAAGCAAGCACATCAGGATTAAGTATCACTTCATCCGCAGCTGTCTGGAAGATGGAAGCATCAAGGCTGAGCAAATTCCTACTACTGATCAGCTTGCCGACATCCTGACCAAGTCTCTGGGCAAGGCCAAGTTTGAAGAGATGAGAGGCAGAATTGGCTTGCAGCAGATCAACCCCAAGGCACACAAGGCTAAGGGGGAGAATTGATGGGTGTTAGCCTTGTGCTAAACCCAGTTACCTTTCATAGTTACTTTTACTAGTAATTACTTTTACAATGTAGGTTCCTTGGCAGCCAAGTTGATCATGGTGCCTTGAGAACCAAGTAGCTAGAGCATCTACTTTTTGTGGTTGTTAGAATATGTCAGGTTTGGTTGGGGAGCTGTCTGGCTATATAAGCAGCAGCCATCCCTTTGTATCTTAAGCTTTCAGAACTCTGTTTTTCAATACAATCCAAGCGGCAACCTTTGCCAAGCTGCCCTCTGCCAGCAAGAAAATACCTGTGTTCATGTCTATGAAACCAACAGGAAATCAATAGGGACAGTCTTTTCAGCTAGCTGAGGACCCTCATACCAATTCCTCCAGTTGCTTAAAGAAAAGGCTGTAAGCGTATTGCCTCATGCATTGTTTAGTTGTAGAGGGTCCTGCTATTGATTCTGTGCACTTGTGATAATCATGCCTGTGGAGTGATAGACTGAAACTACACTTTTTACAAGATTTACTTCTGCTTTCCATGAATCTTTACTTGCTATCCTTTGTTTCAGATTGCCAACATGAAAAAAGAAATTGATGCAATAAGAGTTAAAGACATTTCTCAAGGTGGGCTAACCCAAGGTCAACAAACACAAATTGCACGAAATGAACAACGGATATCTCAGGTGAGGACATTCCTATGCTTACATTTGTTAATATGCTATCACTGTCCATTTCTCATCTAGTGAGCAGGACTAAATCTTATCTTTTTTCAGATTATGGAGGAGCTAGATAATCTAGAAGAAACTTTAAATGACAGTATACGGGAAAGTATTGGTGCTCGTTCTGGAAAGGCAAAGCGTAGCAGCCATAAAGCAAGTCTCGAAGAAGATGACATTCTTAGGTATGTACACTGATAAGTTTGACCTATGACTGCTCACTGCTACATCATGCATAATATTTACGCATTGAGATCTTAGTATCTTATACCTTTTACTAATGTGTAGTATGCTTAAAGCTAGAATGCTAAATTATTATATATTGACTAATGGATTGTTAAATAATTTAGTGATGATGACGAATTTTATGATCGAACGAAGAAGAAATCTAGTCAGAAATCAAGTGAGCAACAATCAGTTGAGACTGCTGATAGCCTTCTTGAGAAAAAAGATTTCATCACCAATGATATTGAAAATAAAACAAAATTGCTTGAAGAAGAGAAGCATAAGCTGTCTCAGAGTGATACTCCAGATGTCAGGGATGACCTTGATGCTTATATGAGTGGCTTGTCATCTCAATTAGGTATGTTTGTACGCTCCAGTTACTTCGATTGACCATTCATGTCTTTGTTTATTTTGATCTTTGTTACAAGCCTGATATCATCAGTAGTGATCCTGACGGCTGTCTGTTTGCTACTTATTTTGTACGGGTTAGAATCATTGAAATCACTGTATTAAATTTTCGAAGTAACAAAAACATGGGAAAGGGAGACCTTCAGCTATACCTTCTACCTAGAAGTCTTAACTGGAAGGTTCCTTAGGCCTCTATTTGCGAGCAGTTCCCTTCAGTTTTGCAAAATCATTAGCTTCCATATTCTATAAAAATGGAAGCAAGTAACCCTAAGCTATAGAGAACCTTGGTCATGACCTTAAATTTCATTCAGTTATGTGCCAGAGCTGCTGATTCTTGTTGGGATTTTAACTGTGGCTTGAGCACAGTCTTATGCTCCTGATTAATGTGTTCCTCTAGAGGATCCACTCATGTGCACACACAAGCGTTTAAGAAAAGGATATATGTTATGTTATGTACCCTAGTCCATATCGGAGATAAGGAGGATAACCATTACCAAGAGGAAGGCCGGGCAAAGTCGGCGTGGATGGAGACTAGAATACTTGGGGGTAACTGGATTGTTGTTCATTGCTTGGTTCATCACAAACTGAGGTGCCTAGCCTCTAGCTCCTCGTTTCTCTCCCCATCAATAACTCTAATCTCTTACCCAGACTTCTAATTGCCATTAACTACAGTCGGCACCCCGTTGGAACTGCCCTGGCTGCGTCTCGAGCCCTGAAATTCATTTGGTACTGGCGCCCACATCACATCTCTTCCCCCCCTTGACGGGCAGCTTGTCCTCGAGTTCGAAGCTTGGATAGCAGTCGATGAAGCTGTCGACGTCCTCCTAGATCCCATGGGAAGAGCCCAACAGCTACCAAAGGCCTGTCCAACGACACCAAAACTGGTGACTGAACAGAGGAGACGGTTGGTGTTGGTGGCGTTGCCATGTCCAACTCATCAAGCCTTAAGAATTTTAGTGAACATCTGCTGCTTGTTGGCACAACCATATCCGTCGTGAGCGCCGGCTGGACAGTGTGTGTTGCGGCAACACCTAATGATACAGTGGATGGGATTGTTGAAGGCGCAGGGTTGATCGCTGCCCGCATCTTCCTTGTGGTGTGCCTTACCAGGAACCCTCACGCTGCCGCCTATAGCCGCACCGCTGCTTGGAGTTCATGCTCTGACCTCTCCATTGAGCATAGCGATTGAACATCACGACGAAGCGATCCATCTTCTTTGCGAGACGGCGAGACCCCTCAACGAGGGCAGTGGTTTGCTCATCACATGATGGTGATGGATGACCGACAGCAGAAGCCATAGGAAAGGATCCCTGACTCATGATATGGAGGCGGTGGAAGTCGTTGGTGAGGCTGGGGCGGATGGCGTGGTGGCTGCTGGGTTTGGCGGCGGAGCAGAGGTGGAAGAGGAGCGCTTGGAAGCTGATACCAGATGTTATGTACCCTAGTTAATATCGGGGATAAGGAGGATAACCATTGCCAAGAGGAAGGCCATGCAAAGTCGGTGTGGAGGGAGACTAGAATATTTGGGGGTAACTGGATTGTTCGTTGTTCATTGCTTAATTCATCACAAACTGGTTACAGGGTATAAATAGACGTGCCCAGCCCCTAGGCGCCCAGCCTCTAGCTCCTCGTTTCTCTCTCCATCAATAACTCTAATCTCTTACCCAGACTTCTAATTGCCATTAACTACAGCCGGCACCCCCTTTGATACCACCCTGGCTGCATCTCCGAGCCCTGAAATGCCTTTGGTACTGGGCTACTGGCGCCCACATCACAGTTTATTTATTGATTTTCACTAAAATGGTAACTCTATTATTAAGTGGCTGAAGCATACATGATGTAGATTTTTTTTTTGACTGAGAAAGCAAGTTTATTAGCAGCAAAAGCACTGCGAGTGCGCTGTCAGATGAGTCTCATATCAATTTTGCGAACTCGTGTAGATTGCCCTGATTAGCATTGAGGAATCTTTGCGTGTAAGGTTTGATTCTCCATTCAGGTGGCACTTCAAGATCACTGCCATTGAGGAAGCTGGCAGCTTCAGCAAGCTGGTCCTAGGTTGTAGCTTAGGTGCCATCAGGATTGAAGAAGTGAGTGATTGTATTTTTCCTGGCTCTGTTGATAATGGACTGATGGAAGAATCTGGTATTTCTGTCTCCAGAGACAGACCAGTTCTTTTTGTACCTCTGTCTGTGATAAGCTTCTTCTCTGGCTAGAAGGTTTTCATGTTGGAGGGTGAGGTCTTTTTGGAGGCTGGGTTTTTTCTGGCCTGGGGGGTTCATTTGAAGATTAAGGAGTTTGTTTTCAATAATTTGAAGGGCAACTGTGTTTTTAGGCTTGGATTTGTGCCATTTCATTAGGTCTTTGGCTAGGTATTTGGTTTTGAGGTGAAAAGGTCTGCAGGAGGATTTATGCCAGCTTGCTTTTGCTATGCCCTCATAATCATCAGTAAGAAGCCACCAATTTTCAAATCTGAAAGGTCTGAAAATTTTACAGCAAGAAGAGTTTAAAACAGCAAGAATAGGGGCATGAGCATGATCGCTTCTGAGCATAGGTAAGTGGTAAACAACAGTATTAGGAAAATTAGCACACCAATCAGCATTGCCCAGAAATCTGTCAAGACGTTCATAAGTGGGGCAGTCATCAAAATGTTTGTTAGTCCAGGTGTAAGCTTGGCCTTTGTAACCCAGATCGAAGAAACCACAAGCTTTGATCACACAGCAGAATTCAGAAATCAAATGATAATTAGCAGGCCTAGGGCCAAGCTTTTCAGCTACATGCATAATGATGTTCATGTCACCCATACAAATGAAAGGCAGGTTCTGATTAGACATAACAAAACGACGGATTTGTCTCCAGATCCAAGTGGTTCTTCGGTGATGAGGGTCTCCATAAACACAGACTAGACCAAATTTCTTCTTAACATGCTTAAGATAGCAACTAGCTAGAACATAAAAGCTACTAGACTCGACTACATCTACTTGAACTTACTTCTGGATAAAAGCCAAAGACCTCCAGATTGGCCATCAGCTGAAATGATGTGAGCATCATCAAGTTTGAATTTATTTATCAGATCAGTTTTGTTGATTCTAGAGCTTTTGGTTTCAGAGACGAAAATTACCTGGGCGTTTGTGGACGAGATGAGGCGGGCGAGATGACACATCTTGACGCTGTCAAGGCTCCAGCCGGCGCCCTGACAGTTCCATGCTAACAGACTCATGGCGCCTGTGGCGCCTTGTGGGCTGACGCCAGAGGCCCTTCGTCATGTTGTAGAGTGCTCGAGTCTTGTTGAAGATGAACGGGAATAGAGTCATTCCCGGCATGTAGATGATTGAGGGATGAGGGACCTTGAGATTCCAGTAGAAGGCCTCCCCCTTCTCCGTCTCTAGCAGAGCAAAGGCCAGGATGGCCACCCACTTGCCTGTACTCCAGAATATGATGAAGGACCGGAGTAGGGCGCAGATCCAGAGGCTGGCCGTCAACCTCCATCGCTGACTTGCCAGTGCAGTCAGCTTCTCCTGGCAGTTGTATTGGGCTCTGGAGAGCATCGCATACGGGGTTGACAGGAGAAACAGCCACACCATCTCCCAAAGACATCCTATGAACAGCGCTGTCACCGAATGGAGAGGAGATTCTTGAACACTTGCTTCACTGTTGGGGACACAAAGTAGGAATAAATCCCCCTTTTGTCCGGCTTCGTCGCGAACTCCAGGGGACCGCTCGTCCCAACGTGAACGGCGAGGCCTAGCCTTCCCCTTGCTTTCCTGCTCATCTCCTCTGACAAGGGAGGTGGCATCGGAGAGATCTTCTTCAGATGAGGGCGAGCGATGGCGGCGTAGGCCAGCAGTTTTCTGCTGGCCTTGATCCAGAGAGGGTGTGGTTCCCCTGGCTGGTTGGCTCCTTCTCCCGATTCCTCTTCCTCTTTGGGGGCGCATGGTTCTTCCTCCAGTGTCTTCTTCCTCCTGAGCTTGCAGCACGTCTTGCAGACAGCTGGGGGGGCCCTCCATCTCCATGGATTCGGGGACTTGCAACTCGCCCAGGCCAGAGCTGATAGCCTGCAGATCCATCATCTCCACCTCCATTTCCAACTCCAGATCCACCACACCTGCTAGAAGATCCTCCATAGCCAGCAGATGAGGGAGCTTGGGTGTTGTGCTTGCTCTGGATGCAGAGATGAGAGCTAGCAGACAAAATGCAATGAGGATTTTTGGAAGGGATGAAGCAGGGAGTGGAGCTTTTGTGCTGGATAGTTGTGGTATTATGGCCGTTACAAAATTGTTGCTTGACATCGGTCGCCGGTGTTGATTCATAGGCAAGAATTGAAGGA
>Ga0182004_10001302_pt1 | contig 17977 bp, 11 predicted proteins | sample Sormic07211540_1_FD_120479 | JGI IMG/M metagenome (GOLD analysis project Ga0182004, IMG submission 120479) | Endophyte microbial communities from Sorghum bicolor roots, Mead, Nebraska, USA - 072115-40_1 MetaG | ecosystem: Host-associated > Plants > Roots > Unclassified | place: USA: Nebraska...
GATTGCTTGGACTTTGCTATTGGTACACAGAAGCTTTGTGTGGAAAGGTATCTCTGGCCTCTGGCTTTATTCTATAGTAACCGGAGAAGCCAGGGCTGGAGGTGCCTTAAATCAAACTTTCTTCTACCTATACATTGGTTTGGAGGAGACAAAAAGAAAGATCCATACCATAGTGTTTGTTAAAGTAGTTTTTGAGACAGAGCCGAAGCACTTCAATCTGTCAAATGCCTTTGAGTAGATATATATGGATAATAGTTAGATTAGACATTTTCCCTCTTAGATGGTACTGATTACACATTCAAATCATTAAAAGCAAAGTAGGAACTGAAAGAGGTAACATGCACATAGAGGGCCTAGTGAATGACTCAAGAAAGACAAGGGGATGCTCGAGATCCAAAACATAGTTTTTACACATGATAATTTTAAAAATCCAAGATGTTAAGTATTTTAGGATGGAGGGGATACTAACTAGACGTCATGGTGATTTGAAGGAACTTTGTCAGATATTTGTCCTATTGAATCGATGAACCATATAGTCTGGTGGTATGTAATGAATAAAATATGTGGTGAGAATTTACCATGCGTACTAATATGAATGGATGAAATTGAGGGGTCAGATTCTAGGACTAACATATGTTGCCTTTAGGGGAGAGGCTAGGCTCTAGTTCATATTTGTCTTTTAACTCTTATAAAATAATTCTTTTTTAAAGATCACGAATTATTTTTTATGGTAAGTGGTAAAATGTCAATGTGACCGCGTGTGAAACCTGGTTTCAAATCTTTAACTTACATATTTTTAATGATAGGTGACATGCTTACAATCGTCAATTTCGAAATTTGTAGCATTTTTTTGGGTATAGCCACCGCGGAGGCATGTATTTGGCAAACTCTGGCAGTCACCATACATAAAGTTTGTTCAAAATATATAATACATGTATTATATACTAATAAATATATATGAAATACATACATCAATATATTATAAGCTGGTATATTTATTCTCATATAAACTCTGCTGCACCTAAAATTTTTTATTGCCTCCGCCACTATGGCTATATAGGTTAGCAATCACGTGTATATGACTTCATATAGGTGAGTGATGGAGGGGGTGAGGACATGTTAGTCATTTGTAATATTGAAATGGTTTGAATTTGTTAAGAATGACAATATACAAGGTTGATTAGATAAGAACTGCTATTTGATACATTTGGTTATCTGAAACATTGTTTTCCTATTTCATCATCTAAAAGTGACAGCAAATCTCCCATAGTCGTTTCAAAAAATATATTTGGAACATAAAGTTAGTATGTGATGCATAGTTGAAGAGAAAGAGTGAGAATAGGATGCATCGAACTAAACAATTAGTACCTTCTGACACTAAGAAAATATACACGGTCATGTATCTCATCTATGTCTATGAGTCAAGCTTGTTAAATTATTATCAAATTTAGATGGATCTTGTGCAAGAACAAATTTAAATCCACTACCACTTAAGACAGGGAGCTAAGGATATTAGGTTGTTGTCCATCCCAAGGGTCTTCTAACATTTATAGTAATGGTCTCTCTTATAGTCTTTAATAATAACATAAACATATAAAACCAACATAAAAGAGATGAGGTGGTTTTCCAATAAACAAATATACATAAAAAATGACTTGAAGAGAACCCAATCTAGGTGTTTGGGTGTGCATCCTCACATCTCATCTAACGAGTCAAGTTTAGGCTCACTTGTTATAACCGCTATGATTTAACACATTCAAGTACTATCACGAGTTCATCTATCGTCCGACTGACTTTTTTTTTGTCTCACTATTCGTAGATATATATAAAAAATTTGGGTAAAGAATGTTGTTGTGCTAGGTCGCTAGCTATAGGACAATGAGATCAACTTAGATTGTATTTTATATATGAACTTGGGCCGTGTTTAGTTTATCAAGGAAAAAAATTCGCGACACTGTAGCACTTTCGTTTGTTTGTGGTAATTATTATCCAACCATGGACTAACTAGGCTCAAAAGATCTCGTCAATTCTGACCAAACTGTGCAATTAGTTTTTATTTTCATCTATATTTAATATCTATGCATACATCTAAAGATTCGATGTGACAGAGAATTTTGAAAATTTTTGGATTTTAGAGTGGAAGTAAACAAGCCCTTGACTCATCTTACATAAACAAAGTAAAATGCTGCACAATTTCCTTTGCGTATTTGACAGAGAAAAATTTGTACCATGTTTCAATTCGTACTATGCTAAACTTGAACTTTTTCGAGTGCAAGCAAGGCTACCGCGTTTGAAATTATTTATCGAATCCGTTAGATCTTGTTTAGTTCTAAACAATTTTACAAAATAGACACTAGCACTTTCGTTAGTATTTGACAAAATTGTCCAATCATAGATCAATTAGGCTTAAAAAATTCATTTCGCAAATTACAGATAAAATGTGCAATTAGTTATTTATTTTATCTATATTTGAACCCCTATACATGTACGGTAAGATTCAATGTAATGGAGAATCTAAAAAAATTGTATTTTTTTTAAAACTAAACAAGACTTTAGACATTCAACAATATATTTTTTTAAAAAATCAACAAACAATATTTTTAACCATAATTTATTTATCAAACAAACGCGCTAGCCCACTGCTGGACTCGGACGGGTTCTCGCTTGCTTCTCACTCCACTACTCACGTGCCACACTGCGTCTGCTCCGCACCAAAAAGGTTAGCGAGCACAGACGCGACCGCGACCCACGCCACGCGTGCCGCCCCCAATCCCGATCAGCAAAACCCCCAGTCCCCAGCCGATGGGCGGCGCTCTCCGGGCTCTTGTACGGGCGTGACCGTTGCCAAACACAACAGCCAGACGGCGCAGACGCGATCGCTTCGTAGTTCCAGCCGCGCCTCTTCTCCCTTCTCCGGCTCGCGCTCGCGCGCTCCCTTCCTCTCACAGCCTTCACTCCCGGCGTCCCCAGAGGCCGCGGCGGCGCCGGCCGCCCATGGAGGACGCCTACGCCAAGTCCGTCGCCGAGGTAACGAGCGTCCTCCCGACTTCAACCCCGTCGTGCGTTCGTTTGACCCGCCTCCACCGCGCTACTGCCGCCGCCGCCTCTCACGGATCTGGTCTCCCCGCTTCTCGCAGGTGCTCGAGGCGTTCGGCGTGGATCAAACCAAGGGCCTCTCTGACTCGCAGGTACCGAACTGAAGCGTTTCGCTATGTGAATTTTGGTTTGCGTACTGGTAATGTGGTGGGGGTGGGATTGCGCTGATTCGGTTTTGGTTCCGAGCGCAGGTGGAGCAGCATGCGAGGCTCTACGGCAAAAACGGTGATGCTATTTGCCTTTTCTATTCTACGCGTGTAGATTACTCCCTTTTCTTCTGATATATGGTTTGGCTGGTTACAGTGTCAAATGTCAAGTATAAAAACTTGAACATTGTCAGTATGGCAGTAGTTGTACAGTACTCGTCTACTCGAGTCATTATGTTAATGCTTTTACCATTTTGGTTAAGTCATGTCAAGTACAAAAGATGAAATGCTATGTTATGCATTGGAGTTTCGAACTGAATTAGGAGAGTGCTTCAGTTTATACTAAATGCAGACTGTTTTTCTGGCGAAAGAGTGTCTGTTGTTGATAAATTGCTTTTCATGAACCAGTGGACCTATGGAATGCATGCTCACCATGTTCATCCATATGAGTTTCATCGTTAATGCAAAGCAAACCAGTTATACACTCGCTTGTTTTTTGTAGAATCCGTGGCTCATCGCTAGTGCTGTAGTGACTAGTGGTTAACGTCATCTAAACTCAGATAATTTCTAGATAAGAAAGCTAGTTCCCAGGACCTTGCTGAGGGAAGGCTATTTGTGATAAAATCACTCTTCCATTTCTCACCTCACCCAATGTTTGGATAAGTTGACAGAAAAAGAGGTGGAGGTAGTGTCACAGTTCATAAGCATTAACAGTTCTGTTATATGAATCAAATGAAGTATGCTACTGTTAGGACAACATTATGAAATGTGTCATTTTTTTCTTGAGCCATGTTTTTTTATGCTGATCTAACATAACTACAGTCTTACATGCTTTTAATCTAGTTGGGGTCCCTGGCTATTTATCAGTTCAGAGTCTCAATTGGAGTGTATTTTGGAAGTTGCCGTGTTCATGCACAATTAACTTTTGCATTGCAGCATTATTCTAAGTTTGGATTCTTACATTTTTGCTGATGACAATCTGATTCGTCTTTGTTGTTTTCATGCATGGACTATCTCCAGTGCTTCCCAAAGAAGAAAGTAAGCTATAACACCCTCTTTTGTTTTGTGTGTCTTGCAGTTGCAGTACAATACATAATACCTTTTTGAACCCACCTGACAGTTTTACTCCCAATCAGTAGTCCCATATTTTTTGTTACCATTGGAATATAATGTTAATGAGCTTCTCTACCAAGAATCCAGACATGTACCATTTCCTATCATCTTTGAGAGAATGAAGTTAACTCTAATTAATTGCTCTGCGCTTGTGTCCTCTTTGTAGGAAGATACATCATAGCTCTACAAAATTACTTAAACAAGTTTCTTCCTGTTATTTGCTTGGGTTGCTCGCTGTTGGGATACAACAACAACGATAGAGCTTTGTTGCTGTTTTTGTATCCCCAATGCAAACAGCACTGAACAATTACATATGAAACTTATTCAGATAATGTGGTGCTATTGCTATTTTCTTTGCATTCTACAAATGTACCTTTCATTACACGTTAGCTGCATTCTACTTACAAGTATAATTACCTTCCTGCTTTGTCATCTTTTTTCATTTGATAATCACATGCTCTTGTGTGTACGAGGCACATATGTTATTTCTGGGATATGTGTCTTTTTACAACTTCATTTAATAAGACAAACTTTTGTTTGCACTTTTGAGGCCACCCTTATTTTTGTACACCCTACATTATTTTTATTATTTTTCTTTTTTCTGATTGTGCTTTGAACTAGCAATTTCCAATTTCATATGTGATTTACTGTTCATAGTTTTTTTGATATGGAAAATCATACCCAGGTACTCCCTTTTGGAAGTTAGTTTTGAAGCAGTTTGATGATTTACTCGTCAAAATATTGATAGCAGCTGCTGTGATCTCGTTCCTTTTGGCCCGAATGAATGGTGAAACTGGATTATCAGCATTTTTGGAACCTTCGGTAAATTGGATACATCAGATTGGTTGAAAATGACCTGCAGCCAACAAATGACCTGGCACTTTGATGTTTGCACTGCAGGTTATCTTTATGATACTGGCAGCAAATGCAGCTGTGGGTGTGATTACAGAAACGAATGCTGAAAAAGCTCTTGAGGTTCTCACTTCTAAACAATGACCTAATGTTGTTTTTAGCTCTGAGGATATCGTTCCTGCTGTATGATTGTTTATCCTGGTACATGTTACAAGATAGTTTGAGATTGATCAATATCAGCAGAAACAGAGCTATATTAAATATAGGTGGAACTATGAGGTGATCTAGAACCTACTTTCCTTTTTTGGCCACCTGGGTGTGTTTTTATAGTTTTTTTTTGGCACTGGGAGCTATAGGCAGAACAGTTTGGTCCTGATTATTAATGTCTTATGCTTATTGCCGCATAACTGATTCTTTTATGCATGTATCTCAATGCCACATGCTACAATTTTTTAATCACCTTTCATAGTATTCTTTGACTCTAATTTAGCTTGCAATGGGAACTTTTTCCACCATCCATGATGGCTTATTTATACCAAATCCGCAGGAACTTCGTGCTTATCAAGCTGATATTGCAACAGTGTTGCGCAATGGTAAGAACTAAGAAGCTTTAGCAATTTATTATTGAATTTCATTTGCTAATTCTGGCAAGCTTTTTCAGTTTGTCAACACTATCTATCCACTTTGTCTCAAAATCATATTTTGATTGGATAAGTCCAGGGGCCAATTACCATATTGCTCTGCGCATGCCATCAAAACAATTTTAAGAATCTTGACCAACAAATGTCGTAAAGCATCTGTTCCCAGAACCCAGTTTTTTCTAAACTATATTAATCATGTTATTTTTAGAGAAAAGGTTCCCACAGCATTTGTGTCATCCATGTTCAGCTTATTCTTGGGCACACTTGCCAACATCAAAACACAATGCTCTCAAGAGCAAGCACTGCACCATTCACACAACACAACTCTAGTTCTATTCTCCAGGTTACTGCAGCCACCCCCAGAACCTGATAATCCTTATTTGGTTGCTCCAAAACATCACTTGCTGCTTCGTGCTCTCCCTTCAGGTCCTTCAGCTCCATAGATCATTCTCGACATGCCATCCAATTGAACTTGCCTTGTAGTTGTCTCCTGCCATCAATCTCCTGTAGCGCTGCAGCTCTTCCCATCAAAGCACCGCTACTGATTCAAAATCAGTTCCCTCCCCCACCCCTCTCCCACCTCACAAACTTCAGAAATCATTTGCGATGTTAACTTTGCCACACAACATTAAAAAAATATTTCTCATCCTCAGCACAGAAAAGACCGGACATATCTTCTACTTTCGTCTAATTGCTAGTTTATCTCTAGTAGCAGCCTATTATTAGCCAGGAACCAAAGATATACATGCACTAGAGGATGTACCATTATCTTCGACAACAGGAGTGTAAAGTGGTAGCAACCCTCTAAAGCTAATTACTGCATATAGACTGTACAGAGTATTTTCCTTTACAATCACAGTTCCAGATAAGCATCGCCATCAGTCAAAACAATGCTCTCTGCTATACTGACTAGTTCATACTACATAAACAACAAATGATTTGAGACAATTCTTCTAAAATCCAGCCTAAAATTGTTTGTCTTGTATGTTTTGTTAGATGTTTAGCTGATTAGCACATTAATTTATCAATGTTAATCTTGTAGGTTGCTTTTCTATACTTCCGGCAACAGAACTTGTCCCGGGAGATATAGTTGAAGTAGCAGGTACTGTCAATTGCTCATCTGATGATTTTCTTTTAGTACGATGATTAGCATTTTCCTGATGTTGTTTGGTTGGTGCTTGTTTTTGCGTTTTGTGGATAAGTTGGTTGCAAAGTTCCGGCTGACATGAGAATGGTTGAAATGTTAAGTCACCAATTGCGTGTTGATCAAGCAATTCTTACAGGTACTCCTTTTGTTCTCTTGTGCCATCCACTCATTCATCCTAATATGAATTCTGAAGCTTTATAGTTTAATAGCATAACAATACTTGTGAATAGGCCATTCTATTTTAGCAGTCATAAAATTTTCTTTCACTGTTTGGTTTTAGAAGTTAGTATCAACCATTTGCTCCGATGAAGGCATTTATGGTAAGAGTTAGGGGGAAAGTACTTTATCGGCTAAATTATCCACCACTTTAAACATTTCCAGTTTAGCAATAGCTTCATTACTAAAAAAGCATGGCTATTTGCCATACGTCATAGAGTCATTAATTGATCTTCTGGAGCTCCTGGTGAGCAGGTGTAGCTGTCCCTTTTCCTTGATGAGCATGTGGTTATAGAGCAATCTGTACGAATTATAAGCTGCGCAAAAATATACCAGTTACTGAAAATATAGTTTCTTACTATTGTTGTGGATTTGTGGTTTGACTAGGAGAAAGCTGTTCAGTGGCAAAGGAGCTTGAGTCAACTCCAGCAATGAATGCTGTCTACCAGGACAAAACAAACATTCTCTTTTCGGTAAGAGACAACCATACAGCGTGGCGCGGGGGGGTTGCATGATCATAAGCAATTCTGAAACTGTAGTGAAGCAGCAACAGTTTAGAGACTTTATATACACAGTATTAGTGTTTTGGTTTAATTTTGATCCATGCCATTATAATTGTCACGTTTCTTAGTTCTACCACTACTATTTATCTTTTGGAACCATGCAATTACAATATGTAGAAAATTGGATCAATGCCATGCTGTATGTCTGGGATGCAGTTTGACTATCTTTTGGGCTATGTTATTTTCGTATGGATGAAAATCCCAATCTCACTTGCTCTCTTCGTCCTCACGCCACCCTTGCTCTCCCTCATGCCACCCTCGAATCTGGCCATGATCACAAAATCTCTCTCTCTCTCTCCCCTCATGGAGGCAGTACGATGCGGAGCGGCTGCCTCGTGGATGAGCATGGCCACTAGGGACGGAGCTTATCCGTATGCTCTCGTCTAGTCTGGCATTTTTCCATGGATTCCTCCATGCAGCGCCGGGCCCCTGAACTTGACGATGTCACACACCCGCTCCCATATCCCTGCCGTGTCACCGCAGTCCTTGCCGACTTGCGGAACCGCCAAGCCACACAGTGGCGGAGCTTCACGTTAAAGTTACGAGGAGCCATTAGTGCTAATCCACATAGATTTTCAACATTTATTGCTCAATAAGCATTATTACTCTTAAGAAACAATCAAAATCAGGGGTGGCCATGTCCCCCTTTGGTTTCAATGATCCTCCGCCACTGAAGCCACTGTTAAAGTTAACATTGACGGTGGGTGTGGCCCCTCGCGCACAACTAGATTGGACGAGCTTCGAGCAGCAGCCAATGCAGCCTTGCTTGCGCCACAAACCGACCTCGCTGCGCTACCCCCGCTCCTGTGCTCGCCAGCTCCGGAGTCTAGTGTCCGCACTTGACGGCCAACGGTCCTGTGCTTTGCGCTGCTCTGCTTTCTGGACTCACTGCGTGTCGGTTCTGGAGCCTTACGGCACCCACACTCGCCGGTCACCGGCCCATGCGCTACGCCACCTTGCTCGCTGGCCTCACTGCCATCACATGCCAGCCTCGCTGCGCCGCTGGCTCCGTAGCTTGGCTGCACTGCGCCTGCACGTCAATCTGGTGCCGCCCCACATGTCATGCTCCCACTTGCTGTTTCTGATGTTTTGACTGTGCACGAGTTGAAGCCCAGAGCTGGAGGCATCTTCAAGGGGTTCTTTGCCTTCGTCGTCGTGCCAGAGGAGGTGGCACGGGTTATCCTGAGCTCCGGCAGCTGGAGGCTGGACATGGGAGGAGGGTCAGGAGGCAGACACTGATCATGAGAGGAGGAGCAGGTAGTGGGGGCTCAGGAGGCAGACACTGATCATGAGAGGAGGAGCAGGTAGTGGGGGCTCAGGTGGTAGGGAGGGGGTGAAGCTTGGGGTCGCACGTCAGTGAGTGTAGGGAGATGGGAATAGCAGAGACATTTTGGTCTATATGAGACTATGATTGCTTGTAATGGGCCCAACATTGCCCTAAACGTATAAAGTGGCATATTTCTGGTACATGAAATCTTGTGATGGCACGATTCCTTATAGATGAATAATAATAATGGTAGAACTCAAAAACGTGACGATTTGATGGCATAGATCAAATTAACCCTAGTTTTTTCTTGAGTTCCTGGTACTTGTGCTGAAATGATATTTGAATATGCACATTCTAAAACACCTATATTATCTTTTTACTCTTCCAACTTGTGTTGCCTCCTCTGAGAATTCTATGTTTGTGCTGTTGTTGTTTCCCAGGGAACTGTTGTTGTAGCTGGTAGAGCAAGAGCAATCGTTATTGGGGTTGGTTCTAATACTGCAATGGGAAGTATACGTGATGCTATGCTAAGAACAGAGGATGTAAGTACTTGAACACTTATATTCTTCTCATTTACACCTTCAGTAAGAATTGAACTATGCGATCTAACTTCATTCTAACTTTACCTCTCTTTTATGTTGCAACTAGTATGCCTATTTGTACTTTGATTAATTGTAGCCTCACCCCTGATTTATATGATGATTATTCTGGTCACAGTTAAAATTCTCACAATATTACAGGAAGCAACACCGTTGAAGAAAAAGCTTGATGAATTTGGCACTTTTTTGGCAAAGGTGATCATGGTCCTTTTAACAAGTTGTGAGTTATTGTTTTTTCCTTCCAAAACTAAGAAATGCTATGGTATTGAAATTTAGCACTGAAGTGATCATTGAAACATTATGTATCATCTATTGAGAGAGTGATGATATTATACAATCTGAGCAGCATTAGTTTAATGTTCTTTCCTGGATCTTAATGTTTGACTTATCATTAGAACTGCAGTGTCATTACACAATCATATTGTTGATAAATATTATAGTGTCACAGAGAAATGAAATATTTATTCTGTTGAACGTGCCTCCCTGCATTTATTCCAGACAAATTGTGCAGTTCAAATGCCTTTTCAAGCTTCTCCATAATACAATGTTCTTTTCAGGTGATAGCAGGGATCTGCATACTTGTTTGGGTTGTGAATATTGGACATTTCCGAGACCCTTCTCATGGTGGCTTTGTTAGGGGTGCCATCCACTATTTTAAGGTATGCTGTTGCTCCTATGTTTCAACTTACATTTCTGTAACATTCAATCAGTGTACTATCTTATTTATTAGGTTGCACACTTGAAGTTATGCTGTAAAAGTGTGTGTATGTGTGTCTGCTGCCAGGATACATTATTTGACCATGTTGATCCATTATTTGGGACCACATTTGCAGCCTAGTTGGTTGCATTGTCTAACTTGGGTATAGTTTACAGGCTTCTCTTCCATGAAAGACAGCTGTTAAGATTCTATAATTCTTTTCACAAATGGACTGAGTTTTCTTGTGTTGTTTGTTCATATTTATTATGTGTTTCTTTTCATTATATTGTTCTCTGGTGGCATGAATAGTGATTTTTTAGGTAAAAACTCACTCTGACAAACCTTAGCTCTTGAAGTTGGGGTTGACAGGCCCTTGGTATATATTAGTGATTGCATGACATGTGCAGTATGCCAACTTTTCCTGAGTTACACTGGTTAGACCATTGAAGTCTGGGGATTGATGAAACGGTGAAACCCCTGTGACCAGTCCAGGTTCGAAGGCTGGCACATACTTCTTAAGGGCATAATCAGGGGGATGTCTCTTCCCCCTGGTCGGGTCTAAGATGGGTTATGGTTTTATTATAAGATAATACATTTTGGTACTTGGTAGTGCCTCCAGCTGTGAGGACGCCCACCTGCCTCAAACCTGGGTACTCTTAAGATTGTGTGAGTACCTCCCAAAAGGGTTCAGTTCTCCCCTCTTAAGAAATCCTGGAGGATGTCTTCTTATCATGTTTCTTTGTTTGTTTTTTTACTTCATTGTGTAGGTACAACTTATGCTTCTCCAGTTTAGTACCAAGTCAACTGATCCTGTCAAAACTCTTCATCACACCTTTATATTTTTGTGACCATTAAATGCACTACATGTTATGCATCTTCAACAACTTATCACCAGGGCTGCTAATAAATAATTCATCACATAGTACACCATTTTAGTTGATTGTGTGAATTACTGCCGCAACTGTGGGTGTATGGTTATGTGACTCATCCTTACTGATTTGCATTTTGCTCCTAATATTGTTTCTCAAAGCATGTACTCTCTGTTGTTTTTCGTTTGATAGGTAGCTGTTGCTCTTGCTGTTGCGGCTATTCCAGAAGGTCTCCCAGCTGTGGTAACAACGTGAGTTTCCCGTGAAACAATTTCTTGGTTGTCCCAAGATCATGTTTGCTTACATGTGGCGTTGTACTCTATTCCATTCCACATTGAAGTAAACCTCATAAATCATTTGTTTGTTTTTCTTCTAGGTGCTTAGCTCTTGGTACCAAGAGAATGGCTCGCTTGAATGCCATTGTTAGGTCACTTCCCTCTGTAGAGACATTAGGATGCACAACAGTTATTTGCAGTGACAAAACTGGTACTCTTACAACAAACATGATGTCTGTGTCAAAGGTGATGTGTTTCTCTTTTATTTAGCCGTTTCCATTATGTTATCCTTGTTGCATATACATGTTCTCAGTATGATATGTAGCTGAAATACAACATGATCTTTTAATCAAAAAATATTTTCATGGCAGGTTGATATATTCAATTTATCGCATGGCTTTAAAGTTTTTTTTAACATCACAGGTGTGCGTTGTGCGGTCTGTGCACCAGAGACCAATGACTGATGAGTATTCCATTAGTGGAACAACATTTGCTCCTGATGGTTTTATTTATGATGCTGGTGGGTTGCAGGTAAATAGCATATTCTTTAGGTTCCATTAATTTCTGGGATTTCTATAGCGCAAAAAATCTCAAAATCTGCATTATTGAACATAAGTTATGTTCTCTTCAATTTAGGGAGAGAAAAATACTTGTATTTTATAGAAGGTAACGCCTAGCAGCTGAAATGGCCCATCACACCCCTCCTGGAGATTTTAGCAGTTTGTTCAGAGAAGTCCAGTTTCATCAAGGAATGATTTTTATTAGTGAAGCACTCCAGCGCTATCTAGCCACTTTTTACACCACCTATGTCATTACACATGTGTAGTTGCAAGTCTCTTTTGGATTTAGGTTTTTAGAACTAATTAAAGGACTTTCATCTGTTGCAGTTAGAGTTTCCCCCTCAATCACCATGTCTCCTCCATCTTGCTATGTGTTCAGCTCTTTGCAACGAGTCCACTCTACAATACAATCCTGATAAAAAATCTTATGAAAAAATTGGAGAGTCCACTGAAGTTGCTCTGCGTGTGCTGGTGGAGAAGGTCAGTTACTGCATATATATAAACATCTGTGCACTTTTGCTTTCACGGGATTTATGAACTTCATTTAAATTTTAATGTTCATTTTGTACATTACACTTAGGTTGGTCTTCCTGGTTTTGACTCAATGCCTTCAGCCCTCAACATGCTAACTAAGCACGAGCGTGCATCATACTGCAACCGTTATTGGGAAAATCAGTTTAGAAAGGTTATTTTACTCATCTTGTTTGAATTGCTATATTTTTTTGGTCTTTTCTCGAACACACAAGAGAGCTGTGTTTCTTTATATTAAGAAGAAAAAAATTGCTATATTTCTGCTGTACTACAAACTCGCTGTATATGTGATTCCCTTAAAGATCGACATTTGTATTTTCTTATGGGAATATCTTTTGACCATGAACTAATTCTTTCTAGTATATTTTAAAAGTCAGAAAATGACTCCTTTATAAATAGGCAAAATGAAACAAGTTTTGAATGACTTTCTAGTCAGATTGCTATAACTTCATGGTTTTCAAATGCTGCCTGGGAACTTCAGGTTTGATGAATACATTTGGCATCTTCATTGCCCTTCACTCTGCACCTTGGTCACTAGTCCTTACCAAGAAAGCACAGTTCCTCAAATGCATAGACAACTGATGGGATTAGTACAGTAGACCATATGGTGATACTGACTGCTCTCATTGTTCATTGTTGTCAAATGCTTTACTATTTTCCACATCATGTCTAATCAACCTTTGTCAGGTAATGGTACTATTTAGATCCTCACTCAGGAATATGGCTGATACTGTATGCAAGGGCCTCTAAAGTCCCAGCAGTGTCAACAGTTGTTCCTCCCATATTCTGGAAGGTTTCAACTGTATCTGCATAAACGTTATCTTGATCTACTCATCCTGTTAACCTTTTATGTAAACTAGTGTAGACATGTGGTTGAAATATTCCATTTTGATGAGTTCATGATCACTTGAATGAGGCTAATCTTTTTTTATTTTATACATATAATCAGCCTCTTTTCTTTATATTATATTTCTTTATATTCATATTTTCAAAATTCATTCTCTATTTTCTGATTTTTTTAGATATCCGTTCTAGAGTTCTCCCGAGACCGCAAAATGATGAGCGTCCTCTGCAGTAGAAAACACCAGGAAATTATGTTTTCAAAAGGTGCCCCTGAAAGTATAATGGCCAGATGCACACATATATTGTGCAATGATGATGGTTCTTCAGTACCATTGACTATGGACATTCGTAATGAGTTGGAAGCTAGACTTCAAAGGTTAGCCTTTTTCATATGTTATCTGTCTTAAGGCATGCTACCTTCCATGCCTTTATGGAATCTTACTATAATAGTATAATATTGAAATATCAGTTTCTTTTTAATAATAATGATACACAGCTCTCTTGCATGTTTGCAAAAAACAATATATCAATGTAGTTAGTAATACTTCTGACACTTTGGCAAGGGACCTTGATTATTTTCTCCTTGGGTTAAAGTTGCTGTTTTGATTGATTGTTCTGTTTTCATGCACTTGTGAACTTTGTTTAGATCGAATACTTTAAAAACATATATTATAGTTTTAGGCTATAGTATAAATATGCTAAATGCTCTCGAAACTCTAGTTTTGCAGGGAAAGACACACTAAGGTGCTTAGCATTAGCATTAAAACGGATGCCAGCTGGTCAACAAAGTATCTGTTATGGTGATGAGGCCAACCTCACATTTATAGGATTGGTATGGTTTATCATTCTCTTGCTGCTTCCTCTCTTTCTTTGTTTTCTGTTACATTTGCTTCTTGTTGTAATATGGTTTACCTTTTGTTTCTGTTGCTTATGATAATGATTTAGCCATTGATGAAACCATTTCTTTTGGTACTTGTTTAGGTTGGGATGCTTGATCCACCAAGAGAAGAAGTTTGGGATGCTATCCACTCCTGTATGTCAGCGGGGATCCGTGTTATAGTTGTTACTGGGGACAACAAGGTTGGTGAAATCTAGGCTTACCTTTTGAGTACTTTTGCTACTGGTGAGAAAATTAATACGTACTCTTGTAGTCTACAGCAGAATCTCTGTGTCGGCAAATTGGTGCTTTTGAGCACTTGAATGACTTTGCAGGGTATTCCTATACAGCATCAGAATTTGAAGGATTGCCTCCTTTGGAAAGGACAAATGCATTACAAAGGATGGTTCTATTTTCAAGGTGATTTCATATCATTGTCTTCTAGATAGTCAGGACAGCTATTCCTTTGAATGGTCTTGAATTGTGAAGCTAAAAGGACAATGCAGAACGTCAGGAATTATTTTGGTGGATGAAAAATGCTTTTGGACACATCGCCCCAGATCATTGCTTAGCTTTTGACTGAGTTTGAATTTTGAAAGCTATAAAAGCTGAGTGCACAATAACATAAGGGTCTTGCCAAATTCTTATGCAATCTGGCGCTTGCTGATTGCACATGCATTAGACAAGGGGATGTGTAAAGATTAGCTGTGACCACACAAGAGAATAATCTAAAACAAAAATAATAGTGACCTGGTGTCTACAAGGTATGAAATAGATTGGATTTCTCTTGTTGCTTGTTAGTGATCATATTCCTATGGTACTTCACTACTTCTTGTTTCAAGGAATGAGAACATAGTGTAATTGAATTTTTTCTGGTTAAAAATGGGAACAAGAAGGCTACTTGTACTGTGCATTATAGTTTGCTTACCATTGTCCAGGCTGTGAGAAAATAAATTTTCTTTTTAATTCAAAATTTCATAATGTTCGAGTGAAGAGGATTTTGTTTCTCAATTTTGACTTCCTAAGCATGTTTCTGCACATTAACGACATGGGGCAGTTACTCATAATTGATGTTAAACTTTGTTTTAAAATAATGTATATGATATCACATAGTGTTCTCAGTTCTTTACTTTCAATTGTCCTTCACTGACCTGATAATTTATTCTGGTTGGTGCAGAGTGGAACCTTCCCATAAGAAGATGCTTGTTGAAGCCTTGCAAACACATAATGAAGTGGTAAGCTAACATTTATATACGATACCTATCATCAAACCACCCCGTCGTTCTTCTTTAGTCATCAATGATGGGATCACAACATTGTACCTAACAAAAATTGGTGGCATGTATTTCTTCAAGGACACTTCTATCATTAGGTTTTCTATTAATTATTGCATAGGTCTTTTTATGTAGCTCGGCCACTGTTTCTTAGTTATCTTTATAATTGATATATGCCAAATTTACTTTAATGGTCAATTTATCGCAGTAATGACATGACAAGCTCCAACCATTATCCGTTTCTATATACTAAATTGTATTTCATTTTCATGTGCAAGGTTGCTATGACTGGAGATGGTGTCAACGATGCACCTGCGCTAAAGAAAGCAGATATTGGAATAGCGATGGGATCAGGAACTGCAGTTGCAAAGGTATTAAGAAGTAAAATAAGCCCCCCCACCCCCCTCCTTCTGGTGTGAAGCTGGCTCCTAAGTTGCTAGCATGAGTAGTATGATTTAGACACAAAAAATTCAGGCCATTTTCTCTAGCCAACTAAATTAGAATTCGCCCCGAGTAAAATCAAGGCCATACTCTAAATGCCTCCTCCTCAATACCTTGAGGAGCTGCGTTACCTTCAAGGGTGTCTGGCATACATCGAGCGATTCGTAGCGCAATTTTGCAGGAAGAACCCAACCTTTTACAAGAGTCACCAAAAATACATTCCATTATTCTTGGGGATGAAAACTGCCAGTAAGACCCAGATGACATCAAAAGCTGCATCCTCAACCAGCCAGTCCTGACTGTGCCAACTCCAGGGAAGGAGCTTGTAGAGTAGACTACAGCTTTGGATGAATCTCTTGGGGTATTTGAACAAAAAGAATGGTCTCTACCTCAGTCATGTGCTCGTAGGAGCTGAGCCTGCATACTCTCCTGTCGAAAGACATTTGCACCAGTTAATGAAAACATTTTTGTATTTTATTTAAATTATGATGAATATTTTGCTGAGTCTATCTAAATAGCCTTTGTGCTGTGTGTCTCAGCAAATGGCAACTGAGTGAAGCTCCATATAATCAATCTTGCCCTTTCTTAGATAACCAATTATTCACAACGGTTGTTTCATGCATTTAATCACTGAATGCACTTGTAATATTTCTCTATCTCAGAGTGCTTCAGACATGGTTTTGGCGGATGACAACTTTGCCACGATTGTTGCAGTAAGATCATTTCTCATTGCATGATATACAAATAATGAGAACAATCGGCTATTATTTTCAGTTGATGATCTTTATCCGAATCCTATTCTACAATTTGTTCATAGGCTGTTGCGGAGGGAAGGGCCATATATAATAACACGAAGCAGTTTATCCGGTACATGATTTCATCAAATATTGGAGAGGTGGTTTGTATTTTTGTGGCGGCAGTGCTTGGGATGCCTGACACACTTATACCTGTGAGTTTATACTTGTATCTCTTATTTTTTGTTTGCAAACTATTGTGATAATGATCTTCATAAATGTTGTATGCCACATTTTTATCATGTGCCAGAGTTTTTTTTTTCCCCTTGTGCTTATGTTGACCCGCTCCACCATAGGCAAATTACATGCCTACTTGCAAACCCTTTCTAAAACACCTGTTTCATTTTTGGTTATGATTTTTTCTTCTTTTTATTTATGGATGTAAATTATGCTTACCCTTTCATCATTGCTTTGCAGGTCCAGCTACTCTGGGTGAACCTTGTTACAGATGGATTGCCTGCAACTGCAATTGGTTTCAATAAGCCTGATGGCAACATCATGACAGTCAAGCCTCGGAAGGTAATAAACAACTAAAAATTCGGTTGTGCACCTGACTATCGGAGTATCAATAACTATCTATGATTTCATGCTGGTAACTTTTGCTTAAACTTTTGTCAAAACTATGTGTTAACGCATGTTTTATTGGTACTCAATTAGTCAAGTGAGCTGCAGTATAACAGACTTTCTGAGCCTTATTATTTGCACTTGAAATTCTTTGGCTACAAGAATACTACTAAATAGCTATCTGTGGGATGTTGCATTAAGCAAACTCCTTGTATGCACCGTAGATTTGCTAATTGTTACGAATAATGGGAGACTGAACTGGATAATTCTATTGAGTCCCAATTGAAGGAGAATGTAAATGGTGAAATATTAGATATATTGCATTGCGCCTCATGGGCTGATTATATAGGGTACATAGGACTAACACCTTATGTGGGTACACAATATGATACTATTCCTATTTACTCTAACACCCCCCCCCCCCGGCAGTCACAGCGAGAGCGCTAACAGACGGTAAGACTGGAGAAGAAGTTGATAAGTAACATCCCTCCACAGTCATAACAGTCGATGCGCCGCATATGCTGTGGCTAGAGAAGAAGCCGATGAGTCCTCATGCAAGGCGGTAGCCCTTTGTGCCGATGTCAAGGTAGCCGAGCGTAAGGGCTCAGTAGC
>Ga0182004_10001303_pt1 | contig 17973 bp, 11 predicted proteins | sample Sormic07211540_1_FD_120479 | JGI IMG/M metagenome (GOLD analysis project Ga0182004, IMG submission 120479) | Endophyte microbial communities from Sorghum bicolor roots, Mead, Nebraska, USA - 072115-40_1 MetaG | ecosystem: Host-associated > Plants > Roots > Unclassified | place: USA: Nebraska...
AGTCTAAATAAGACTTGGAGTCTTATTTTTTCTACCTCTTTCTTCAATAAATATGCTGCCACATCAGCAAAATACCATAAATAATATGTAATTAAGTGTCTTGGACTCTGTGATAAAGTCTTGCATTGTGAGTGCCCTCAGTATTAAATGTTCATGAAGAAAGCAACATTAATTCAGGTTGGATTTTTTTTTCTGCGCCTTAGCGCGTTTTATTCAAAGTACAGACGATTAACAGCTTTGTTTTAGACTTTCAGTTACTGGGGAGTCATGCAAGCTGGAAGCAGCAGTGGGTTTGCAAGAGATGCTGTTGCAGAAACAGGAGAGAGGCCGACATCGATCTCGTTCTCTCAAATGTCCAGAAATCAAGTTACAGCAAGCATGGGGCATCATATATGGGGAGATTGCATTCACATTCACCGCCACTCATCTACAAGGTCTGTCGCAGCCAGCCATGGTAAACAGGAGAGAGGCCGACATCGATCTCGTTCTCTCAAATGTCCAGAAATCAAGTTACAGCAGGCATGGGGCATCATAAGTGGGGAGATTGCATTCACATTCACCGCCACTCATCTACAAGATCTGTCGCAGCCAGCCATGGTATGTATGCATGTTCTCTGCAACCTGTCTGACGAATGAGTTCTTTGGTTGTCTTATAACAAACGTGGCATTTCTTTTCTGGAGTTCTGGGCATGACAATGTACTACATGGAATGGAATTTGACGAGTCAAAAATGCCAATAATGACGATTAAACATCACCGCTTTATTAGGAGATGACGATGGTTCCGCACTGTGGCCATACTCTTCTGTCTTAGAACTCGCGCGCCGACAGATGTTTCCTTTTTAATTCGCCTAAGTATTTGTACTTTCACCTAGCAGCAGACACTGCAAATCAATTGACAGCCCATTTCAATTTCAGTTTCGAGTTCAGAAATTAATCCTCCTCGGTGGATCTCCGGCGTCGATCGGCACTCTGGCTGGCATTTGGCGTAGAGCTACAGTGAACATATTAGCCGGGAGGGGGTAGTAGGGATCGATCTGGAGTTCTCGATATGGTATCTGGGGGGGCACTGTGGTGCCGTCACTCCAGCCGTCCACTCGCAATTTGGACAGACAGTGCCACGATGCTCTTGACAGAGCCGCGCCCAGGCCGAATCTTTTTCAAATTTGTGTGGATCGATCGCTAGCTGGATGGCTGCCCGGCGTGTAGCCTGTAGCCCCGGCCAAAACAGCCCCCCCCCCCCCTAAAAAAACTAGAGATTCGTTACCTACCCACAGCCACAGGGCCGGACACAGGAGATGAAGAACGAACGGGGGCGTAAGCAAATCTTAAGTGCTTATGATGATCCACTGTCACTCTGTCTGTCAGGGCTAGCAAGAAAACAGGATGTGTGCTCTAGCACTGAACAGGATCATCAGAGAACGGTTTGGTTGGTGTATTCCTGCCTGGTTTTTTTCCCCTCCCGGTTGCCCAATGGCCTACTGTGGCCGTTGTATCCGGTCTGTAAGCTTCACGTGTGCTGACAACACGAGACATACATATATTTATATTTATATATGCATATGCATGCCCCAGTCCCCCAGGTGATGGCATGGCATATTGGCATGGCTGGCATGATTGATCGTCGAATGGAACCAAGGCCTTGTTTAGTTTGTAGCACTTTCGTTTGTTTGTGGTAAATATTGTCTAATCATAGACTAACTAAAGTCAAAAGATTCGTCTCGCGATTTACAGTCAAACCGTGTAATTAGTTTTTATTTTTGTCTGTATTTAATGTTTAATGCAATCTTTAAAACTTTTTGGATTTCAGGGTCAACTAAACAAGGCCCAAGAGTTCATAATTTTCGAGCGATGGATCGATCAGAGGGGTACGTACGTACGTCGCCCTGTGCCGCCCGCATTGCACAAGGCGCCATACGCGTGCCGACGTGGTTTCGGCCTCGCGGGAAAGCGCGACGCGAATGCGACGACGACAGCGGGCCGCGAGCACGTCAACGGACCTATCGCGGCCGGGCCGGAGCCGAGGGAGGAGGCCCCAGCGGCGGCAGGGCCTGCTGCTGCCTGCCACTGCCCGCGCACAGAGCGCTGGTGAGCGGCCAGCTGGGAAGCAGCAGCTCGCCATGCCATGCCATGCCATGCACACACTCGCCACGCCAGCTTGTCCTCACGTACGCGCGCCACTGGGCACTGGCTCGCTCACGCGCTCTGTGTGTCACACGTTGGCGTGGCATCGGGATCCGGGGACTTCCGGCCTGCCCGATCGGACGGCCGCCGATAGATCGCCTGCGTTCTGATCGAGGTCCTGTGACCCTGTCATCCCGTCCCGTCCCGTGCATGCACCTGACCTGATCGATCAGTTCTGAACGGATCAGGTGTTCTTCTTCCATCGATTGGTGCAAAAGCTCTTCATGGGTCATGGTGGTGGGGAGATGCGGACGCGGATCGGAGGTGTCGCGCCGCGGGGCGTGGCGGGGCCGGACGGAGGCGGTGGCCGGTGGCCGGTGGGCATGCATGCCGCGGCCGGCCGGGGCGCGCAGGCATGTGGCTGGGCAGGGGCAGTGCAGTGCAGGGGGCGCGCATGTGCGCGTCGCCGTCGCCCGCGCGCGTGGACAGCGTTGAACCCCATGCACGTGCACCTCCGCAGTGCCGACTCGATCGGCGAGGGCAGCCCCCACCCCCGCCTGTGATGTGAGCTCCCCTGTCTGTGAATGGGATCGGTGTGAGAGGGATGGATGGATGGATGGATGGATGGATGGATGGGTGACGCCGTGACGGAGAGCTAGCTGGACTGAAGAGCTGAGCGAGCCCCCGGGTCCGCATGTACGTACATGACACTGACCCGCATGCATGTACATACAGTATCTGTATTGTATCTGTATGCTCGAGTCTTCCATCTTTTGGACACAACGACACAAGCAAAGCTGTGTGAGAGAGACTGAGAATGGCTGAATGGGGAGAGATGTTTAGGCCTTGTTTAGTTCCCAAAAATTTTACAAAATTTTTCAGATTTCCTGTCACATCGAATCTTTAGATGTATACATGAAGTATTAAATATAGATAAAAATAAAAACTAATTGAATAGTTTGATCAGAATTGACGATACGAATCTTTTGAGCCTAGTTAGTCTATAATTGGACAATATTTGTCAAATACAAACGAAAACGTTACTATTCATATTTTGCAAAAAAAATTTGGAACTAAACAAGACCTTAATGGTGACTTTTTGCACTGCTGCGTATACTAGCTAGCTAGCATAGGGGGAGAAGGGCCGGGGAAACAATGTTACTATCACTGAGACAGATGTAACATTGCACATACCGGTCACGAAAAGGAGTGTCGTATTTCGATCTTGTGTGGTGTACTCATAACTTTTTGACCATCATTACTCCTCCTGATATGTAATCATCCCGTATTTGTTTCAAAAAAGTGATGTTTTCAAGACTAGTCCATCGATGTCCCCCAGTGTGGTGACTACTAGCTGCGTATGTATCTCTGCGCACGCTTGACTCTACGTGGCTATGTGCTGGTTCATGCATGCACCTGCACCAAGCAGCCCAATAGGGATCCCATGCATGCATGGACCTGGCGGACGCCACGAGATCGGAAACCTCTGCGTGCTCCCAACTCCCATGTCTGTTCACTTCAAGTTCAAGCGTGTGTGCGCGGTTCGGTTCAGGCTTTCAGCTGCACAGGATGAGAAAGCCCGACGAACGAACGGCTCTCTCTCGGAGTCATCGGAGGCAAAGATTTTCTTCACGGAAACAGTACGTGCACAGAGGCACGGGGCGAAAAAGATGGGGGGAGCAACGCGAATTGCGAATCCATCGGTGACATGACGTGCTGAGAGAACCCTGCAACCGTGCGCACACATTAGCCTGGAGAGAGAGAGAGAGAGAGAGAGAGAGAGAGAGAGAGAGAGAGAGAGAGAGACCAATGCGTGCATGGGATCCACAGAGGGAAACACGGCATGACCCGGCACTTAAAAGCTAGCTAATCATGGTGTTATGGAGTAACAGTGTTCGTGACGACGACACGCAAAAGGATGGGATCATTATCGTGATAATAAGCCCTAGATTCTACATAGGCCAATATGCTAAATTCTTCATACCTGACAGCGGTGTGCAGCCTGGCTCTGAATTCCGACGATGAGACTAGTATGCATGATCCAGACATCAACATCTACGTGCAGTTCTGTTAAGCTGTGTAGGACGCGAAGCTTGGCGAACAACAGTAAGAGTGAAGTTGATCCTACGGCGGCACGCTTGTGGTTGCAATGCAACTTGCAAGCGCGGCACGCTCTCGCCACTGTACGCTCCTGATAACATCCCAGAATATACTAGAATTTTCAGATGGGGAAATTAACCAAGCTTTTAATTCATGACATAGACAGAGCATAGAGTGATTCTCTTTGATATAGATGTTGTCTTCCCTCTAGTTTAATTTTCAGAACAAATGCCTCTGCTCTTAAATTCAGACATCAGAATTCAGAGTTAGGTGATGCACACGAGCAAAAGCGCCTTGTCAGCGAAGAAGTAGCTTTTTGTAGTTTGTACGTACTTAAATACTACTGGTTGTTGAACAATCTGGTAGAAATATATAGTTGTGATGAGAATATGTATACTGAAGGCATGTCACTGTTTTTACGTACTTAAACGCATGCTTATTGCCTGACTACTCTGTCGACACCGCGACTCATGCTATTGCAGCTGACTTGTCAATACATTTGGCCCTTCTGAGCGAACAGCTCCATCAATGATCGGCCAGTGAGTAGTCATGTAATGTGCGCTAGAAGTTATCCATGATCATAGCCGTAGACTTTCAGTGCCTGATCAAACACCAAAAGCATTGCTCTGTCGGCTTCACAACAAAGGGAAGAAAAAAGAGGATAGATCTCTGTCTTCAGCTTAGAGCAGTTACACACATTCATCCAATTTAACCTAGTGCGCGAACATAGCTGATTAAAAGTTAGATCGCATGGTCCGGTTGATTGTGAGAAGGATAATGCATGCATGCATGCAACTGAAGAAACAGTTAGCAACTCTGCCTGCCGTAAGGCAGAAGGAAAGTGCAGTCTTCAGCAGTGGAAGCTAGGTGCAATGCAGGTGATACCATTACGATTTTCAGCAGCCTTGCAACTACAGTGAAGACAACTTTTTTTCTTATTTCCTCAAGCATCATGTAATACCCTTAATAATGTATAATACTATTCGTACTAATTTTGCAATTACTATCACCAATTTCACATTTATTTTTCTAGTTTATTTAGTACAGTAGTAATAATAGTAGCAAGGGGGTCCCCTTTTTCCGGTTGTTTATCTGCTCAGATACTCTTCCTAGACCTTTCTATAATATCTAGTCTTATAGTTAAGATAAGAGAGCAAGGGGGAAATTAGTGTGTAGTTCGCTGAAAGGAAAAAGAAGAGAGAAATGATTTAATATTTTTTTTGAGTGGAAGAAAAGATAAATGAATGGGGAACGGGTCAATGTTGACGGCCTAAAATTAGCTTATTCCATGCGAGTTGTGTTCACACGGGCCCCAAATATTGTCAAAAGGCTCCTCTGGAGCAATTCGAAGCACAGGCCCACATCTGTGATCAAGGCCTTAAAATCCACGGCGTCCCCGAACTGGGCTAGCCCAGGAGAGGGTTTATTAGGCCTTGTTTACTTCCACCTAAAATTCCAAAAATTTTCAAGATTTCTCATCACATCGAATCTTTAGACGTATGCATGGAGTATTAAATATAGACGAAAATAAAAACTAATTGCACAGTTTGGTCGAAATTGACAAGACGAATCTTTTGAGCCTAGTTAGTCCATAGTTGGATAATAATTATCACAAACAAACAAAAATGGTACAATGTCACGAAATATTTCGCATCAGGAAGTAATAAACACGGCCTTAGAGGAGCCGCTGGGACGAAGTGGGCTGGGCCCATGTGTTTCCCTTTATGTTTTTCTATTTTAAAATGTGATAATTTTATAGAGTGTCAAGCAACTCTAAGTGGCGCCCTAGACTATATTTCTGATTTGAGGACAGTTCTCTTACTTTTGAGAGTTTATTTTCTTACATCTACTTCAACAAGAGTCCTTAAATCTGGATCCCCAAAATCCATAACATCTCGGACGCACCCGTCATTCGATCGAGCATCGCAACGTGAGGATGTGCAACTAGGGGGGCGTGCCGGGTCAAGGGGTAACAGTGCACCATCGATCCAAATCGACAAAGCTATGTCCATGCGGGAGAGAGGGGGAGAATCGGGTCATGGGGGCGAGCGACGACGAGGTGAGGCGCGCCGAGCCAAAGGGGTTTCACCACGGGAGGGGAATAGAGCGGTGGCATAAGAGAGAGTATATAGGAATGAAAAAAGACAAACAGGGAAAGTTGGTGCGGGTGTTTTTTTTAAGAAAGAAGTAGCGAGCTTCCTTTTGCTGAGGGGAAGTAGGGAGCTTCTACACACTTATTATGAGAAATAAGTCTGAGGAAGGAGATTTTGGGCCTCCAGGCGCTCAAAAATTTCACTGGATTTTGCTCTTCGGTATATTGTCGTTTTGTGATGAGCCCATGTAATCTTGATTCTGGCCCACGCACACTGCTACTCAGAAGATATATTTTTTTTTTCTAAAGCCCCTGTATCGTCGCCCATGTTTTCTCTGCAAGGACTAGGACATGGCCGGTGCATCGACAGAGTCCAGGATGAGGACGGTCTTGTATTCGACATCGTAGCACTTTCGTTTATATTTGATAAAAAAATTTGGGAAATTGATACTGTAGCACTTTCGTTTGTATTTAATAAATATTGTTTAATCATGGATTAGCTAGTTTTAAAAGATTCGTCTCATCAATTTTTGTCTATATTTAATACTTCATGCATACGTCTAAATATTTGATGTGATGGAGAATCACAACACTACTTCGGCAGCCGTGCCACCCTACCCTGCCGCCCCAGTCTGCGCGCCACGGCATGGAGCACCTAACCTTGCATGGCGTTGCTGATGAGCCGAGGTGATCCGACAGTCATAAGTGAGCCGGCCTGGATAAGGTGGTTCGCGGATGATTGGTGGGCATTGGGAGGATCTCACCTTTGTTGCAGTTGGAACCGTGCTGGCTCTTGTGCTCTTTTTTTTGTTGCAGTTGTTGACTTGTTGCTGATCCACACTCCTACTGCTTGTCCTCCGTACGTGTCCCACATCTCTTTGCACTTGCACGCATTTTATACATGTGCTAGCAGTACCAACACGCCTTGTTTAGTTTCCAAAAATTTTCAAAATTTCCCGTCACATCGAATCTTTATACACATACATGAAGCATTAAATGTAGATGAAAATAAAAACTAATTGCACAGTTTGTCTGTAATTTGCGAGACGAATCTTTTGAGCCTATTTACTCTATAATTGGATAATAATTGTCACAAACAAACGAAAGTGCTACAGTAGCCAAAAGCAAAAATTTTCGCGAACTGAACAAGGCCTCACTCATTTTTTGTGAGACTAGTTTGAACACCTTGGGCAGCACCAGACCAGTTTTAACATGGCTTGCTGGGTATGGGTGTGTGCCTAGGGCAGCAGGCTGCTCATGTCAACGTTTAGTCGCTACTATGCCAGTGCCCAATAATGGTCAATGGGTGCTTTTGTCCGGCCTGGAACTGTCTCATGTAGGTCGTCATTAACCGGCCTGAACATTCATAGGGTACTCTTGAGTCCTGACCAAACCAACTACTCCACCCAGTCTGCCTCATTTAGGTTGTTAATCGATTGAGAATGTGTTTAGACCGAACCGAATTATTGAATACCAGATCGGTCACACAACAACTGATGGATCCAAGAAATAGCTGCCAGCCCGGCGGCGTGACGTCCACAGTCCACTGCCAAGTCGCCTTCACTTTGGCTTCCCAAGGTCAGGTCTTCTGGTCTCACCCAGAGAATCGAAAGGAACACGCGCACTTCAGGACGATCCAGTCCACCGTGTCTTGTTCCCCGGCTCAACTGCTGGGACTGGGAGCAGCAACCCCATGTATTCTATTCTCGACCGATCTCGCTAATTACTATACTCTTTTAGATATTGTTTTGTACAAGATTTGAATCAAACATTGAGAATATAAATCATCAATAATTTTTAAATTGTTAAGTTGTACTATTATAGTTAGACGTGCTATGCAGCAGCAAAGGGGATTGAGAAAGACGTATAGGTGTAGGACAGTACTAGCTGGTCTCTCAACTCGATCGTGCTTTCTCTGGCTGCGTACGTCGTCGTATGCGCCTCTCAGTTGGGAGTCACAATTCACAAAAGTCAGAACATGTCCGCGCGTACAGTGCAGTTGATCATCCAATCCAACAACGGATCATGGGCAGGCACACCACACCACCAAAGTGCCAAACCATACGTCCATACCACATGACCATGACCAAGCCAAGCTGCCCCACGACGAGGAGGTAGGCGGAGGGAAGGCAGGCCCGCGAGAGCAGCAAAGGGCGCACAACAAAGCGGAATGATCGACGCGGCAAAGCTGCCGAGAAACACAGAAGCGGCGCAGCAGCAGCAGCAGCAGCAGCACTCAGCACACAGATATAGGCGCGCGCTCTGTCGCGTACTGCATCTGCATGAGCATGGCTGGGGGACCTGCTGGGAGGAATTGGGAAAAAGCGCGCTGCCTTTGCGACGACACGTCGCTCGCCGGCCGGCACGGCATGGGCCATGGGGGTACGGTGGGGGAGCCGCCCGCGCCCGGTACCGAGTGCGGCACCACGCGAGTCCACGAGAGCGCACAGCGACCCAAGCAACGAGAGCCCCGCGGCCCGGCAAACGAAACGCTGCGTCGCTGCCAGCGCCCAGCGCTCAATTTGCGTTCCTCCCCTACACATTGGCCAAACCCCGTCGCTGCCCCGCTGGTCGTCTCCTTGGTAAAGAGGAAAGAAAAAGTGATGAGGGGTCGTTGGGGGTCCTTGCGAGTTCGGAATCGCGAGACGCGAACGCGAGCAAGGGAACATTTTGCATGGGACGACTATCCTCGTCCTGCGATCTGGATCCAATCCAAACAGTTGCACTGTGCCCTGTCGTCCATGACTTTTCGCACTTGAGGCCTTGTGTTTAGTTTTCAAAAATTTTCAAGATTTCCGTCACATCGAATCTTGCGGCACATGTACGGACTACTATACGAGTAGTCGATCTGTATGTACGGACGGAGTGTAGATGAACATCACTGAGGGCCAGATATATATACTCAAAAGAACGCAACGTACACAAAGCACATGTCTTCAGATGACTCTCTGTACCACCGGTGATGTACGTACGTGCCGGTGCCGCATCCACAGTTACACACACACGTTACACACGGAGACTCCAGCGGGGTCTCGCACCGACGGTTGGATATATGCATGTACAGCGTGCTGCCACGGATCTCCATTGAATCCGGGAGTTGGGGGCACATTTATGGACGACAACGATACCTAAACTACACGAGGTGCCGTCGCTGCGGCCGCGCTATACTACGCTTGAAGACGAAACTAGCAGATCGAGCACAACATTTTTTTAGCCGCTGGTCCCTTCCTCATCATGATTGTCCATTTAATTCTACTGGTTTTTATTTAGGCCTTGTTTAGTTTCGAAAATTTTTTGGTTTTCGGTACGGTATCCACTTTCGTTTTTATTTAACAAACATTGTTCAATCATGGAGTAACTAGGCTTAAAAGATTCATCATATGATTTACAGATAAACTGTCTAATTAGTTTTTATTTTCATCTATATTTAGTGCTCCATGCATGTGCCGCAAAATTCGATGTGACGAGGAATCTTGAAAAAATTTTGGATTTAAGGGTGAACTAAACAAGGCCTTAATTTTCGAGAGTCATGAATTTGAATCCAAGCATTAGAGCAAGATCAATAATAGAGTCAAGTACTTGGCTATAAGCCAAGTGATTAGAGCTAAGTTATACAATAAGTTGTCTCTTACTTGTCTCTAAAATATCTTTCTTTCCTTCTCACAACACTTACTATTTGGTCCCACCACTACCTGTGCATCCATACCCAGCTTGGTGAGCCAAGCTATCATCTCTCTCCTCTCTTCTCTCCTACACATCAGTATTAGCTTGATTATAAACCCATTATTGTATCTGCCTTTATTGGCTGACCAAATGCCTATTTAGTTTCCCCAGCCATGCTAAAAGATTTGGCAATAAATATTTTACACCAAAAGTTTTAGCACTGTAAATTTTAGATGTACCGAAAGTTTTGATATTCTATAGCACCCTATCAGAAGGAGAAGAGAGATAACTCGCGGTTAAGGTAATTTTATACTGTTTTGGACCTCAAAGATCTCAAATATGCCAAAACTTTGAAAGACCATATTTTTGCATTTTTTTTATAATGGTGTTTAGATCCATTTTATAAAAAGTTAGACTAAAACACCAAAACTTTTGGCAAAATAGAGGAACTAAACAAATTCTAAATTAGAGGAACTTTTGATTGACTAAAAAAGATGAAAGTCATGACAGAAAGTATTGTTAGCTGATTTATTGTGAAAGAAAACATTGTTGAATAGTTGATAAATTCGGCAAATAACCTTAAGAGAACGGAGCAAAGTGGTGGATGAATTGTGTCGTCATCACCCCCGGCAAAAGTTGTATCAAATTGACAAATTGTATAACTGAGTTGTACGTCATATCGAATTGTCAAGTTATTTATAATATCAAATGTTAGTCCATTCTAAAGGGGTAAATTTTACTAACCATGGGCGTGGGTGGATGAATTGTGGGGCAAATATTCCCGTATGCTTGTCTGCTCGAAGAGTTTAATTGGGCATGAAATATGTGGGACGAATATTCTCGTATACATGTTTGCTCAAAAGAGTTTAAGGAGTATGGGGGACGAAACGTCGGACGAATATTCCGGTGCTCCTATATGCTTGAAGAGTTCCAATTCATAAGAGTATATAGAGGATGAAATATGGGACGAATACTATTCTCATATGCCTATGTGCTATAAGGGCTTCTCCAGTGGAGAAGAAAAAGCGACTCATCATCTGACGTGGAAGCTAGATGAATCAACTCAACGACTGGAGAATGAACGAGGATTCGACTCATAGCGAGGAGAGAGAAAAGTCGACTCAGGATTGAGAGTCGACTCTTGCGACTAAAGAATGATTTTAGCTAGCAACCTTGATAGCCTGTAGCGCGGGTGAAAGAGACGTGGCGCTTCTTCGCAACTCCGCCTAGGCTAGACACACGGGACTGAGGTTGAAGAAATGGGCACGACTCGTCTTGCATCTGATTTTTTATTTGTTTGTGGGCCCCACAGTACTGTTGAGCTATGAGTCGATTTTTCTGTTTTCTGTACGTGGCTGCCTGCCTCCTGGATGAGTCGGTTCACCACTGCGGATGCCCTAAGGGCGTGTCCAACAGGTGAATATTATTTTTGTATGGCTTCATTTAGTTATCTACTAGAAGAATTTATATGTACTTTCTTTAGGTTGATAAAAGAAGCCGTTTTAGATAAGATTTTGAGTTAAATATTAGTAATATGAATAATGAATAACTTTTAAGTTATTCTTTGAAAGTTTGAAAACCACGTGAAAAAAATTGTCTTAAAAATTACATTCATAAAAATATATATGTATCACTTTTTAATAAATATTTTTATAAAAATAAAAAGTCAAAGCTATGTTTTGAATACCATGTCGTTCTTTTAAAAATATATGATTTTGCTAGTTCAATAGTTTTTCGTAAACAACCCAAGGAACGAACACTCGCCTCATCTCACTCAAGGAAAAATCAGAAGAAAATATTTCGTTGCACAGCGAAACTTACCTGTGATTTCGGCCTTATTCTCGTTCGAGCAGTGAACCGAGCAGCAAATCCAAACGTGCCTCTAATTGTTGGCTGAAAAAAAAACTGGCCCCTTAAGAATGGAATGCAGTATTAAGTGCTTATGCAGACAGATCGGCCTAAGGAAAAAATTTTACAATACTGTAGCACTTTTATTTGTTTGTGATAATTATTGTCTAACCATAAACTAACTAGGCTCAAAAGATTCGTCTCGTCAATTCCGACCAGACTGTGCAATTAGTTTTTATTTTCGTCTATATTTAATAATCTATGCATGCGTCTAAAGATTCGATGTGATGAAGAATTTTGAAAATTTTTGGATTTTTGGGTGAAAGTAAACAAGGCCCTGATTCTCCAGATTCAACGAAGATTTTCGAATCACTGATCATCTTCCAAACTTCCACTGCTACGGACTCCCCTGCACCTGCGCAGGTTGACCTGCGAACCTATGAGCATTCATGTCTCCCAGCGTGGGGCCCACACGAGAGCAGTCAGAGATCAGAGGCCATTAGCCAGGGCCCACTGGCAGTGGTAGCGGCCTTCTCAATTCACGCCTGTAGTTTGGTTGGCCCCGGTCGGTCGCCTAGCAACATGGTTAGAAAAATAGGGAGTGATTAGTGGGGCTTTGAGCGCGCTGCTAGCTGATAGGTGTTCTTGCAAAGTCAAAAGTCAAAACTAGGCTTTACCCAAGATCCAACTAACCATGCATCTTCTCCAATGAAGTCCTTAACTCGGTGTTGGTGCTGTGTGCTTCTAATCTCTCTTCTCTTTTGTCCGTAGTTACAAAGTCCACATCAGCTCAGTATTAGTAGAACCTACAGATCGAATGGCACTTGCACTAGTTTAGTGCTCCCGATGCAATGTGTCGTCTCTAAAGGACAAGTAAAATCTACACAAACACACTAGTGTTTTAAAACATGCAAACCTTCCATGTTCCAGACACTACAGTTGTATAGATAGTACAAGTGTGCACTAATTTCACAAACCTACCCTCTGGTTCGGCCATGCGTCTCCATTAAACTCAACAGGTTTTGAAATGAATTCCCTCCCCTCCATGATGAGATGGAATGGATCTGTAGATCGGCTGCGTACTCTCACGGACCTAAGAGATTAGGCCTCGTTGGTGAAAAGAAATTTTTTAGGTGTCATATAGGATATGTTAGAAGAATGTTGGGAGGGTTTTAGGATACTAATAAAGAAACAAATTATATAGCTCGTCTGAAAACTGTGAGACAAATTTATTAAGCTTAATTCGTCATTAGCACATGTGAGATACTATAACAATTCATCATTAATCATGGACTAATTAGGTTTAAAAGATTCATCTCGCATTTTACAACTAAACTGTGCATTTAGTTTTTTCGTCTACATTTAATGTTCCATGCATTTGTTCAAAGATTCGATGGTATGAGTGAAAAGTTTTTGGGTAGGGAACTAAATAGGGCCTTATAGTTTGGGGTCACATTATTTGTCCTTAGATTCAGGGTTCACAATATATCGACATTTTTACCATACATACTGAAGCCAATGTCTCATATTGGCCTCAACTTCATAATAAGAGCATCCTCTAAACTTAATCCCGATCATTCCAACCAAATTGTTGTTGTCCATCCATACCCTACACACAACCTCTCTGCTTTCTAACAAGGACAAAGATATAGCGCGACTCGTCACGCACTGAGGGAGCGAGCTACCCTTCCTCCATTGCGGTCTTCTTCTTCCTAACTGCGGTTTTCCTTTGGCCCCCTCCTACGCCCTCCTCCACCAATGGTCGCGGGCTCCAGACGCCTCACCACTTCTCCCACTGTCCACCCCCTCGCTTCCTCAACCCGACCCCTAACTACAACATGACACACCTGCGATGAACCTCGTCCTTGCCCTGCCCTGCCCCCACCATCGGTGCCCAATGACGAGCTGCCTTAACTTGTTGCACCACCCTCTACTCGCCCTGCCTCTCGACCTCGCCCACCCTGATCCTAGGGCAGAGCGTTAGCGAGCCCTGTTATGACGCCACCGGCCCCGCCCAACTTGTTGTCCCTTGTCGCCTTGCTCACTACCCCTTAACTTGCCACCATCGCTATGTCACGCCTCCCCTCCCCCAAACTTCTTCTAAGGCCATCGTAGATGGAGATCTTGTTACCTCGTCGGAACCCTAACATCGACGAACTCCTCGCCTTCGACGCTGACAAGCTCCCACCGAAGCCCTAGTAGTCTTCTTCTTTGACTATGGTAGGGGTGTAGGCATCGCATGGTCACGCCATCACAACGTCGTGTGACCCCGTTGCATATTTGACTTTGCGTCATAACAACATTATCCTGATGTGAGTGTAGCACTTCACCATGCTCCTCTACCATCATTCTCTATTCCTCCCTCTATCCTCCTCTCCTCTGCCTCTAAAGTCTACACTTGAGGTGGTTTTTTATCCTTAGAGCTTGCTAAACCTTACATGATAAAATGTTAGATAGTAGATGTTGTATGAATATTTTCCTAGCTATCTTGATTTTTGTGGAAGCAAGTTTTTTCATTTATTTTCTTGGGCAAGCCAATTTAGGGTTCAAGGTCAATAATTATGGTTCAAGTGGGCTCTCACTGGAATATAGTTGGGCCGTGTTTACTTTCTCACCTATTTTACAAAATGGACAACATTTTTCGTCACATCAAATCTTGCGGCACATGCATAAAATATTAAATATAGATAAAAAATAACTAATTACACGGTTTGCCCATAATTTATGAGACGAATCTTTTGAACCTAGTTAGTCTATGATTGGAAAAATATTTACCACATACAAACAAAAGTGTTGTAGTGCCTATTTCTCAAAAAATTTTGGAACTAAACAAGGCCTTCGTTGAGAAGAAAAACTTGTGGCAATTAGACTGGACTAGGCATGAAGTGATTCAAGAGCTAGTAGCAAAGCATGAGGATGAAAGGGTGGGGGTAGGGGGTAAGGATGGCAGTGGGTAAGGGTGTAAGTGTGTTACTTCACCCGTTAGTGTTTAAAATTCAAAGGATCCCATCTATTGTGATTACAACTTAACACGTGAATACAGGTACCCACAGCTATCATACTCGATAGGTGCGGGTGAAAAATGTTACCTAGGTACAAATGCATGTATGAAATCTACCCATGGTTCCTAATTTATTTCTAATTTATTTATTTATTTTTTTAAAAAAGAGATAAAAACACCTCCTTGTTATTATAGGAGAAGCCTGAGCTGGTCGAAGCTACACCAAATGGGACTAAAAGAGTTACGGATTTATGTGCTTTCTAGACAGCCCATCATTTAGGATTATTGTTTTAATTAGTGGCGAAAAAAGAATTTTCATCTCCATTTCTCGCCACGAGTCCACGGCCATCCCTTCTCTCCATTTTTCTCTCCCCGCATTAAGGATCCATCACTATCCTATACATTGACCTCCCTCCTATCCTCCCCCTCCTTCCCGTCCTCTCTCCCAAACCGCACCTGTTCAGCTGTGTCACAGCAAACTCTGCCATTGTTCCTCTGTTTCTTCTTTGCAAGGATCAGGACAATAGTTCTAGTGATGATCTCCTCCTCAACATCTGTCTCCATCACAAGAAGAAGGGGCGGACAGGAAGACGACGACACAAGATTCAGGCGACACTCCCACCATTGCTGCTGACCACCTCCAAATTGTCTTCTTTCTCCTCCTCCTACCTGGCTCTCTAGATCGAATCACGGGTCAGCCAGACCCGGGCCATGAGCCACTACACCACCATGCATGCAGCCATCAACTACGCCGCGCTGCCACCCACGTCGCCGCTGCAGCTCCCCCTCCCGTACCTCCCGCCGCCTTCTCCGCCGCCGTTATCGCTACCGCCGCTGCTGTCGCCGCCGCCGCCGCCGCCACCGGCGGCGTCCTCTGACGCTGGCTTTCAGAGCAGGATCAGCCCCAGCGTCCTTCTCATCATCCTGATCTTGGCCGTCATCTTCTTCGTCTCCGGCCTGCTGCACCTCCTCGTCCGGTTCCTGCTCCGCCCGGCGCCGCGGGATCCCGGCGACGCGTACGGGGGCGACGCGAACGCCACCGCGTTCCAGGGACAGCTCCAGCAGCTGTTCCACCTCCATGACGCCGGTGTCGACCAGTCCTTCATCGATGCGCTGCCGGTGTTCCTGTACGGCGCCGTGGTCGGCGCCGGCGGGAAGGACCCCTTCGACTGCGCGGTGTGCCTCTGCGAGTTCGCGGACGACGACCGCCTCCGCCTCCTCCCCAAGTGCAGCCACGCGTTCCACGTCGACTGCATCGACACGTGGCTGCTGTCGCACTCCACCTGCCCGCTCTGCCGCCGCAGCCTCCTCGCCGACTTCTCCCCCTGCGGCGGCGGCTGCAGCCCGCTGGTGTTCGTCCTCGAGTCCGTGTCCGGCTCCGAGGGCTCCGTCTCCGATCGCCTCGACGCGGCGTCCTCCGCGCGCCTCAGCTTTGTCATGGAGCAGGAGCAGGCGGGGCAGGACCGGAAACACGCCGCCGCTGAGGCTGCGGAGAAGAAGGACAACGAGGTGGTCGTTCCTGTGAAGCTCGGCAAGTTCAGAAGCCAGCAGGCCACCGAAGGCGCCGGCGGCAGCGGCGCCAACCCTGGAAGCCAGGACGTGAGGCGGTGCTTCTCCATGGGGACCTACGAGTACGTCATGGACGAGAGCTCCCTGCTCCGCGTCGCCGTGAAGCCGCCGGAGAAAAAGCGGCCCGCGACTCGCATGCCGGGGCACCGTGTTGCCATGTCGGAGTGCGACTGCCACTCCAAGCGGGAAGGATTCCGCGGGTTCGATGCGCCGCCCAAGCAGCAGCAGCAGCCGTCGTCGAAAGCGGCGGTGGACAAGAGGGAGAGCTTCTCCATCTCCAAGATATGGATGCGCAGCGGCGGGGCGAGGAGGAAGGACGTGTCCTCCGGCGCAATCGCTGCGCCGTCGTGCTCGACCTCGCGCCGCGCGTCGTCGTTCCGGCTCCCCTCGGCGCTCCAGCGCACGGCGAGCGACGTCGGGGTGACAGCAACGGCGTTGGTCGTCCCGAAGCGCCGGGCGGACGTGGTGAGCCCCGTGACGGAGTCCGAGTACAACGTGTCGACGTGGGACAAGAGCGCCAGCGGCAGCGTCGTGGATTGGGACGTCGAGTCCGCCGCCGGCGGCGGCCATGGCCTCAGCTCCAGAGCCGACGAGGCGCCGTCCTTCGCCCGGCGGACGCTGCTCTGGATCAGAGGCCACCTATGAAGTGAATCGAAGCAGAGATCTTGGCTTCTACCACCTGGTTCTTCCCCTCTGCTCCTCCCCGTGTAACTGTGTATGCATGCAGATGCAGCAACAGATCGCAGGAAATTTGCATTGCTTGGCGAGTGGAAGAAATGGTGGATATGAGTTCGAGGTAAAAAGGATTACGGCTCGAGATTTTCAGATGGTTTCACATAGCATTTCGCAACTGTGTGTAGTAGATTAGCTGTATTTGCTTTGCATTTTTACTGTACATTCAAAATTGCTTCAGTAGGGTTTTCTTTGGGGTAAATTCTGAACTGAAGATCTGAAATGGCAGAACCCTATATTGCTTGATCACAGTTTGAAAGAAATGTGTCCTCAACAGGAAAGCTGAATTAAAGGCATAATAATCTAAGGCCTTGTTTAGTTCACCCTGAAAACCAAAAAGTTTTCAAGATTCCCCATCACATCGAATCTTATAGCACATGCATAAAACATTAAATATAGACGAAAATAAAAACTAACTACACAGTTTAGCTGTAAATCACGAGACGAATCTTTTGATCCTAGTTAGTCCATGATCGGATAATATTTGTCACAAACAAACGAAAGTGCTACAGTACCGAAAACTTTTCACTTTTCGGAACTAAACAAGGCCTAACAGAACTTAACTGAAACAGAATCTTTCTGAACATGTCATCACAAAATTTGAACTTGGGCCTTGTTTAGTTCCTAGAAAATTTTGCAAAATTTTTCACATTCTCCGTCACATCGAATCTTTAGACGCATGCATGGAGTATTAAATATAGACGAAAATAAAAACTAATTGCACAGTTTGGTCGAAATTGACGAAACGAATCTTTTGAGCCTAGTTAGTTCATGATTGGACAATATTTATCAAATACAAACGAAAGTGCTACAGTGTCGATTTTGCAAAATTTTTCGGAACTAAA
>Ga0182004_10001304_pt1 | contig 17965 bp, 16 predicted proteins | sample Sormic07211540_1_FD_120479 | JGI IMG/M metagenome (GOLD analysis project Ga0182004, IMG submission 120479) | Endophyte microbial communities from Sorghum bicolor roots, Mead, Nebraska, USA - 072115-40_1 MetaG | ecosystem: Host-associated > Plants > Roots > Unclassified | place: USA: Nebraska...
AGAGTTTGGCTCAAGTTGTTGTAGCTGACCGCAAATGCAAGGTCGAGCGATAGACTAAAGACACCAGAACTTGTATCCGCACAGTAAATTTTTCACATTGGGATTTTAAACCAAAGAAACCAATCAGAGAAACCTCACCGCATGTTTTGGGTTTTGGGTTTATCTGAAGCATTAAGAGTCTGCTAGGTTTGTGGATTGACTTGATCCGTCGTGGTTCGTGGACCATGCACTTACAGAGTGTTTTTCCTAGAGTGTTTTTCCAAGTGCTACTCATGACGATCGGATCTCTCAAACTCTGGATACCAATTTGCAACAGAACCGATATGATTTCTCTCGCCAATTCTTTACATTAACTCAATTAGGATGTCAAGAACACAAATTCGATAGATAACACTCCTATCCTAGATACAAACGGGCATGTCGTGGCTCTCCACCATTGCCACCGGATGCAGCAGGCTCGAGAGTGTTTTGATTCGTCACGACGCTAATTAGGAAAGCCCGGCATACTTCGTGTTGGGCTTTTCGCCGTTTGAACTCTTGTCATTTGACTCATTTCACCGGCCTGTTCTTCAGCTTAGATCAGGCAAAGCCTTGTGGGCAATTCCTGCATCTCCGGTGCCTTGAGCATTAGCAGGCTACTTGGCATTTGCTAGGTCAGTGATCACGCCGTCGGATTAGGTTGGCGTGGTGTCCTCTTCGGCGGCGCGGTTGCGACAGAGGGTGTCAAAAAAAAAAAGATTAGATACAAAGAAATTTGATGGTGGGTATGTATTTGTTGAGTGAAAAAAATGACATGGGGCCGGTAGAACTGTTTGTAATACCAATCGTATCAATGAGTCGCTGCTCGTGTATAGTGGGACAGTTCTAATCGTATCAATAGGAGCATTTTAGCATTCCTCATATTCTTTATATTATGAGAATTCTACATTCCATGGAGAGCCTGGCCGTTTGATGTAGCTCCCAACTGCTTCGGCTCGCATACTACACAAGTACACAACCAATGTACCAGTACTACACACGGAACCAGAGGAGCTAGGCTTAGCTCCGACTGTTCTGTAGTTTATTTTCCATCTCGAAAACCAGCTAAATGCTAAAATGGGGGAGAGAAGAGGAGAGAGAGTAAAAGCGGACCGTAAGCTTACAGCCGATTCAGACACAGAAACCAAGAAAATCTGTGAAACAGACATATAGGCTATATATTAATAGTGATGAGCTAACCATTATATGAGTAAGCTACAAGAAGGCTGTAAAGAAATCTTACAGCCAGCAGCTGGCTGTATTATAATACTTGCTCTAAAAATAAACAGCTTTACAGGTCTGAGATGTAAGCACACAACCAATGATCGGAAGGCCGTGCTGTTGACCTGTTGTACTGTTTATGCATGAAGTGAAGCCAGCCAAACGAACATGCCCTCCGGAATATGTTTCGTTTATGCTCACCTAGCCACCTATACAATGGATTTGTCTTTGACGTCAATGCCAGTCGTCGGGAGGCAAGATTAAAATGTACGAAATAGATAAATCCAATTTACAGAGAGTAATTGTCGTGATAACTTAACTAGTCATAAGCCAAACCTTAGCTCAGACAAATAAGTTGCTCACATTTGTTTTCGGTTGCATGCTGGAAAAATGTGCAATTTTCAGCGCACAATTTCGAAAGGGCAACCAGTTGTAGACCTTCAATGCTGGTCCAGCGTGAACTTGTTTCATTCCAATCCAATAAGCACATATTCAGGCCTAAACTAGCACAAACGCGATGGTGACAACTAAAATTAAGAACCCATTGGTTTCACATGTAAAATTAGGAACATCTTCATTACAGCGAAGGCATAACGAGGTGCTTCGTTAGCACAGAAATACTAGCGTGTGCAACGAGGTGCTTCGTTAGCACAGAAATACCAGCGTGTGCCCCATGTGGGTTGCTGCATCTCACGCCAAACAGTACCCCTATATAAGATACCACAAAAAAAAATAAGCGTGACACACCGACTCCAAAGGCAGAAACTGGCACGATGACAATATATACTGTTCCCTAAAACGTTTTAAAGCAAAACAATTGCGTGCCATCAAAATAAGTGGACGAGGATCTAGCCCAAAAAGTAAATTCCATAAATTTACCCAGGACACACCAGATTTACCAAGCAGAAACAATGTAATTCCAGCATACCAAGGAGTTGACATATGTATAGCAACCAGAAACAAAGAGGGCAAATTAATATAAGATCCAAATTAAACTGGTGCACCATATCCTCTACAGCACTCAAATGAAATGCAAGAGCAACAGGAACCATTTATCATTCCATAAGGGAAAGTGACCTTAAAATGCAACATGAATGCCAAGCAATACCAAAGCACTATTGCACAGATGCAGAAGTCCAGCATTGTCCAAATTAAACATTCAGAAGAAGATTATAAGGGACACTGAAATGATCTTAAAGAAAAAACAAACTCATTTGCCAAGAGCAGATTAGACCTCAAATCTGTGTATGTTCTCTGACTATCCACATAGAATTATTACAATTATCTTCCAGAGGAAACATATTTATACTACAATTGACGCTAACTCTATCAGAAAGTCCAACATACACTGATCAGGAGAAAAAGAGCCATTACCAAGAATAACTTACCACAGACAGAAGCATATTCAACCACTGGTGCAGTGAAGGCAGAACACAACAAACAGAAGTGAAGAATCAAAACCACAAGAAATAAATCCAACAAGTTTAGTCGAAGGTGCATCTCTTGCTGAAGTCAGCCTAAGTTCCTTGGATGCCCAACTAGGTGCAGCTGAGCCCCACACACTTCATTCGCCCCGAATCCCCAGCATGCAGAGTGGATTTTTTTTTCACGTGAGTGCCGCAATTGAAGTAGCTGCTCATGTTCTATGACGAAAATCAAGGGCCTTACTTTCACGAGCTGCATTTGTTAGTGTTCAGTACACTCAAACCTTATTAACTATATGGGGGGAAAGGATATTACTAATTTGTGACGAAGTAGCATCTTCATTGAAGAATTTCATGATGAAACATCGAAGGCAGATAGTAATGGAAGGTTGACATTCGTTTGCAGGCAAGGACGTGCCAAGAAGGGAGCAACAAAACCATGAAGACTACAACTGAGAGCCGTAGTTGGCCGAGTCGTTTAAGCAGAACATGCCTTTTTAACACAGAGAAGAAAGGTAATATGTCTTAGTGGCATAATACATCCAAATCTTAAAAGTTCTTTAATGGCATAATCAAGACAATCACAATTAAGCTAGATAAGGTTTTAGACCTGAACTGAAGTCAAGCAGTTGACGACAGTTCCAAATTTGTTCCTGACAGCCAAACCAAGGACCAAGTTCTCACACAGAAGAATCAGGTACGGTCTTCAGGCTAGCTCCTGCTACACCAGTACCTGCCATCATTACCTCTGCATAACAGCACATGTCAATGTGAGATATATGTATTCTATAAAGCTGTCCAGGAACATAGAATTGCATTTTCACTGATTCGCATACCCATTGGCAAGGGAGACACATATTTGTTGCAGTTGTACTATGGCGACCTGCTATAGCTGCGGCCACGAGCTGGAGAAGGACTACGGCGCCTTGGAGAGCGATAACGAGGGCTATAGCTCCTGCAAGCAGAGTAGATAATTTAAGTCTGCTTTGTACAAAGTAATTAAAGGAAAGAATTAGAGAAGCCTGCTAAATAACAAATACAATATTGGCAAAGTAGCAAATTGAAGGCTTGGCTAGCGAAAAGCATAATAATGAATCTAGAAGGGCATTAAAGCAGAACAATATCAGTTACCAAAGAGAGATATAAGCAGCATTCAAGGTTGGGCAATAAAATTTGAAGGTTAATTTACAACTGAAATCTACAAAGTAAAAAAAATGGTTACCTTCTACTATAGCTTGGACTCCTGCGGTATCTAGGGCTGCGGCTGCGGCTCCTGCTCCTGCTGCGACGTCTTCCACTGCCTAGACCTCCAGAACCAATGCGCAGACGACATTCACGTGCAAAGTGCCCAGTCTCACCACACTCATAGCACTTCGACTCAGATCCACCATACCGATCACGACCACCACGGCCACTGGAATTACGAGATAGTTCAACTCTCCATCCATTCTTACCTATTTTGGAAACCATGCACCAAAGTATAGTTAATGCCAGCAATATGTAAGAGCAAAGTGAGGAGTAAGAGTAACAAATTACAAATCCAGAACAAAGTGCTGTTCCGTTCACACAAAAAAATGTCAAATATAGAAGCAAGCTCTTAATATACGCCTGATTGAAGAACTTTTCGAAAAATCACAGGATTTCTCTTTATAAAACTAAAGAGTGCCCAGGCAGAGCTTCAAACAAGTCCAACCAGAAGACACCGCTAACATACCATCTAGATCACGAATAGCATCCTCTGCATCCCTCCTGTCATCAAAATCAATAAATGCAAAGCCAGGTGGTTTACGTGCGACCCAAACACTGCATTGAGAACAACAGTTAGCAAACTGCACCAGGAGAAACAACACACTTCATCTCATAAAGAAAGAAGTCTTGATGGACATAACAAGTAAAACCTATCCATCTCACTAGATCCAACATGAAGATACGTATGACTGCATACCTCCATTTAAAAGATCCAAAATATTTTTTCTTAAAATAAGACATAGTTGGATGGGAATTCACAATTGACATAAATAAACATTACAAAGCACTTCTGCAGAGAAATAGTTGGACGATCAAGTTTGCATAGTTTTACAAACTGGGAAAGCAAGTTATCCGCACAAACATCTGATGAAGAATATGAGCAAAGTGAAATCAATGTTGGTTCTGAACTATCACCCTCTCCAATAAGTTAGCGAGCTCATAAATAAATCACTAAAACATCATAAAGCTATTCTCTTGGGTTTCATCATCATATGAATGACAAGGTTCTTACGTTGGCTTGCCAAGCCTTCAAGGCACAAGGGAAAACATGAAAAAAAACTATGAAAACATATCTATACAGAACCGGGTTACAGTTTGACAAAAAGTGACCTTCGCAGAACTCCAAACACACGGAACTCATCTTCGAGTTCCCCAGAAGTCACACGTGCATCCAAGTTGCCAACATACACACGGGCCATTGTGAACAAAACCTGAAGTTAGTCACAAGAGGGAAAAATAGAGTTAATTCAAAATAGTAGTGCCAAACAATTAACCAAAAGAACACATTATAAACAGTTTTCATCATGTCCAAAAGATACTAAGGGTGAGGGATGAGTATCAGCAAACAAGACATGTGGGTATCAGAAATCAAGACATATCTCACAGAACATCACACAGACACCACCTGTGACCTGCCACAATTCCCAGTATGAATAGCCAACCAGATTCGTAATTCAACAATGTTCTAAACAAAAATGAGTAGCAGCTGATGCTTTGCTGCTACAGCATAAAGCGACACCGCAAATTTACAACAGAGTGGTCACTGGTCAGAATCATATTTGGAAGACTGAACAATTTCTGATCCTTGCAAGCAAAGCTAGATCCCTATTCCCTAAACCAAAGAGGTAACTCTATTGACCCAAAGGAACAGCGGAACAACCTACGGAACAGGGAAACAGGCGATTGCATGATAAATCGCATGATATAACAATAATAAACGTCAGGCGAATTCGACGCGAACGCGCAACAACTCCAATCTAAGCACAAGATGGCCACAGTATGACCACTCAAACACAAGGGTTACGCCGATCGAAACACCGAATCAAGCTAACGAAAACAAACCACAAAACTGCGCGCGAACAGCTCACGGACCGAGAGGAGATGGCGTCGACAACCAACAGTTACGCTTCTAGGGTTCCCAAACCTTGCGGAACTAACACACAGATGCGGAATCAGACATGAGACTGGATCAGAAAGTTTGGGGTTACCTGAACGGAACGAGAAGAGAGCAGTCGCGCGTAGTATCACCGCCAAGTTCCCGCCTGCGGCAGCTGCGGCGGCGGCGGAGGGCAGAGTGAAGCGAAGCTTCTGGTGTTGGAGGCGATAGGAACTAGGATGAAGACACGGGCGGGCCATATAGCATGTGTGTCAGGCGAGTCACGTGGGCCTTATGATTCCACGGCCCAACCCAGCTTTCACCAGGCTCAGGCCCAGGCCCAACGCCCGCCGTTGGCTTTCCTAGCCAGCTCTCTCTCTCCATCGTCGTTCGCTCAAATAAAATCAAAACTTATCATTCATCACCAAAAAAAAAGAAAAAAAAAAAGAAAACCACTTCGCCCCCTTCGCGAAGGAACCTCGTCGGCCTCGCGGCCCTCGCCGTCCCCGGCGCGTGGGGCGCGTCGCGTCCCCCACACGCACCGACCATCCCCTGCCCTCCCCGGCCCCACATCCACGCTCCCGCGCCGTACTTATACACGCTCCCCGCCGCTCCGACCTCACTTTCCCCGCCTCCATCACCAATTCACCATCTCCTCCTCCCGCAACGCAGCCCGGGTCGCCCGTCTCGCAACTCCCGAGCCGAATTCCCCTCCACCGCAACCGCCATGGGCGGCTCCCACAGCCGCGAGGACATCGACCTCACCTCCTCCGACGAAGAGAAGGAGTACGAGGACGACTACGACGCCCGATCACCCATCGCGGAGGCCGCCGCGAGCGCGGGGCAGCGCGACGACGACCTCCTCCGCACCGCCACACCTTCGTCGCTTGAGGCCATCGACGCCAAGCTCAGGTCGCTGGATCTCAAGTACCAGCGTCCGACCTCCGCCAAGCTCTACCTCCACGTCGGCGGAGCCTCGCCCTCCGCGCACTGGGTGCCTGCCGAGCGCCGCGCGACCTACGCCTTCGTCGACAAATCGAGCGACAACGACTCTTCGCCCAGGTGGTTCCTGGAGGTCGGTCCGGGGCCGCGGGTCTCCGCGCCCGTGGACTCGGCGCTCCAGCTGAAGACGATCCCCGCGCAGCGCCGGGCGGACTTCGCCGCGAGCGGCTCCGTATGGGCTCTGCGACTGCCCACCGACGCCGAATTGCGCCGGTTCAGGGTGGAGTACGAGCGCTGCCTCTTCGAGAACACGTACGGGGTCGAGGCCACGGACGAGGGGCGGAAGGAGGTGTTCGGCGCCGACTTCGCCGCGTGGGCTCGGCCCGCCGAGGCCGACGACGCTGTTTGGGCCGATGCCGAGGAAAGCCTCACCCCTCCCGCCGCCGCACCAGCGAAGGACCTGCTTGAGGAGTTCGAGGAAGAGGCCGGCGACGGCGACAGCATTCAGAGCCTCGCGCTTGGGGCGCTTGACAACAGCTTCTTGGTCGGTGGCGCGGGGATACAGGTGGTCAAGAACTTCCGCCACGGCTTGCACGGGAAGGGCGCGTCGGTGAAGATCTCGGGAGGGCGTGGCGGCAGTGGGAGCGCCTATTCGACGCCGAAGAAGGCGCTGCTGATGCGCGGTGAGACTAACATGCTGCTGATGAGCCCAGGAGAGGCTGTGCGTTCCAATGGTGTCCACCATGTCGATATCGAGACTGGGAAGGTTGTCGCTGAATGGCGGTTTGAGAAGGATGGGGCTGATATTACAATGCGAGACATTGCCAACGACAGTAAGGGAGCGCAGTTGGAACCCTCCGGGTCGACATTCTTGGGCCTGGATTGCAACAGGTTGTGTAGATGGGATATGCGCGACTCCAGAGGCAGAGTGCAGACAATCGGTAGCTCATCAGAGTCACCAGTGCTGAACTGGTCACAGGGTCATCAGTTCTCTCGGGGCACCAACTTCCAGTGCTTTGCGAGTACTGGGGATGGATCTATTGTTGTTGGTTCTGTGGATGGCAAAATCAGGCTCTATTCTAAGAGCTCGATGCGTATGGCGAAGACAGCATTCCCAGGGCTTGGGTCCCCAATTACACACGTGGATGTTACTTATGATGGGAAATGGATTTTGGGAACAACTGACACATACTTGATCTTGATCTGCACTATCTTCAAGGACAAAGATGGGAAAGAAAAAACTGGGTTTAGTGGCCGTATGGGAAATAAGATTGCTGCACCAAGGCTGCTGAAGCTGACTCCACTTGATTCAATTTTAGCAGGAACTGACAACAAATTCCATGGTGGGCAATTCTCATGGGTAAGTCCGAATCTCCTGTTCTGAGCACATAATAATAGATGCCCATGTTGCTAATCTAGTCAAATTAAATAGAATGTTAATTCAGATATGCATGATAAGATTTATCTGGTCCTGGTCATAGTAACAGTTCATTGTTGCACTAACTAATGTATGCATGTGTTTTGTATGCATAAGTGTTGTTGTTTAGTAAACATGCTGTGACCATAATGTAATTATTCTCAGAAGATCTAACTCTGTACCAATTAAATGCCAGTTCACAGATGAAATAGCTTGTTCACACTTTGTTCTATGCGTATAAAGTGGTAACAACTAGTATAAAGTGATTATTTTGTCCTCATTTTTTGATTGCATGTTTTGTGCACCTATGAATAAATACAGTTTGAAGTAGGGGGCGATAATTATGTTCCTAATCTGGCATTTGTAGAATCATGTTATAGTTGTTTACTTAACCTTGAGAAGCGGATTCAACAATTCAGAAGGTGAGAATAACCTTGCCTAAATACCACTTTTAAATTTATCTCACCTAAGGATACTTCTCATTGCCTGTAACGGTAAATTGCAGTGTTGCAACAGTTGGGTACAACACTACATCCATGTGCACTAATGTGCATGCCATTGCCAGTGCAGTGATGTGCATTTGCATTGCAAAAATTCTATGTAGTAGTGATCGTTATTTCCTTATTGTGATCATTTGCTTGTAAATTGGCTGCTTATGAATCTCACCTTGAACACTTCTCATTGCCTGTAATGGTAACTTGCAGTTCCAGATTATTGCATAGAAATGTTATAATATCACTACAGCCAAGTGCGCTCATCTGTGTTTGCATTGGCTTCTTATGAATCTTATGTTCTGTGATGCTTCAGTATTGTTCAGAATTTGTTCTGATGTCTATTCCTCTGCATTCAATCGACTTCTTCAGGTAACGGAGAACGGAAAGCAGGAAAAGCACCTTGTTGCTACAGTCGGCAAATTCAGTGTCATTTGGAATTTCCAGCAAGTCAAGGACAGCAACCATGAGTGCTACCGTGATCAGCAGGGCCTCAAGAGCTGCTACTGCTACAAAGTTGTCCTCAAGGATGAATCGATTGTCGACAGCCGTTTCATGCACGAGAAGTTTGCAAGCAGCGATTCTCCAGAAGCTCCGCTTGTTGTCGCTACACCAATGAAAGTCAGCTCCTTCAGTATAGCAAATCGACGCTGACTCTGAAGCTCTTTTTCCCCCGCTGTGCAAAATAGTTTTGAGTAGTTGCAGGTTCTTGTTCAGTTTGTTCCTTCTTTAGACGGTTTGGCTGGTTGGTTGGTTGGTTTTATAGTTTTCTTGGATCGAGGTTTCTTCCGGAAAGAACTGGTTCGTCTGTATGGCCATTTGCAGTGGCTCAGTAAAATTGTATGTCTATGTTTGTTGGACATGTAATGTGATGGTGTACAAGCAAAGTAATGTTGATCTGAGACTGATGCTTGCCTCTCATGGAATGCTAATTTCCATTTTCGGCGTCTTGATCTTTTTTTTCCTTCGTTAACATGGAAGATATCTCCATGACTTAGGGGGGGGGGGGTGGTGTTTGGAACTGTTTGACAAACTTTATTCTACAAAGTCCATCGTGAAGCAGCTTCATAAAAAAATTAGAGTTTATAAGCATATCTTTAGATGCACTCACAAGTTATAACTCTACTATTTGTTCCCGAATGGAGTGCGTGGAGCTGATTTCATTTGGTTAAAAAACATGAAATGGAGCAGTCTTAGCACCCCCTTATAAACCAAGGCTAAATCTTTGACCACCGGCGACCGAATACAAAACGGAATACTGTCCAGAACTGGATTAGTACCCTGACTCAAACTCGTTCCGAGAACAGTTTTTTTTTTTAGAAAGAGAACAGCTAAGCTATGGGCTACCAAATTACGAGGAGGATTATGGACTAGTACATCATAAGCAATGAAATGGGCCATAAGTTGGACCAACGAATTAGCCAGACCCAACGGCCCACCAAGTCGAAAATGCAGTTTCTCAAAAAAAAATCTCGAAAATGCAACAGCATACAGAAATTTCTCTGCTGCTCATTTTATCGTCGGCGCCTTGTAACCCCCAAAAGAAAAAAGAAAAAAACGATCATGACCTGTACTGTACGGCTGTGCCCCTGACCTGAACTGTTAAGCCGGCTGGCCCCTCCTCTTCCGTGCGTGACACACACACACACACAGTGTTCTGGCTCACCACCACAAACCATGATGGCGCAGAGAATGCCATCATCACAGTGACGCTCCACTGCTCCTGCCGTATATAAGGCCTTGTTTAGTTCACCCCAAAATCCAAAAAGTTTTCAAGATTCTCTCTCACATCGAATCTTACGGCACATACATTAAGCATTAAATATAGACGAAAATAAAAACTAATCACACAGTTTGACTGTAAATCGCAAGACGAATCTTTTGACCACAAACAAACGAAAGTGCTACAGAAGCGAAATCCAATAAATTTTCACATCTAAACAAGGCCTAACACTGTGCTCAATCTCAACTACTAGCGAGTACGGCACCGGCCTCTGTGCTATTCTTCCTTAATCATGAGAAGATCGCTAACAATTAACAACCCCAGTCACCCTCTCTCTCCTAATCCCAATCCGCCAACCAGCTCCCCCCTTCTAGAATCCGGATATGGCACCAATCAACAGTGCGCGATAGTACCTCCCCGCACCTAACGTCTACGAAGTACGGACCCAGCGTCGTCCCATTGGGGGCATTTCCACGTCCGTCCCGGCCCCCGGCGACTCGGCGGTGGTTGGCCCTTGTACTTGCTTTTGCTTCTCCCGCAGAAAAAACTCGCGGCGGAGCTCTATTCGGTTCCCATCCTGTGCGCAATTGCCCCAGGCAAGGAGTCAGCAGGATTGGCCGGACGGTGTCCAAACGTCGCCACTAGTGTGTGCAGGGACATCCCTGCTCCCGTGTGGGCGTGTCCTGGCTCCTCCTGACTCCCGAGTCGAGTCCTGCCTGCCGCCCTTATCCAATCCGATGATGATGATGATGATCTTTTTTTTTCCTCGCGTTTGGTTTTGATCACTGGTCAGGTACGACGTAACCACGAACGAGCCGGGAAGACGTCGCTGGCTTGGAGTTAAGGTTGGCGTGGTGGTGTGGTGTTCGGGTACATTTGGGGGGGCTTTGGACCCATCTATTCTATTCTAGTACTATCTAATTATAGTTATAGTACTAACCACTTATCAAGCAAGCGCACACAATGACCTCCCGCGGTGGACGGAGCCATGTCAACCGACGAGACGAATGGCGATTAGCAGCGCGGTCAGCTATGAATAATGGACGGAGAAGACACGCAGACGGCGAGACGCAGACGGATGGGCATCCATGGTCAGTTGACGAATGGCGCGCGCGAGCGCGACACGTCTCACTTTCCCGGCTCCCCGGGTGCACGACCACGTCGGCTTTTACTTCTGCAACCCAAACATGCCTTTTTTATTTATCTGTTCATTCATACTCGATCGTCACGCACGCGCAGAAGAAGAAGAAGAAGAATCTCTCCGCCTGCATGCATTTACCGGGAATTCTGGACACCACATACCATAGAATTGAAGCAATGTCACACACGCATGCATATGCGTATATTGTTGCTCGGATCGGTCTTCACAGCTTCTCTTGTCTTTCTCTGTGTCGCTTCTTGTCTCCGGTCCTTATCCTCGCTGTAGCAAGGGGGTGAGCTGTTGCGTGCAGCGCGGGTGCAGTGCACCGTGGCCATGGACGTCGAAGTTACTGGCAAAAAGAAGGGTAAAATACCGGAGCCGTACCATCCTTTTCCACGATTTCCGGCGGGGGGAGGCAGCTGCGCTGGTAGTAGTAGCTCTGTCGTGCCGGAAACATACACGTCGCACCGGGTCTTGTCTCCCGTCCTGCGTACCAGATGATTTCAGAACAGGCCTTCTTTATACCTTGTTTAGTTCACAAAAATTTTCAAAATTTTCAGTCATATCGAATCTTTGGTCGTATGTATAGAGCTTTGTAGACGAAAATAAAAACTAATTTCACAGTGTAATTTGTGAGATGAATCTTTTGAGCCCAGTTACTCTATGATTAGACAATGTTTATCAAATAAAAACGAAATTGTTACGGTAGCCAAAAAAACCCAAATTTTGCCAACTAAACAAGGCCTAATCCAAAAACACAGGTGCCGCGATAGCGGTTGCATTGCAGCGGCCAAGCCATCAGCCATGTGAAATTCCTGCAGGCGGGCAGCAGAATGGTCGTGCATGCGACCGCTGTCCATCCAGGCAGGCAGCATGTGGTGTGTACTACCGTGTATATGCATGATGTATGCTTGTATATTAACTAAGTGTGTACAGAAGGGAGTGATAGAATGGTCATTAATGTGACCATAATAAACCAGTAGTAGTTGCGTTGCGTGCAAGATCATAGAACCTACGGGGTATACACGTTACTAAATTGCCAACAAAAACACTAGTTATTTTCCGGATTATTATAACACTTTTTCTATATGCGCCTGAAATTCTGAATCTATTCAGGCGATGTTACATCCGTTGATATAGTGCTCGAGGATTTGTTGGTCCTCAAAAGTATCTCGTGGATTCTATTATTCGGCAGTGATCTATTTCCATATCCACCCAATAACACCCAAGTACCCAACGCAACCGTGTCTGGTTGCTTCTGTTCCGGCATTGTTTGTAATGCTCACATCATGCGCCCAGGAAAAAAAATCGAAAACGATTAGCTGTCGCCTGAAAACAATATATATATTTCAGGCATCTGAATTATATATAGCAAGTCCCTTATTATAAACAAACGACTCAAACAAAACAATGTAAATTTACCCACAACTATAGCCAATAAAACTATAAAGCTGGGCGTGCAAGCACTCCCTTGTCACCAAAAGAATGTTATTACATTTTGTGCTAAGTCACACCATCTTAAGTTTAACCAAGTATTTAAAAAAGTAATATTTGTAATATCAAGTAATTATATTTATAGTATGACTATTTAATTTTTTAATTGTTGTTACTTTTTATGAGCCTCTTTGGCACGACTTCATGGGCTCCGGCTTCACCTGACACCGCACACTATTTAAGTCGTTTTCATCTCTCCTATCATTCTTCTCTCACTAAACAGTGCACTATTCATAGAAGCACCCGAAGCCTAGTTTTTGCACCTTCTCGGGCTCCTCCTTGACGCTACAATACATAAACACTACCGAAGCCGGAGCCCCTAAGAGCCACGCCAAATGGGGCCTATATAAATTTGACCGGACTAAAAATGTTACAAAAATGTTCTATTTTAGCCTCTTTGAACACATGATTTATAGGAATAGAAAAACGTTGGATTGAAGATACATAGAACTTATAATCCTACGGAGATTCAAAATGGTTTTCATTATGGTCTTTGGATGCAACATAAAAATTTAAGAAATCTCAATAGAGAGATTCACAATCAGTTCTATTTGACATTTAAAAAAAATAAGTTCTATTTTGTAGAAAATGCTTTGCTCGTTTCGCTGAAAAGTACCATGGCAGTTCGTTCAAGCAAGCAAGGCCAATCTCATGTCCAGGACTGATAAGTTCTATTATGCTTGAGGCTGATAAAGCTCAATACTCCGGAGTACTATGTTGTTGAGATGTTTTCTCACCTTCTATATATTTTGGTAGCATTATTGAGCCTCAAGCATAATCTGGGTAGTCTAGGACGAAGGGTACGTGGATGGAGCACCATCGACGACCATTCCTTCCCTGCAGCCATTTTCATTTTCAACGTTACTAGTTGCAACGCCGTACGGGCCCGTGGATATACATAAGTAGTAGCTACGGCCTCGTGGATATACATAAGTAGTAGCTGTACTAACATGTCGCACTGGCATCAGATTAGCATAAGTGTGAAGATAAGGTCACGCGGACGGAGCTGTCGCCCCACATTGGCATTACTAAAGTGATATATATCAAGAATTTTCAACAAAAAAAGGGTGATATATCCATCGCCCGGGATACATGGTGTACGTGTTCGGCGCTAAGCGTTTTCCATGGCCCAAAAATGGTGCCAAAATGCCCGGAACATGACCTGCCTAACTGCCGCCAAACCCTCTTCCTCCCCCAGGCAAAGGTCACTGCCGGCTGCCTGCCGTGCTAGCACGGTCCTCTCAGCTCCTCGCACCATCCTCTATCTAATCCAATCGATCCACTTGCCGGGATATGCAAATTGCTTCCACTTGAGAAGAAGATCGAGGGACATAAACATAATGCTGCCTTTTTCCTTTTAACCGCGTGCTCATTAGTTTTAGCAGCAGGCAGAACGTCCAAGTCAAACCCAAACAATCACGGCAAAGATCTTGCCGTGACCCGGAAATCTGCAAGAAAGCAAAAGCAGCCCGTATCCACCCGCCCCAACTGCAGCACGAACACATCCTCGTTATCCTCGGAATCGAGCTACTACAGCTAGTACATATCCCATGCCGGTCTCTGTGGTTCAGAATCAGACCGGCCAGCCCGATCATCTTATCGCCAGCATCGGATGCGACCAATCATTTGACCACCGATGACGCTACCCCGACGAACTTTGGGATATTCTTTTTTTCGTTTTAGCACATGCCGCAGCAGCAGCAGTAGTTGCGTGCGGTCGGGCCTCTCAGACGGGTGTTTTCGCGTCAGAGGTTGGAGGAAACCGAGACCGGGACGGCTGTCCTGCTGCCACCGCGCCGTGGAAGTGGAACGCAGCGCAGCTCGGCACGAGCAGTTGACCGATCGATTGGCGCGTGCCGCTGTGCCGTCGAGCTGCCCCGTTGGTTGCCGCTCCCGCCCGGCAGTCTCACCGCGCGCGCCGCGTGTCGGCACGGAGAAAACGTCCGGGGATGGACGGGGCCCGAGCTCACAGCTCCCGGGCCGCGGCGGCGGTGCCGTCCGGGGGGGCCGAGGCGATGGAGGACGCGCGCGCGCGTCAAGCATTTCGGCGGGCGCGGGAAAGCACACCGTCGCAATGTCGCATGCATGCATGTTCAGAGCGCGCCCCAGGGGTCAAAACTCAGAACGAGCGTGCTGCGCCCCTGCCCGGCCTGGGCGCGACATGGCATGGGGTGGTGTCCAAGGCAAAGAATCATGCATGCATGGGACGGGAGAGTGCGCTGCAAGCTGTGCTGCTGATGGTGCTCAGAGCATGCATCGCCGCCGCGCGGCGGCCCATACATGGCGGCGCGTGCATGCACCGGCGGGGCGGCCGCGTCGAGCCGTTGCTTTTCTCTCCTGTCCTCGGAGGAATCACGGGTGTGCTTGCAGACGTGCGGAAGGTCGAGCTTTTCGGCGCACAGTGAGGCCCAAGGCTGTGGTGCGTTCGTTGACACCGTACCAGGAGACACCTGGCCTTGTTACAATCGACACATTCGAGTGCTGGCGATAAAGTTTGTCGTCCTTTTCTAACATGTTGGCGCGAGAGGGGCCCCCTCGGAAATCTACCGTGTCGCTCGCTCGCTGCATCCGGTTCGTTGCAGATGATTGAATTCAAAGAAAATGCGCACTAATGTACCAGTGTAGTGCAATTTGGAAGCAAACAAAAATGCTGCGCCTCAGGAACACGATAGAATTTTGGTCGCTGCCCGAGGTTGTTCGCAGGACTTTACACGTGGGTGGCCAGCGGTTCGCCGTTTGGCTCCCGTCCCGTGCATAGTGGCGTTCCAACGACCACCCCTATCCATCCATCCGACCGAACCACAGGACGCGCGGCGGGCAAGGGGCAGTGCCAAGGCAGGGCAGCAGCCCGCGCACCAAGTTTCCTCGTGGACCGAGCGCGTTCACGAGCCTCGGAATGGTGGAAACCGCGCGCGTCGTCCCCCTGCCGCTGACTTCTCGGCTTGTCCGGGCCGGCCGTGACGCTCACGGCATCGCGACGGCTGCGGACACGCACGGCGGCGGCCCGGCGGTTTCCCGGCACGAGGGCATGCACCCACAAGGACGCCTGCGTGGTTGAACCGTGTACGTTGAAGCGGTGGCCGGGGTTGATTTTCTCGTGTGAGTGTGATCGAGGCAGAGGAGACTAGGAGAGTCTTGGTGTGACACACACACGGTGTGGGAACCGCCGCGAGGGTCGTCGTCGAAGGCGATAGATTGCCTGGATCTGGAATTCTGGATGGTGAGATGCTGATAAGACCTCGGTCGGAGGCCGCCGGTCTGCGGCTCGGCTGATACGGCGGCGAGGCGAATGGATGCCTCTGATCTGTGGCGCCGTTGACACGAGCGTTCACCTGGCCATTTTACAGTTGCCATCAAGACGGGACCGATCGGAATGTAGAACTGGTTCAGACTTCAGAATTCACTATTTTGATTTCTGAGGCTGAGCGACACTAACGCGTACTGTGCGTGGGCTCTGGACCATTCCGGTCGTTGTTTCCAAATGGTAAATGTTGTGTGTGTACTAGTAATACAATACATAAACACAAGAGGCCCGTAGTAGCACTAGTACGTTACTCGTAATATATAGTGCGCGCTCACATGCCTAGTGTCGAGTAATAAGTATAGCCTTATCCAGAGAGATTACTTGCACTGCTTAATGAATCCAATCGACCGTACGTCGTGTCTATTAAAGAAGGAGTAGTTAATTGCCTGCGTGGAGTAGATGATCGAGCTAAGATCTAGGTACTTTCCAAGCTTTGCCGGTTTTAAAAACCGCACACACACATGGCGCATCCTTCACGTCCCGGGCAAATCCAGGCCGGGCCCACGTCGACATTTCTGTTGATTGTTGAGCTGCAACCGAGATTTTTCCTCTCGTACCTAACTCGATCACAACATCGACGAAGAGGTCGTACTCGTAGCTACTCTACTCTCTCTTTTCTCTCTCAGCGGTAGCAGCAGCATGTAGGATAGGAGTATATTGTAATATAATCCCCGAAAGTTGATCGGCCCATGCATGCAAAATGCATCGCTTTGATAATGTTATCCCGGTCGTCCTAGGATTGCCTTTTGCAGGTCCATGCCGTGCTTTACTACTTCCAGATCAAGGATTTGGATTGGATGGAGTGAGTGGGCGCGGTTGTTAACGATTGGATTACCCGTGCCACTCTGGCAGCCACCGGACGGGCGTCATTATCATCCCACGGGGCAGTCCCACCATGCAGTTGCAGCAGGAGCTGGAACACAGAGGTGTCAGACAGAGACGACGTGCAAGTTGCAGCCAGTAATATGGATCAGGCGGTAGAGTACACAGGCAGGACGGAGAACGATGGCAATGGCATCCCCCCCCACAGCCCACAGTATAGGATCGGCAAGTTGCGGTATGGAAAATGGACTGCGTCCGTATGGCCGCGGGCCATCCGGAGTGCCATGCTACTGCTGATACTCCTGTTTCTAATCAAGGCGATTAGCAGCCGGGGTAGGGTCATAGGATGGGTTGTTTACTTGGGGGCAATGGAGAGCGGAACGGGGAGAGGAGGATATGGTGGATGGATAAGGTGGGGACGCCCCAGTCGCCCGCCCAGCGCAGCGCGTGCTGCGCCATCCGCTTCTTTTTCTCGTGCTTTGAGGGGGGGCCCACGCCTACCGTCGTGGGGCTCATCCTCTCATGTCCTCCTCCCCAAGGCAGGGACTATTGGATAGGATCAAGGGCGCGGATAGCCCGGATACGGTCCGTGATGTGAATGCCATTGACAGACCGTCCCTCTCTCGGTGTCTTCTTCTTTTTCAAAAAAAAAAAAACGTTTGCTCTTTTATGTCCCAACAACAAGGAAGGATGCTCAGATAGGACCGAATCAAGGATTTGATTCTCGATATCCTCGATTCCTTTCCGTTTTCGAAATTTTCAGAAAGGTATATGAATTCAAGATGGGTTTGGTTGGCGCAGCCACACAAGTCCATGGACCCGTGGGCCTCATCGCTTGTCCTTC
>Ga0182004_10001305_pt1 | contig 17963 bp, 21 predicted proteins | sample Sormic07211540_1_FD_120479 | JGI IMG/M metagenome (GOLD analysis project Ga0182004, IMG submission 120479) | Endophyte microbial communities from Sorghum bicolor roots, Mead, Nebraska, USA - 072115-40_1 MetaG | ecosystem: Host-associated > Plants > Roots > Unclassified | place: USA: Nebraska...
CATGTTGCAAAAGAGGATAGAAGGCCCAGCCCAACCCGCTAAACACAAACAGGCGCACGCTCCGGAGCTCCTCGTCGCCTTGTCGGTAGTCCGCGACGGCGGCGCCCTGCAAGGCTGCAATTCGACTCGGCAGGCAGAGGCAGCTGCAGTGCAGACCACCAGTGACCAGACCGGCAGACTCCATCCGCAACCGCGAGCCAGCAGGCGCGCCCCTGACTCGTGCGGTCGCCGCTGGTCCTGCCTCCTCTTCTTCTTCCAGAGTTCCGGCGGCTGGCGCGGCGGCGCGGAGGCGGCCTTAGGGGCACGGGCCGGAGCATCCAGGCACACTGGGCGAATCCGGCACGAGCGCACGGAGCACGGCAGTTCCCTTCGCGGGTTGGCCCCTCTGCACTGCGCTAGCGCAGTAGTGCTTTTGCTTAGCACAGGTAAGCTGTACTAGTAGGCACTGCACGTTGAAAGTATTAATTGATTCATTCATTCATCCCTTTTTGATTGCCGATTTGTAGTTCTTGAAAATTAGTTCCAGTTACATCGCATTCCGTGTGGCAGAATATAATGGTAGTAAGATTTCTAGCCTCAACGTGCAGGATATAATTTTACTTTGAGCTAAAAGCATGTTCTGAAACGTTTGTTGCATACTGTTTTCATTGGATTCACCAAACTAGAAGATCAAATGATCAATAACTTGTTTCTACATCTCTTTGTATCTGTTTTACCAACTATACAATGAATTTCCTAATGGAGAAATGGTGCTCTATCTGTCACTATTATTACCTTAACAAGATTCTCGTGTGGCTAGTCCTTAACTACTTGATGAATTAACTAGGATTTGGAAACCCCAAACAGTGCATTCAGAAGATAGCCGGTTCTGCAAATTAGCAACGTACTTATTTTCCTCAGTTACAAGAGAAGGCTCTTGGTGATTTTAACTGATCTAGCTGGTTTGGTGTAACATTATCACATGGAGATACAGAAATTCACAAGAAATTCTGTCTCTTTCCCAACCATCTCTTGGGTTTAACCATTATGTGCAATCAGCATTGAAATCAAATTATTATTCGGTAATGGGAACCATCTGAAAATTTTGGTATGTTTTGTCTATCAGGCATATTCTTTTATCAATGAAGGTTAATGGGTCGTTGGGGGAGCAGAAAGATTTATATCTCCAATGATCCTGTCGCGTTGGCCCAAATACACTGCTGAATGGTTTAGGCACAGGAAGGTTTTCCCTTGGGAGGTTCCTTCTTGCCCCTACTCCGTACTCGCTGCTTCTGTTCAGTGTGACGACTCAAGCGGTGATGAAAGGCTGAGTTGTGCTCCTTTTAATGAGCCTATCCGGAAACGGCAGCAGTCTTTGAGCTCTGACAGTGTTGTGCAGGCACTCCGCTGCCTAAGGAGGAAGCCTGCAGTTGCATTTGCCTACTTTAAAGATATAAATAGCCTTGGTTTTCACCATGACTTCTCAACCTACTCAGAGATCATACAAATTTTATCCCATTCATTCCAGGGGAAGATGCTGGTAGCCTTGTTTTGTGAGATTCTCTCATCAACTGGTAATGGTGGCCCAGAAATCTTAACACTTATTGATCACTTGAGCAAAACATGTGCCACTTCTCACGTACTCTCATATGCAGTCAATTGCTTAATCAAGGCATACACCACCAGCCACGATGCACAAGAAACAGTAGAGATGTTTTGTCACCTTTGCAGGCTTGGATTTGTTCCTACACTTTGGGCTTGCAATTTCCTGCTCAAATTTGTATCTCAGAGTGGTGATTCGGATATGGTTGTCAGAGCTTATGATCGAATGAAGTGCTTTCAGTTAACACTGGATACTCAGTCATTGAACATAGTCACTAGGTCGTTTTTTGAAGCAAATAAGGCAGACGAAGCATTCCAAGTGTGGGTTAGGATGATTGAAATGGGAGTGAAACCAGATGTACATGGATACTCATCATTTATAATTGGCCTTTGTGAATGTGGAAAGTATGATCTAGCTTATAACATGGTAAGCAGATATGCTGTTCTTCATGAGATCATCCAGGAAAGGGTTGCAGTTGAGTCCATCGCTTATAATATGGTAATTGATGGACTATGCAAAGAAATGAAACTGGAGGAGGCTGAAAAAGTCTTGGAGATCAAGACCAGACATGGATCTACCCCTGATCTGTATGGTTATAGCTATCTCATTCGTACTTACTGCAAAACGGGTAACCTAGGAAAGGCGTGGCATCATATTGAAGCCATGGTATCCCATGGCATCGAGATAAATTGTTACATTGTTGGTTACCTTCTACAGTGCCTCAAGAAGCTAGGCATGGTATCTGAAGTTATTGTTTACTTCCAGAAATTTAGAGATTTAGGACTTCATCTCGATGGTGTGCTTTATAACATTACTATGGATGCTTATTGCAAGCTTGGGAACATGAATGAGGCAGTTAAGCTACTGAATGAAATGATGGCTGGAGGTTTGGTCCCGGACAAAATCCACTATACATGCCTGATCAATGGTTACTGTCTGAAAGGAGAGACAGAAAATGCCTGGCAAGTATTTGAGCAGATGCTGAAGGCAAATATAAAACCAGATGTAGTTACATATAACATATTGGCCAGTGGATATAGCAGGAATGGCGCTGTTATTAAGGTATATGACCTTCTCGAGCACATGGTGGATCAAGGGTTGGAGCCTAATTCACTCACCTATGGTGTAGCTATTGCTTGTTTTTGTAGAGAAGGCAACTTGAGTGAAGCAGAGGTATTATTTAATATATTAGAAGAAAAAGGGATAGATAATATTGAGGTGCTGTACAGTTCTATGGTTTGTGGTTATTTGTACTCGGGCTGGACTGACCATGCTTACACACTTTTTCTTAGAGTTGCTAAACAAGGAAATATGGTGGATAATTTGTCATGTTCAAAATTGATAAACAGCCTCTGTATAGATAAAAAGGTTGAGGAGGCTTCAACTGTGTGTAGTATGATGTTGGAAAAGAATGCTGTTCCTGATGTAATTTCATATAGCAAACTTATATCAGCTTATTGTCAGAAAAGAGATATGCACAATGCTCACTTATGGTTCCTTGATATGGTTGATAGAGGACTTTCTGATGTCATTGTATACACTGTACTGATGAATGGTTATTGCAAGGTTGGTCGGTTGCAAGAAGCATGTGACTTATTTGTTCAAATGATAAATTTAGGAATCAAGCCTGATGTAGTTGCATACACAGTGCTATTGGATGGCCACATAAAGGAGGCCCTACACCAAGGGTGGCAGGGTATCGCTAAGGAATGGAGGAGCTTTCGTCTTAGAACAAAGCATAAGACGTTGCTGAGCTCTATGAAAGACATGGAAATTGAACCTGATGTAACCTGTTACACAGTATTGATTGATGGACATTGCAAAACAGAATATCTAGATGAAGCACGGGGATTGTTTGATGAGATGTTAGCGAAAGGACTTACCCCTGATGTTTACGCATACACAGCTCTTATAAATGGATACTGTAGCCAGGGAGAAATAGCTAAGGCTGAAGATCTTTTACAAGAAATGACAGATAAGGGGATGAAACCAGATGTACTGACCTTTTCAGTATTACATCAGAGAACCTTGAGACATCGAAAGGCTCATTCATATTTATGATGTCCAATGGTTATGTGTTGATGAATGTCATTTGACTGAAGGCATCATGCCAACAAAAGGTAATAATTTCTTGTAGTTATATTTACCCTTGTCAATCATGATTCATGAATTTACTAAAAAAATCAGTATATATAATATAACTTTGTTTATTTAACAACCTGCATACAGTTGTGCTCTTAGGATCCTACCAGATTCAGTAACTGGTGCTAGTGATATGTGGGCCTATGTCAGGAATGCCGACACCTGGAGCATGGAAAGATTGCCGTCTCAGGGTCAAGGAGAAGAACAAAATGCATGTACTTTCAGCGTCGGGATCAACGACTACTAATGGAGCTGTGCAAACACCATCCTGGCCAAGTTGGCTGTGGCACTGGCACTGGCACCTGCACCACTTATGAGGGTTTACTGGTTCATTTTGTGGCTGCAATTAGTGTGTTCTCAGACAACCAACCAAGAGCAAGAAAACAGATAAGCTCTCGGGCGTCCTGGGGCCTTGGGGAGCTCTTGATGCTCCTGATTCCATGCTGCGCCACATCCATTGGGCTTAATGAGGTGATTCCAATTGTTTGAGCCATGCATATGGGAGGTGCGTGTCATAGCGTTAGTATTCAGGGTCTTGTATTTGATATCATTGACTCATTTTACCTTCTTGTTCAACAGAGAGCAAGCTGATTGCTGTTTGGGGGTTGTCTCACACTCTCACTGCCTGAAGACATTGCAGAAACACTGATGTGCGCTTGTGTAGGTTATTTGATCTGCACAAAGCCACAGACATCCGCAGGTAACAGACTTAAGCTTTCTGTGCAATGAAGGATCCCCAGTCTTTTGCTCATTCAGAGATATATCTCCAAAGTTAAGAGCCATGGCCCATTGGTTTGCCATTGTATGTTGAAACAAACCAATTCATTGATCCTACTTACAACTCATCAGAACTGTCTTTTTGTTTATCATAAGGATTATCCAATGGAGTCGTTCGTAACTGGAATTGGTTTGACATTTCACATCTAGGCCTGGTAATGGGCTGGCTAAGCCCAAGGGTCATAAGGGCACCCAACTCATGGGCTCTTATATACGTGCTGTGTATGTTTTGTTATCGAACATCACTGGAGAACCGCGTGTCATTTCATTAAGAAAAGAAAAATAATACATAGGAGGGTCAAGAGTCCATTCCTAGTACAAGGGAGAGAGACTCCAGGACACCACACCCACCCACAGCACAACAATTACCGTAAACAAGGACTACACAACCAGGGCCAAGGGAATACACAAAGGCTCATGGCTAAGTTGTAGAATGATAGAGGGAATGGGGAAACACCACACACCCAACATGGGGGGTGACCTTCATATATATATGGCCAATATGGCTGAGTATACAAGTAATACATGGCAGGTGCTAATCGCACTGATTGTGGACTTGCCTAATATACACTTGCTATATATATCTATACACTTGCTATATATATCTATCAGCCTCCCGCAGTCGAAGCCTCAGGAATCCAGAGGCAGAGACTGGACCGGAAATCCTCAAATAGCTGAACTGGCAGGCCTTTTGTCATCACAATAGCGAACTGATACTTGGACGACATGTGGAGAACTTGAACCTCGCCGAGGGCCACCTTCTCACGGACGAAGTGGATGTCAATCTCGATGTGCTTGGTACAACGGTGGTGGACCGGGTTGGCTGTCATGTAGACAACGCTGATGTTGTGATTCTGCGACCACATGAGCAACAACCCGGTACTCGGCCTCCACACTGGATCGTGAGACGGTGGTTTGCCGTTTGGAGATCCAGGACACCAGAGTGTCGCCGAGGAAGACACAAAAGCCTGATGTGGAGCGGCGGGAGTCTGGGCACCCTGCCCAGTCAGCATCGGAGTATGCATTCAGCTTGTCAACAGGTCCAGTGCCAATATGAAGACCAGCCGATAGCGTGCCCTTCACGTACGTACTGAAGGATGCGCTTGATCAGCGCGAGGTGAGGCTCACGCGGGTCATGCATGAACAGGCACGCTTGCTGCACAACATATGCTAGGTCAGGGCGAGTGAGCGTCAAGTACTGAAGAGAGCCCGCAAGACTCCAGTACGCGGTGGGATCGGCGACGGGAGCACCCTCCTTGGCAGAGAGCTTGGCACAAGAGTCAACAGGTGTTGATGTTGAGTGACACTCGGCCATGCCCGCCTTCTGAAGAAGGTCGACAGCGTACTGCCGCTGGCTGAGGAAGATACCATCGGAGGAGCGAGTGATAGATATCCCCAGGAAGTGATGTAGTTCCCCAAGGTCTGTCATGGCGAACTCAGAATGAAGTCGGTCGATGAGTCGTCGAAGCAGAGCATCTGAGGAAGCAGTGAGGACGATGTCATCTACATACAACAGTAATTAGGCTGTAGAATTGCCCTCAGTGAAGATGAAGAGGGAGGCGTCGGTGGCAGATGCGACGAAGCCGAATTGTCGAAGGAACGTGGTGAAGCGCTGGTGCCATGCTCGAGGGGCCTGCTCGAGGCCGTAGAGTGAACGGTGAAGGAGGCAGACAACGTCAGGGGGGCTGCAGACAGTAGACTGTCTCATTCAGATGGCCGTGAAGGAAGGCGTTCTTCACATCCAGCTGGTGGATAGGCCACTGTCGAGAGGCCGCGATGCTGAGGACGACCCGAATGGTAGCAGGCTTGAGGATGGGGCTGAAGGTCTCGTCGTAGTCGACGCCATGGCGTTGGGTGAAGCCGTGGACGACTCCGCGAGCCTTGTGGCGAGCCAGGGTGCCATCGGAGTGGAACTTATGCCTGAAGATCCACTTGCCGGTGACCACGTTGGCGTCGGGCAGATGGGGAACGAGGCGCCAGGTGTTGTTGTCGATGAGCGCCTTGTACTCGTCAGCCATAGCCGCGCACCACTGGGGGTCTGCAAGACCCCCCGGTAGTCACGGGGAACTGGCGAGGCAGTGGAGGTGGTGACGACGTGAGTTGCCGGTGGGAAGCCGTATCTGTCCACAGGCTTCAGCGAGCCAGTCTGGAGGCGTGTCACTGGCCCACTCGAGGTAGTAGGCGGCGGGGAAGGTGGCGGGGTCGGAGGAGCCACCACAGCGTGCGCCGGCTGTGGAACCTCCAGCACTGGTGGAGATGGCAGCTCGGGATTTGGTGCTGGAGCACCAGCACGCTCCTGTGCAGGAGCAGCTCGTCGCCGAGTGTAGACCCGTAGGGGCGGAGGGCTAGCCGGAGTAGGCTGAGCCGGAGCAGGTGCTAGGATCGGGCCAAGCTGTAGGATGGTTGGGTCCTCAATGAGCTCCAAATGAGCTCGGTGGCGCGGCTGCTCAACATCGACCGGCGATGGAGCGACCGCAGGGGGTGCCGTGGCAGCAGTGCGGAGCACCGGCGCGGCAGACCTGTAACAAGAAAATCCAGAGAGCTAGGGAGCGTACTGGTGGGGTCAGAATTGAAAGGAAAATGTGTCTCATCGAAGACAACATGACGGAAAATTATGATCCGTCTAGTGGTGAGGTCGAGACACCGGTAACCCTTATGGGAGGAGGGGTATCCGAGAAAGACACAAGCAGTGGAGCGTGGAGCCAGCTTGTGTTTAGAGGTGGCTGTGAGGTTGGGATAGCAGAGGCAAACAAAAACACGAAGAATGGTGTAGTCAGGGGGCTGCTGGTGGAGTTGCTCATAAGGAACTCTATGGCCAATAACTGAGCAGGGACGTCGGTGTAGGAGATAGGTGGCTGTAGCTAGCGCCTCTGCCCAGTATTTGGGTGGCATGTGAGCGTGGATGAGCAGTGTGCGGCAGATGTCGTTTAGAGAACGAATGATGCATTCAGCCTTGCCATTTTGAGAGGAGGTGTAAGGGCAAGAGAGGCGTAAGTGAATGCCGCTGGAGGCAAAGAAGGTGCTGAGGGCATTATTGACGAACTCAGTGCCATTATCAGCCTATACAGCCTTGACAGGAAGGTTGAACTGTGTGTGGACAAAAGCACAGAAGTTGGTGATGTGAGTGACTACCTCGGACTTTCGGACTAGAGGAAAGGTCCAGCAAATGTTGGTGAAGTCATCGAGGATGACAAGGTGGTACTGTGCACCAGAAACACTAGCGACCGGGAAGTCCAAACATCACAGTGAATAAGCTCAAACGGTAAGGATGAAACTGAACTGGAATTTCCAAAAGGCAACCGCACATGTTTGCCAAGTTGACATGAATGACAGAGAGTATGAGCTGACTTATTACATGAGATGAAATTATTTTGTCTAAGCAAATCTAGGGTAGTAGCTCTTGGATGACCAAGGCGATGGTGCCAGAGGTTGGTGGAGGTGGCAAGGTTGGCTTGTGGTGTGGCAGGGACGGCGTAGAGGCCGTCTGAGCTATTGGAGCGCAGAATCACGCATCTGGTCTGCAGGTCCTTAACAGAGAAACCAAACGCGTCAAATTCAATAGTGCAATGGTTGTCACGAGTAAATTGGCGAACTGAAAGTAAGTTGCGCACTAGAGAGGGGACAACGAGAACATTGCGAAGTGAAAAGGAGGAAGTGCTGCCAGGTAATGTGGAGTTTGCCGGAGCAGGACACAGGAAGATGGTGACCGTTGCCAACAGTGATGGATGGATTATAGGAGGGTTGTCGAGAAAGAAGTATACCATCCGTGTTGTGCATGTGGGAGGTGACGCCGGAGTCCATGACCCAGCCGGAGTTCTGGAGCGCCATCTGGTTTAGGGCGGCGATGAGGCCGGCCTGTTCCCACATTGGTGAAAGGGGCGGTGGTGCAGCAAAGTTAGCCTGTGGGTGTGCACCCAGGAGGCCCTGGTTGCGCCCGCCTTGGGCGCCCTGCTGCCAGCCGCCAGGGCTGGGGCCTTGCTGCCAGCCACCGCCTGAAGGAGCACCGCCTTGGGAGGCCCATGGGTTGTAGCAGAACCATGGTCCCATGGGGCGGTTGCCCCGGCCCTGGGCATTGTGGCCTTGCTGCCAGCCAGTGCTGCTGTTTCCCTCAGGCCTCTGGTTCACCATGACAACCCATACCACTCATTTGTCCTCCCTGTCATCTTCTGATTCACCCATCCTTGTTCGCACTGCTGATGGCACTTCTCTTCCTATTGCTGGGAGAGGTGCTCTTTCGACCTTTTCTTTTGAGATTCCTAATGTTTCGCATGTTCCTCAACTAACCATGCAACTTCTTTCTGCAGGACAAATTACTGATCATGGTTGTCGCATTATTCTTGAGTCTGATTCTTGTTGTGTTCAGGACCTTCGTATGGGCCTTTTGGTGGGAACTGGGCCTAGGCGTCGGGACAAATTTCTTTCTATTTATCAGCAATTTGCTACCATGGTTCGCACCCAGTATAACTCTCCCATTCGTGTCTTTCGTGCGGACTCTGCTGGTGAGTACATCTCCACTGCCCATCGCTCCTACCTTGCTGAGCAGGGTACCCTTGCCCAATTTTCATGTCCTGGTGCGCATGCTCAGAACGGGGTTGCGGAGCGCAAGCACCGTCACATTCTTGAGACTGCACGTGCTCTCTTGATCTCCTCTGCCCTTGCTCCTTATTTCTGGGCTGAGGCTGTCTCCACGGCTGTTTTCCTCATAAACCGCCAACCCTCGACATCTCTTCAGGGTAGCACTCCCTATGCACGTCTCTTCGGCAGCCCTCCTTCCTATGATCATCTTCGTTGCTTTGGGTGTATCTGTTATGTTCTACTTCCACCTCGTGAGCGCACCAAACTCACTGCTCAGTCTATCGAGTGTGTTTTCCTTGGGTACAGTACGGAACATAAGGGCTATCACTGTTATGACCCTATTGCTCGGCGGATGAGGATCTCTCGGGATGTCACCTTTGATGAGTCTCGCCCTTACTATCCTCGTTCTCCCTCTGGTCATCCTAACACTGCTGAGTCCCTCTCTTTTCTTACTTTACCTGAGTGGTATCTTCCACTGTATTCCTCGACACCTCCTCCTATCACTCCATCCTCGTCATCTCCTTCTCCACCACAACCACCACCATAGGTTTCTCCGCCCCCGTTCTGTCCTTCTCGTGAGATCACCCACGTCTATACTCGTCGTCCACGCCCTGCTCCATCCCTTGACTCTTCTCCATCAATCCTTGGCCCTCTTCCTAGGTCTCCTCCTCGCTATGATCTTCGTGATCACAGCACCCTTCGTCCTCCCGAACGCCTTGGCTTCACCGCTATTGTTTTAGCTGAGCCTGCAACCTATCGGGAGGCTGCTCATCATCCGGAATGGCAGCATGCTATGGCTGAGGAGATTGCAGCCCTTGAGCGTACTAGCACCTAGCACCTGAGATCTTGTTCCCAAACCCCCACATATCACTCCTATCACTTGCAAGTGGGTTTACAAGGTCAAAACTCGCTCTGATGGTTCTCTTGAGCGCTACAAGGCTCGCCTCGTGGCTCGTGGTTTCGAGCGGGAGTATGGGATTGATTACGAGGAGACGTTTGCTCCTATTGCTCACATGACCACTGTTCGGACCCTTCTAGCTGTTGCCTCTATCCGTTAGTGGTTAATCTCGCAATTGGATGTCAAGAATGCCTTCCTAAATGGCGAGCTCTGTGAGAAAGTCTATATGCAGCCACCCCCGGGTTACTCCGTTCCTGATGGTTCGGCTGCGTAGTTCCCTCTATGGTCTTAAACAAGCTCCTCGCGCTTGGTTTGAGCGTTTCTCCTCTATCCTACTTGTTGGCTTCCAGCCTAGTGATCATGATCCTGCTGTCTTTATTCACACCTCCTCTCGTGGTCGCACCCTTCTCCTCTATGTTGATGACATGATCATCACGGGTGATGACTCTCAGTTTATTGCCTTTGTGAAGCAGCACATCAGTGAGACCTTTCTTATGTCTGATTTGGGTCCTCTTCGTTACTTCCTTGGTCTTGAGATCACCTCCACCTCTGATGGTATTTTTCTTTCCTAGGAAAAGTACACTCAGGACCTGCTCTCCCGTGCTGCCCTCACTGATCACCGTACTGACACTCCTATGGAGCTCAATGTTCACCTCCGACCCGCTGATGGTGTTCCTCTTGCTGATCCTACTCGCTATCGCCAGCTTGTTGGCAGCCTTGTTTATCTTGGGATCACTCGCCCTGACATCACACATTTTGTTCATATCTTGAGTCAGTTTGTTTCGGCCCCTACCCAGCTCCACTATTCTCACCTTCTTCGTGTTTTGCGATACCTTCGTGGAACCACCAACCGTTGCCTTTTCTTTCCTCGCTCTAGCTCACTCCAGCTCTAGGCATATTCTGATGCAACTTGGGCAAGTGATCCCACTGATCGCCACTCTCTCTACTTATTGTGTTTTCCTTGCCTCCTCCTTGATTGCCTGGAAAACCAAGAAGCAAACTGTTGTATTCCGCTCGAGTGTGAGGCTGAGCTGCGTGCTATGGCGACTGTGGCTGCTGAAGTGACGTGGCTCCGATGGCTTCTTGAAGACTTTGGTGTGCCTGTCACTACACCCACTCCTCTCTCCACTGACAACACTAGTGCGATCAGTATTGCTCGTGATCCGGTCAAACATGAGCTCACTAAACACATTGGTGTTGATGCTTCCTACTTGAGGTCACGGGTGCATGATCAGGTTGGGTGTCTCCACCATGTGCCTTCAGAAGTTCAACTAGCTGATTTCTTTACCAAGGCACAGACCCGGGCTCAACATACATTCTTACTTTCCAAACTCAGTGTTGTTGATCCACCATGAGTTTGAGGGGGGGTGTTAGATGTATATATGTGTTATTGTATTTTCTCTTTCTTGGAGGTTCTCCTTGCATATGTACACACTATGTATTTGCCCCCTTTGGGTCTGAATAGAATTGGTTGGCCATTTCTTCTAACAAGGACCTAGTGAAGTTGAGTCGAGTTGTAGCAAGATGAGCATGTTAGATATCTTTAGCCCATCTTGAGGGGGAGTATTGGTGTAAATAATGAATTGTAAAGGGACTTAGATGTAAAAGTAAGAAGGAGAAATAGAGTGTCTCTGTCTAGAAACAGAGAGACAGAGAGCTTTCCCAAATCAAACACCAACCAAAGCCATCGAATGCACAAGGCCCTACCTAACCGCTCGAAATTGTGGATACCAAGGCCACCAAACTGAATTTGTTGCCGAACATTCTCCCATGAGACAAGACAGCTGCCACTTTTGGCATTCTCTTGGCCTTTCCATAAGAAACCTCTTCTTTTCTTGTCAATAGCCTTTATAAGACATTTGGGAAGATCCAAAGCAATCATAAGGTAGATAGGAATGGAGGTTAAAACCACTTGAACCATGATGAGGCGACCAGCCCGATTCATGAGTGAAGCTTTCCATCCCGGTAGATGGTCTGCCATTTTGTCGACTAATGGTAACAGATCTGCTTTTGTAGGCTTACATATGGAGAGATGGAGGCCAAGATAAGTGCAAGGAAAATCCTTGATCACAAAGGGCAACAGATCTGAAATAGTGTTCAACTCCTCAGCCCCACATTGAATTGGAGTTACAGAAATCTTGGCCATCTTGGTCTGGAGTCCAGTTGCATGACCAAAAATATTGTGGAGTTGATTGACCACTGAGAGATCCATCCTTGTAGGGCAAAGGAACAACACCACGTCATCAGCATAAAAGGAGAGTCGGTGTTTTGCTTGCTAGAGTCTAGACAGCAATGGGCTGTAGGAAGCTCTCTTTAGTTGCATGATTTACTATTGAGTTCAGAGCTTCCTTCACCAAGATAAAAAGCATAGGGGAAAGAGGATCCCCTCGACGAAGCCCCCGATGATGAAAACTACTTTCTCCTGGGTCGTCATTGAACAGAATCTGAGTAGAAGTGGACAGCAGCAGGCTAATAAGATTGCACCACATATGACCAAAATTTGAGATGTTGCAGAATCTCAAGTAAGAAGGACCAAGAAACGGAGTCAAAAGCCTTTGAAATATTTAACTTTAGAAGAATATGGGGTTCTTTCCTGCTATGTAAAGCCCTGGCCGGCTGCTACACAAAAGAAAATTGTCTTGTATGCTCCTTCCTTTCACAAAAGCACTTTGATTAATGGACACCAAATTTGGTAGGTGAGGGGTCAACCCATTTGCCAAAAGTTTAGCTACAAGCTTCACAAAGCTATGAATGAGACTTATTGGCCTGTAATCCTTGACATGGGCAGCAAGCAGCATGAACCTTCTTAGGAAGCAAGGTAATGAAAGCTGTGTTGAGGAGTTTAAATTTTAAAACATGTCCTCTCTGTACTGCTAGAAGGGCCCTCATGATATCATCCATGATAATCCCACATTGGCAGAGAGATACCCAGCTCTTGTCACAGATTTCTTCTTGTGGTATCTGGTATGTTCACTTACCTGTATAATGGCTGTACTGCCAATGTGGCTGCATGAAATGACACAACAATTTCTTTGGATGGTAGTGCCACCTTCACCTGCAAATTGATTTACTTGCTTCACATGCCTGCAGCTTCTGAGGATCCACCACGAGTTAATAAGCTTCTTGTCCAACACATCGAGACCGTACACCATTCTGAAGCTGTTGAAGTTGTTTTACAATATCTTTTGGTAATATAGCTTTCCTTTTCGTTTATCCGTTCTTTTTGGTAATATATCTGTTGAAATGAATTTTTTAAGTGCAACATAATTGCTACTTCTGCATTCTTTTTGAATTTTGTATGTCACACCTGCGAGTATATGTGAATTGGTTTTAGCTCGACACTACAGATTTATCCATGTTGAGCCTGATTGCAACATAATCTTGTGGGAATGACCAGGTTCACCAATCTATGCTAACAGTGTTACATCCAATTCCCAAATAAGGTTATTGGTCGGGCATTAGTACTATCTGTTTGGGGATTAGCACTTAGCTGAATGTTCAGGAACATATGCAGAGAATGTCGGCATGCTTGGTTGTTGGTCTCCGCATCCTTTACATTCAAATGAAAACAGCAGATAATAACACCAGACTGAAACTAAGCAAAAGAAATAAGTTTATCTTAGAGACTCTAAATGAAGCTTGTTTATCTGTAGAAAACATGTTTTTTACCAGAATTGGAACAATTCCTGCTGAACATTGCCTCCCTGCACATTTGATTTTCTTGAACCATGGCAGTTTGATTGCCCCATGATTAGTGTTCATATTAAAGAAATTTCCAGCAGTAGCAACCAATTTTATACGCTTGTGGAAATTTTATGGTGATAGACCACTAGTTCATGTTCTAACTCATGTTAATGCAATTAAAGTCTGTTATAAGAAAAATGAAATTGAACTCAAACATTTGTACATTCATCCATGTACCAGCATTATTGATCACAGTTCATTAGAATAGACTTCTCGAACTTGGCATTTCACAACTATTCAGCCATTCAGCAGTGTTTTCCTGCTAGATACTAGCAGGAAATGAATGTCATAAATAAAGGGCTTGCTGATATTAACATGGTTTTGTACTGTATTTGCTTCTTTTTTTTTTTTGGGGTCGTGAGACATCAACGTCGAATTCAGGCTAATCAGAACAATTCCTTTGTGTTTCATAAGGCTGTAATCCAAACAGTTAAGATGCATTTAAGGGAAAAGCATGTTATTAGCCTTGTTGAACAACACCTTTCATTCCTTTGCTGTGGAACATTAGCTGCTGGTCCGGTGCACTGTCAACAGCAGTTGACCATCAGGCAGCCCTTATCTAGCATTCCGTTGGTGCAGCTGTGCAAGTGATGACCCTGGGAGTTGGTCGCCTTCAATTTCTTAATGAGACAGAGATGTCTAGTTTGCTGACTCTTAGATGAAGTACTAGAAAGTTACTGTTGAATTATCTTCACTAGGAATGTTCTGATATTAAGCTGTTGCTTCTGTGCTTGTAGCCGTGTCATGTGTGCTGTCTAAGATCTTGGTAGATGAACAATGATAAATTTGTTCCTAGAAAAAGATATGGTAGATCCTTCAAAAAAAAAAAAGGTAGATCCTTAAAAAAAGGATATGGTAGATAAGATGATGTTCAACTATTTGTCGCTCACATTATGCATGAGCCTGTTAATTACAGCCATGAGTAATTTGTTTGATGCGGTGGCTGAGTGTAATTGATTTATAGAATCTCTTTTCACATGACGAATGCTATTGATTTATTTATGAATATTGTTATCTTATTGCAGCTCAAACAGGCTATTAGTTCTGCATCACTTTGGTATTCCATTTGCTCAGCGTGACAAGCCATAAGTGGATACTGAGTTGGAATCTAAAAGATCAATGAAATTAGGGAGGTGACTGCAGAATGGAATGGATTAGATTTTCCCTAGTTCTGACATGATGTATAATTTGTGTACTTTATCTGTATGTGCAGTAACATTGGCTCGCACAGTACTGTATCGCACAGCACTGTATCTTTATGTGCAGTAGCATTGCTTTTGTCACTTGCTTGTGAAGGCCCTTGGATTCCCAGTGTTGGATCGGCCCGAGGGAGTAGGGACTGTGTTGCACGTTGGATAGGAATAGGATCGGATTGGGTTGAATGAAACCAGTGAGGGTTCGGGTGGGATTGGATTCTGTTGGGGCCGGATCACGGCCCATTATCACTGTCACGTACTTCCTCCGTCCTAAAAAAATGATGTTTTTTACTTTTAGACATCGTGTTTGCCTGTTCATCAATTATTAAAGTATAATTAATAATAAAATAAATCATAACAAAAAAGATGATGTTTAGACAAAACTTGAATAAGATAGATGGTCAAACAAAATATCTAAAAGTAAAAAACGACATTTTTTTGGACGGAGGGGGTATGCTACTGCCGAAATGATATTGTTTTTTCTTTAAAAAAAGAGCAAGGGAAAGCAAGGGAGATCATTTGGTCTGCATGCTTTAGTTAAGTTGGAAAATTGGATGGAGCTAATTATCAAGAATGGATGGACGAATAATTAACAATATGCTTTGGTTTTCTTAATTTGGAGATTTGTTTTTGTAATGCTGTTTCCCTTGAGTTCAACTGAATAGTTGAATACTCTTGTAATTAATACTGTCTATGTGCACCAGCAAAGGCCGGAGATGCCTCCATCATTATCTAAAAAGAACGTGTAATTAATGGTAAGGACGACTCAATGAAAACATGCATGCACAATTGGTAATATGATGATGTGCTGAAACAATGTGCTTGCATGATTAAGAAGTACGTTGGAGGGTGAACATTCTTCTATATGAAATTATCTATGGAGTGCAAGAATGATGCCATGCATATTTGGCCGTGGTGGAAACCAAAGTGCAAAAAGTTCATCTGGCCTCCTTCAACTATATATTGCAGCAGTCTGATTTGTCTGTGTCAACTAACAACTACGACTCTCTCCATCCCAAATTATAAGTCATTCTAAAAATCTTGAAGAGACAAAGTATCTTATGTTTGACCAGCATTATAGAAAAAATTAAGAAAGATTTATAACATTATAGAAACTATTGCAGTGCCATATGTCGCCGTGGCGAGAACTCGACGATGTGTCCCATTAAAGGCTTAAAAGCCACCCATCCGTGGCTCTGACGTCGCTCGCTGCCGCCGTCGGCTCCGCCGTGTTTGTGACCATCATCTCCACATCCGGTCTAACGACCTTCTTTAGGGCTTGGCAGTCATCACGCCCGGGACCCTTTGGTAGCCTGACAGCGGCATGCAAGCTAGGGACTGGGTCTTAATTTGGGGTCTTGGCCGGGCGACAGATCGCAGTGAGAAATCACATGTGCTACAAGACTTTGATCGAGTTCATTTTCATAAGAAAAACACAGCAAATAATAAAATTTCTTGAGTTCCAAATAAATTAGACCTTAGCTGCATGCTCATATCAGAACATTCTAGCTAGCTAGAGCGGATTGCATGCATTGCACCTGCAGGTCCAGGTGGCATTACTAGCTAGTGCATGCATGCATGTGAAAAGTAATGAAAAACGTCTGCATGCATGTCGCCACCCCGGGTTAGTTCATCGAAAACCAAAAACTTTTCAAAATTTTCCGTCACGTCAAATCTTACGACACCTATATAGAGCACTAAATATAAACGAAAATAAAAACTAATTGCACAGTTTACCTATAAATCGCGAGATGAATCATTTAAACCTCATCATTGAACAATATTTATCAAATAAAAATAAAAATGCTATAGTTTCGAAAACCAAAAACCCTAAGTTGTTGATTGTTTCACGGCCAAGCATACGCCTGCACAGTATGCCTCCATCACAAAAAAATTTTTCCCATTCCCATCGTCCCAGCGAGACGAAAACTCGTTGGGCGTCCACACAAAATCCTCAGAGGATAACGTTGTGGGCCAGGGATATCGGGGTCCAGCCACTCGCGCGCCGCCACGTGGCGCGCCGGCCGTCGCACCTGTCCTCCTCCTCCCGGGCGGGCATCATTTGTCAGGTTTCGGCGCCACAGGTATATTGGCTCCGCAGCTAACGACCTGGGGGCTCCATATCCATCCATCATCTATCAGCAAAGCACACTCCAGGCGGAAAAAGGAAGCAACAAGCAGCGATGGCGGCCTCCATGATCTCGTCGTCAGCTCTGGTGGCGCCGCCGTCCAGGGCGCAGGGCCTGCCGTCCCTCGGCCGCCGCGCCTCCTCCTTCGCCGTCGTCTGCGGCACCGGCAAGAAGATCAAGACCGACAAGCCCTTCGGTGCGTGCCATGCTGCGTTCATGTGTTGGAGCAGCTGCTTTGGCTCCGTTCGTTTGTTTTATAAGTCGTACTCAGCTATGGCTTTTGAGGATGTATATATGCATGTGTCTGTGTTTGTGTTTGGTTCTGAGATGAGTCGTGTGTGATAAATGTGCAGGGATTGGAGGTGGCCTGACCGTCGATAAGGATGCCTCCGGGAGGAAGGTCAAGGTGAGCACTTGACTTGTCTATGTGATTTACAACACGACATGCATGTATGTTAATCATTAATTGAATTCATTAGAAGATTTCGAATACAGTAAGAGCAACAACAACACAGCTCGAACAGATTTCCTATATCCTTTCTAATTATAGAGATTTTATTGTTGAAAAAAATATATATCCTTCAACAACTTTTTTTTAATTAGTTATTTAAACATAGACACATCTTTTGTTCTAGATTTCTTGCTCTAGCTGAAAAATAGAAATGGAGAGTGAGAATGAGTCTATGCAACATAGGATGTAGAAAAAACGGGAGACTGAAAAAAAAATGTACAAAGCGATTTTTATGTAAATTGTTCTCTCTAAATGATGATTTAGAGTAGAAAAACTCTTGTATATTGAGGGAGGCCAAATTTGATGCATGGTTCTATATATAGCTAACTACACGCATGGCATGATGCAGGGCAAGGGCGTGTACCAGTTCGTCGACAAGTACGGCGCTAACGTCGACGGATACAGGTGA
>Ga0182004_10001306_pt1 | contig 17958 bp, 9 predicted proteins | sample Sormic07211540_1_FD_120479 | JGI IMG/M metagenome (GOLD analysis project Ga0182004, IMG submission 120479) | Endophyte microbial communities from Sorghum bicolor roots, Mead, Nebraska, USA - 072115-40_1 MetaG | ecosystem: Host-associated > Plants > Roots > Unclassified | place: USA: Nebraska...
CTCTCTCTCTCTCTCTCTCTCCCAACTCGCACGGCCGCGCCTCTCTCTCCCTCTCTCATGGTCACGGCTCTCTCACTTTCTCACACTCATGGTCTCACCCTCCTCTCTCACAACGTCGTTGGTATCCTTCTCCCCTCCCGAGTGCACCCTGTCCCTCTCCATCACCTTTTCCTCTCCTCAAGTGGCATAGCCTCGCACGGCAACCCTCTTCTTATCCCCTCCCCGGGAGACACGACCTTCCTCACCTAGGCGTGGCGGTGCTCCTCCCTCCCCTTGGTGCGGTGACGCCCCTACCTCCCACATTTCTCCCTCTCCTCAATGGCGGCGTGGCGGTGGACCAGATGCCACGGTGGGCCAAATCTAGGGAGGGGGCAGCAGATCTATGATAGCAACAGCAATAGCAGCCACGACGGTAGCGGATCTAGCAACGCGGATGCATGGGGGCGTGCAGCGTCTCCTCCGATGTTGGATCTAGCGACAACAGCAGCAAGCGCCAACCTAGGATGGTGACGCGGATCTAGTGGCATGAGGCCCAGATCCAAGCCCGATTGGGCTGCAAGATTTTTTATTTTTTATTTGATTTACCGTGGCGGACATTTCAACTGCCTTAGAAAAGTTTTATTTACTATAACCTTTTGGCCGAGACAGTTGTGATGCCCGCCTCCATTAAGTTTTGTGTAGTAGTGACACAGATATTGCAATTAAAAACATAAATAAGACAATATTTGTCTTATCAAAGTTTGGGCCTCCATGTGAGTCGTACGTCTTCATTGAGGACGCCATGAGTGACCACTCTGGGGTGCACTCTAGCAGGGCCTCTTTCAACTACTCTCCTCGATCCACTAACCTTGATCTCTTCCCTTGTAGAGGCGAGATTGAGCTCTCAAAAACTTGTCGTGGCATATACCACAACCATGGTTGCTCAAGGTGACTCATAGTTGTCTAGGAGCCAGGCTCCAAGAGTAATAAATACATCACGAATTAAGATGGAATCAACAAGTGCTCGAAGATTTAGATTGCTCTCTTGTGCTCGCGAACTCCCAATTTCTCACTCTCTCAACCCAACTCACAAGATCTCCTTGAATTCTCACAATAGGGAGTGGTGAGAGCCAGAGAGACTTTTGGTTCAAATATTGACATGGGGAGGCAGCAATTGGCTGTCCAAATGAGGAGGAGGGGTATAAATACCCCAACACACATGAACTAGCCATTATGTCTATCAAACGTCAAGATTCCAACAAAAACTCAGAACTTTCAACATTAGATGCTGCTAAGCAACGTCCTAAGGCTGCTGAGCAATGAGTTGAGGCTGCTGAGCAACGAGCACAAGCTTTGGAAGGCTAGGTCTCGATGGTGGTCGAGACAAATGCACAGTTACAAGCAGAGCAGCAATTCCAACGTGATGAGCTTAGTTCTTTGCATCAAACATAGAGTGGAGAAGTTGCGCGTCTAGTGAAAGAGCAACTTGATCAACAAATGGCTGATTTCTTTGCACACATTCGTTTTGGTGCTTCACAGTCTACATCATAGAGTTTAATACCTATAGTTGAATAAATTATTTGAGGTTTGAAAGTAGTGTGAGTTATTTTGAGAGTTCCAAGTGTTATTAATTTTTAGCATTGCAAGATTGCAACATTATCATGGTTAAAGAAGTATTGAGATAAATATTATTGGTCTACTGTTGTGAGAATTGTATTGATACATATTTCTCGAGACATTTTTGTCACTACTCCACACATGGGTGATAATGATAAATCATTTGCCACAGCATCTATAGTTCCACACAATTGAGGCTTTATCTTGTGACAAAACGTGTCATAACTAATATTTTCACAAAAATGCTATGTTTTTTGTGATGAAATTATCGATACAACTTGTCTTATCAATTCTCACAAAAAGATCATATTGTGAGAACAAGTTTTGCCTCCGTAATTATATGTAACGATGAGTTACATCACAAATAAAATGCATTTGTGTTGATAAGGCATCACTTTTTCCATATAAACAGTGGCAATCAACTAGACACAATTGCAACTAAAATAGTGAGAATGAATTTCGACACAGAAAACTTATATAATGGCGAAACTTTGGTCACTGGTATGTAGTCTTTAGTGACAATATAATTTGTCACTTTTACAGCAGTAATTGTGACGACCAAATTGTCGTAAATACTCTATAGTTGTGTCAATTATTCTAACCACTGAAAACAATATAAGTGCCATTTTTTTACCACTAATACATATGATTTTGTGGCAACAAATGGGGACACAAATGGCCACTTTACTAGTGGCACTACACTTTGTCACTAATGAGTATGGTTATTTGTGGGGAACGAAAAATCACTAGAGTATTTTGTGAGGCGAGTATATGTGGCGACTAGTGGTGATTTAAAAAGTCGCCACAAAGGCTGGTTTGTGGCAAAAAAAAAGTTTTTGTGATGAAAATTTTCTCCACAGAAACCCTTTGTCGTTGTTGTGATCATCAAACCATAAACATAACACCATGCGCATCTCTCCATGTAGACAACATGCCATATTCCATCGTGCCAACATGAGCAGCATAAAGCCATAAGTAGATGAACATAAATACCCAGAACATAGAGGATAAGACCACATGAATAAAACATGATTTCAAGGGTCATAATATCAGCTATGGTTCTGAATTTTTAAGATGGAGGTAGCATAAATAATAAAGCATGTAGCAAACCACCGCTATGTTTACTTGCCTCCAATGAAGTGATGGTCGCTCTATGTGCAATCCACAGCAATACCACCTGCCTAAGTAGTATAAGGTCAGAGGCAGAACTCATTTAAATATAAATAGTAAGTAAAGCACTCCTGCGCCCCAACCCGATATTGAAGCAAAACAGTGAACATAACACTAAACCCATTGCAGAAGTGCTGCTTCACCTTTTCTGTATCAATCAATCCATGAAGGCTATGATATCATACGAATACACTTCTTGAATCTACATAACAAGATCCACAACTTTCATTAAAAGCTTATATTTTTATAATGCCATTAAGATGGTCTAATCCACAGTTGAAAACAGAGTTCAGAATCTGTTCGTGAATTGAGACAGCAGGCTTTATATTCTTGAACCTCCATATCCTTGTGGACTAAACTTATGAAATTTCACCAAATCGAAATCATGTCATAATCTACAAGTTTCATATTACTCATATTTGGAAATCATCTCATAATCCATAGTAGAAATCAGACTTCAGAATCTGCTCGTGAATTGAGACAACAAGCTTCACATTTTCATATCTCCAAATCTTTATGTCCAAAATTTATGAAATTTACCCAGAGATCATATAATTCTATAATCTACAACTTTGGTATTGTGCAATTTTTACATAAAGAGCCAATTAAATGCCCCTAAGCATGACCCAATCTTAACTGCGAATCTGAGGAAACAATACATTGAGCTTTGAAAATCTATACCTAGAGTTCCTTTCGTCCAAGGGCCATAACCTTTATCAATAAAAAAGGATAATGGAAAGTACTAAAAGTATATTATAATTTGTAAAGTCCCATAAAGCCTCTAAGGTTATCAAAATCCTCCTAGATTTAGTTATGTCCAAAACATCATCAAAACATGACAGCTAACTTAGGCCATCCTCAGTTGGAGGTTTCATGACCCAGTTCCCAACACATCTATATTTTAGAAATAATGTAGAAGATTTTCATCCCCATGAAGCTCTCTTTACTCCCTTAAAACTCTTATCACCTCTCTCTTCATTAGTACAATGCCGAATCAGCATATTTAATGTCCATGAAACTCTGATGAAACACCATTGAGACTGGCCTTAGAAACACCATATCTCTCAAATCATTTGTATTAAAATCATGATATTTCACGATATAATAGATATGAAGGTCATCTACAACTTTGTAGTTCACCAAAGCACCTATTTAATCTTCTAAGTAGCCCTAATCGCTTCCCCAAGAAAATCTGCAGAAATTGTTCATGTGAATTCCGAGGAACAACATTCAAACAACTTTTCTCCCTCACTAGTCCACTTATTCCCATGGCCTAATGACAGCAGTGGCATATGATTATAAAGGTCTTAGGGTCATCATCTACCCTGGACGTGCCCACCTAATGGGTTCAAAGATGATACATGGCCCATTGGACCAAATATGGTGACGCAGCACCTGGACAAATTCTGGACACTAACTTTTTTTGACAATTCCTATTGATTTCGAAAGGCGTCATGAGACCACTTGCATTGGCTTCCTTATCAAATTATATTTCCAACCATATACAGATCATCAAAAATGGAGTCCGGATGTGTCCATGTGACTAGCTTTATGGAAAATTGGTCCAGGAGGCTGAGGCAAACTCGAATTCAAGTTGGACCGGGCCTCCAGCTTTGGATGGACGTCCTTGCTGGTCATCTTTGCCTCCATTGCTTCCTTCAACTTCCTCATGAGCCTCTCCAATGTTCCTAACAAATATAACATCATTAGGTAGTAATCTATTCTTAATAATAGGAAAATGATCGATTAAGAACGAGCTCACCTCTAAATCACCTATAAATTTCATTGGACCTTGCATATTGGTTGAAGGATCAGCAGGTGCATCCGAAGGAGTGATGTCCTCATCACTTCTTTACCCATCGTTCTTGACATTTCAAATGTCACTACATTTCCAATGACAAGAATGGGGTCATGGTGCTCAAGTCCTCCATGTTATGAAGGATGGTGATGATTGAGGTATATTTGTCATGGGGTAGCGTTGAGATGATCTTTTGCACCATATCCATATCGCTCACCTTGATCAAACTTATAGCATTGCGCTCATGAACAATTAGATTCAAATGAGAATACATTTCTTTTACAAGGTCATTTTGCAACATTGAAAAAAAACTAGGTTTGTTTAGCTAAGCAATATTTTTGGTCATGAATGTTGCTAGACCCATTGTGAAGCTCATGAAATTTTAGCCATATTTCATTAGCTTTAGTTAGCATAAAAACTTCAATGAACATATCAATGCTAATTTACCCAAAGAAACAATTTCTAGCATGAGCGTTGAGGTAGATCTCCTTCTCATCACTAGAGGTGGGTTTATCTGGATTCTTTAAGGGTTTCATCCCATCCCTAGTGACTCTCCAAACACCTATACCAACTCCTTAGCAAGCTATTCTAGCATGCCAATAGGAGAAGTCAGTGCCATCAAAGTGATCTACCAGTATCCATCCTTCTTACTCTAGAACATCTTTAGCCAATGGCGACTAAGCCAAGGTCCAAAAATGAGCTAACTGTCTCTGATACCAATTGAAGGGATCATAATGCTTAAGAGGGGGCATGAATTAGGGAACTTAAAACTAATGTCCAACTAAAACCTACTTATCAAAACCTATGCAACATATTTATATATGTGCACTGTAGTTTTGCAAAGTATTGCTATCTCTAATGCAAAAGAGTTTTACACCCTAGGTTCCAATAACTAACCTAGCAAGCTGGACTAGAAAAGGAAAAGCACACAACCTAGGAGAGCAACTAAATGTGAAAGCTTAAATGAGTTAGAGAATGCAAATTTCCAATGATAGTATTTATCCAATGTATCAAGGAAACCATGATTCCCCCTTGTCCTCATTAGAGCCTCTCGCAAGGATACCCTTGCAAGGGCCAAGCTCCTGATTAGGTAACTCCATGGATAGCACATGGGCCTTCCCCACATGCCCAAGTGGGTCTTCGTGTGGCCTCTACCTGACCGCTCCCAGACGCCTTCACTATTGAGCTTCTGGCCAAAACACCATGGGCATGGCTCCCTCTAGTACACCGTCAATAGCCACACCAAAAACATGGTTCGTGTGATCTTGCAAGATTACAAGCTCCAACGGGTACAAGGGTGTGCACAAGCACGAGTAGCAAGAGGTATGCAAACATCACTAAACTCTAAGCCTAAACCTAGCAAGCACTAACAAAGCGGCTTCTAACTAGACTAAGCACTTCACAAAAGCACCAACACTAATCACCTAATATTGCTTAAGCATTTTTAGTGGCTAGAGCACTAAGAGATGAGCCTCAACTCACTAGCAACATTCTAAGCTCCAACAACACCGAAATGGAGGCCAAGGGGGTATATATAGCCTCCAACCCCAAATGTAGCAATTAGCAAAGGACTATAGTTTTGCACTGAGCACTAGAGAGCTCTGATGACCCCCAGCAAAGAGCATCAGTGTCCACCACATCAGCTAGCCATTGTCAACCTTTGGATGGCTTAATCTCTAGTGGTGGAACTCGATGATCATAGAAGAATTCTGATGAAGCAAGAAACCTTTTGCATAGCCTCTTTATAGCACCTTTAGTCTCTAGTGCCCTATGCTAAAATCCACTGTGCCTTCAACTCCTCTAGACCTAAACTCTAGTGTTGTGGTCTCCAGTGACTACCAAAAGTTAAGGTGAGGCTCTTTCTTAGCCCTCTCACCCTCTATCTAAACTGGGCTATGAGCTAAGCTTTGTTGCACCATCTCTAGGTGCCGCACCGAAGGACTATGGTGAGTTCAGCAACGATCGGGCCACTCCAAATGCGAGCAATGTTCCTACCTTTTGGTGCACTATTCAAATGTACTGTCAGGGCTTTCTAGTGATGCCTTCTAGTTCACACTGAGCTCCAATTTCTGTGTCTTCCCAGTGGGCTTCTACTTGATGTCTTTGTATTCTTGCTTACCTTCTAGGGTCTTCAACACAACTTCTATGTTATAACCCTTTGATTGAGATGTAGAATACTTGATCTTCATCATAGACTTGTCTAATCCATTCTTCCATCCATAGGACTAAAGTCGTGTATACTAGCAAACCATATTAGTCCCTATGACCATGTTGTCACTCAGTCACTGAAATCACTTAATGGCCCTAACTACGTGCCATTTTCCTATTAGAGGGATGGCCAAGGAGGACAGTCGGCCAAAGATGACATGCTCGCAAGAAGTGTGACCTTGACCCTGCAGCTAGGGATGTCGAGCTCTCGGGCAAATGGTATACAAGTAGGCTCACACGCAAGAACAAACACCAAGGAGGTTTGCACATAGGAATAGTAGTTGGTGAGGGACTGAGGGCAGAGTTTGGGTGGCCATCATTGAAGAAGATGGCCAAACCTAGAGTTCTTCCTAGGACCTAAAATATAACGAGAAAAGTAGGAGAAGATGACGGGGTGCTGGGAGACCTGATTTCTACCAACTGTGACAGGGATGCGGCCACCAACAACCGAATTTGGGGTTATCATTGATGGAGAGCGCACGGGCAAGACAATTAGGAAATCACGCTACCAAACTAAAAATTAGTGGCCTGTGAATAAGGTCTATTTCAGGTGAGATGGGGTGTTTTATTAGTGGCCACCAAAACAGGGGACCATATTAGGGAGTTGCTGGAGCAACAAAATAACCCTATCTCTCAATGTGGTAGTTTTACGAGAACGAGGATGAGATTGCATGGTAGTCCTCTTAGTGGGAAATCTAAGACTTATTGTGATAGTGATGATCCTGTTAAAGTTGATTTTTGTCCCTAGCATCCAAGTAGAAGTCCACAAAGTTACTTCTTGAGGTGTTTGGATACCTCTTACTAAACTTTAGTCCTTGTTACATTAGACGTTTAACACTAATTAGGAATATTAGACATAGACTAATTACAAAACTAATTGCATACATAGAGGCTAATTTGCCGGCCGAATCTATTATGTCTAATTAGTTTATGATTTGATAATGTGATGTTACAGTAAACATGTGCTAATTATGGATTAATTAAAATTAATATATTTGTCTCACTAATTAATCTACTCCTGTGCAATTACTTTTATCATTAGCTCATATTTAATCTTCCTAGTTAGCATCCAAACGTTGGATGTGACTCGGACTATATACATTCAAACTATAAGATATTTTAACTTTCATAATTATAATCTTATTTTCTACTTCCTCTGTTTTAAATTATAAAATATTTTAATCTTCTCTAGTTTTATAATTATAATCTTATTTTCTACCCCCTCTATTTCAAATTATAAGATATTTTAACTTTCATATACATTCTTTTAATATATATTTAGACATTATTTCAAATTATATGATATTGACTGTTTCATCTATGTTGGTTTTCCTATGTATTTAAACATTACCTTTCCTATATATCTAGACAGTATATATCTTATGCGTAAAAAAGCTACATATCTAGAAAAGCTAAAACATATTATATAATTTAGAACATAAAGAGTAATTAATTGCCATTTGTCTTATAATTTCTGGACCAAACTGCGCCTGGTACAATTTTTTTTAGATCACACCTGGTACATTTTCTGAACCAAACAGCACCTTTTTCATATATTATAAAGATGATAGCGACAATGACGACCCTACAGGAGCAGTCATGTGGCCATGAGACATCAGAAATGCATGTCCGATCGCACGAGCTTATCTAATACAATAACAAATTACAGACTACCCAACAGTCACACGTACCGCGACAATGAAGATAAGAACTGACGAATCCAGTCAAATTCGCACGGCAATATGGGGCAGGAAAGATAAATAAATTTCGATAAAAACAACATCCCAAAATTGTTTCATTAATAGTTTGCCAGAGCATATACCATCCAGTCTGGTAAGATATTCTCATCCACATTTCGGAGTACAAACATATCAGCAAGATGGAACTATACATTCGACCAAGATTAATCGTCATAAACAATGCTCTCAACTTACAAAGGGAAATACTAAAAGTTTGGCAATAAGGTAAAATGACAGCATCTAGTCCCTTAAATAGTTCATCAGGAAAGCCACAGATTGAGGCCAGCACTCTTGGTCATCTGGTGTGTGATCCCTTCCAAAGCTACCAGCCAACTAGTAGAGAACTGGTATGTATCCTGCACAAGATATTAACGAGGAAGAAAACTGGACTATTGAAATGTATTGTTTTCCCATGTCCAGTCAAACCATGGTTACATATAACGCTGTCAACTGTGTTGCAGAAACCCTAAACATGAAGCTTCAGTATAGATCACACTACTGTTGTAATGAAAAAACAGCACTGTGTGACTAAGGACAAAATGACAGGGCACAAGCACAATATGACAATAGTGACTGAAGGGCCAATTACTAATGCTCAATCACTGAATTACAGAAGAATTTTACAGCTATACACTATTGTCAATAACATTCTATGCACTGGCTGTTAAGGGAGCCACATAGAAAAGAAGCTAACCATACCAAAATCTGTGTCTCTGGTAGTTTACAGGTCATGTCTATAGCCGCAACGGAAAAAAGGCTATCAAGTCATCCCTGCAATGAAGATAAAAATAGTAAGCAATCAACATAGCAACATATTTCAACGAGGCACTTCTAGGGGAGAATTTATTAACCATTAGATCATGGCAAGTTCAAATTTGAATGATTTGTTACCACGAGGCTGATAAACAAGATGCTTAGTTATCTTCCTCGTGGCTTTATTAACAATTGATTAGGGACAGAAAGTGATTAGAGTTGAACCATCAAACACAACTGATATGAACACAAATATCATGCATTCAAAATAATCATCACCATGGCAAAAGGAGTAAACCTGTGTCAGGGTAGGCTTGGGCTGGCTGTATAGCCCATTAGTTTAGGGCTAATTAGAGATAAGGCTTGCTTGGCCCCTAACCAAGCGACCCTGATCTTTACTCTAACAAAACCAATGAACCCATCTCATTGGATCATACGCCATTTAGAAAAACTCAGCAGGCTTTTCAAACACACTTTGTTTCCTATTGGCATGTACCAAAAAGGATCCTTTTGGAGCCAAAGAAGAAAAGGGTTTGTTGCAACTATTAACTTCATCCCTTAAAGAATGTCATTCTGGCTATGCACCTCTTTAAGGAATGGAGGTAGTAGCTGATACAACAGCATGTAACTAAATTAAATGGTACAATGCAATGGCAACTAGGCCAGTATATCTTAATTTTACCACCTTCCAACTTATAATCGGTCATTGAGGATTTCATAATCCAAAGGGGAAAAAATATAGGACAAAGAAAAGTAACAAACACATGATTGTTCAGTCGATTACTTCAAGTAATTTCATGTCAGATCTGCTCGAAATTTGAACAGAAAAAACAGTCAATATCCTCACAGGAATCATGATGTCATCAGCAAGAGATCACCAGAACTTATGTGTTTGTATGTGCCTATGTGACTTACTAATTGCATGAACACTGACCAGATGATTAAAAACATACAATGCTTGCAAACATGCTAAAAGCTAGCACAAAAGAACAAAATAAAAATCCTAGTTACAAAAAAAAGGAAAAAAATAAAATCCTAGCAAAACAAGAGAATAAAAGAAAAGGAAAGGCCCTGTGCACCGAGGTATCGCCGTCAGGAAATGACAAAAATGAGACAAACAGTATTAGTTCCACTAAATGTATGAATCTTTGATTGGCAGACATAATAGCAGCACAGATTAGCAATGCCATGATGGGCAAAAATAGTGAAGTGCAAATGAAAAGGAACTACAATAGTCCAGAACTCCTGATTATCGCCACTTCTTTACAAATTAGACGAAAGCTTGCTTAAGGAAATCTATCCTACATACCAAAATAGCTGCACACATTAGCGATGCTATGATGGGCAAAAAATAGTGAAGTACAATGAAAAGGAACTAAAATAGCCCTGAACTCCTGATTACCGCCACTTATTATAACAAATTAGACCAAAGCCTTAAGGAAAACTATCCAAGATACCAAAAGTGAGAGATATTAAAAGCATAGTCATGCTACAAAATTATGAATTTCAGAAATCATCATCAGATCACACTAAATGATACATACAGAACTGCATGTTTGCATGATTACAAATGTCATTAGTATAAAATATAATTACACTAATTAACATGATTGCCTTTGCCATTAGCAAAGTTAAACCAATTAAATAATCATTCTACTTGAACGAGCATGTGGGTTCACATTTCCATTTTAAAACCTACAAAATCTTCAGAGGGTAACTGACTATTCAAGGGAGCAACTCAAGGCTGTCTTATTGTATATGCCAGTATAATTGGACATTCTGAAAACCCATATAATGGATCTGCAAAATAGTTCAGCACAACTAAAAACCCAACAAAAAAGAATGGGTCCCAAATGTAAGACAGGAGAATCTTCATCTAATAGAGAACACTGACCGTAAAGAATAAAGAGTAAAATGTATCATGGGTTCTTAAACTTTTCCTGCATTCCCATCTGGGTCCATAAACTTTCAAAGTGGTCATCTAGGTCCTTCAACTTTTCAAGTGGTTCATTCTAAGTTCGCTCTAGGTTCAATCATGGACCTGAATTCACAACTCAAATGAACCACCTGAAGTTGAAGGACTCAGATCATCACTTTGAGAGTTCATGGACTCAGATGAGAATACAGAAAAAAAAATAGGGACCCATGGTGCATTTCACTCATAAATAAACATCATGAACAACATTGCATATCACATCCAGCATTCTTATGTAGTATATACAATTATAACATGTTGCATAGAGCCAAATACTTGGAAAGAGACAATATCCCCTAATTACAGTGAGGTTAACCTCAACAAAAACCTTACTATGTCTACCTTAAGGTTCATATATGTTTGTTATAGTACAAGAAAATGAACAGATACTCACCAGCTATGCCCACTCTAAGAAGTATTGCTGGGCCCAGATCGACATTTAGCATGGACAATAGGTCCCAACTGTGACCTTTCCAGACCATCGATATTACCATCTGGCGCATTCATGTAGACTGCACCTCTGTACATCCACTCATCAGTCTCATCACTGTAGAAATCTTCAAATGGCTCTTGACATAATGCACAGGCTGTTTGCTCCTCATCCGCAGGAACAGCAATTTCTTTCTCTTCCTTTCTGTCTGGGACTGGATCTGAGGGCACAAAAGCAGGAACTCCATCGTTTCCTACTGTTTCTGCTGCTCTTAACCATTCCCCCACGGTGACAAAATATTTACGTGAAGATTGTTTACGGTTCTTTGAATTTCTATTTTTTGTAACATGCCAGTCCATGTGAGCACGATGCTCCTCTTGGCATTTAAATCGAAGGCCACATGTTTTACACTGCCTTGAAAGATCCTGATACAAAGCATTGATGACAGACTCATTCCGTAACTTGAGGTCTACATTGAAGTCAACTCCAACAGAATCCTAGAATAAAATATTCACAATTTTCCCTTCAATTAACAGCATAAATATGAAAAGATAATACTATATAATAACAATGCATGAAGCATGAGAAATACCTGCGATTGGCTAGGTGGTTCAAGTGAAATTACACCATGCCGCATAAGGTTACTCAACAGTCCAGAGACAAATGGTTGAGGGCCACCAACTTGTGATGATGATGAACCCATCTGCAGTGGGACAGGTGGTGGTCCGGGCGGTAATGGTGGCACACCGTAGGGTGGCACAGCAGGTGGTACAGAAAAAGAAGTTGGCAGAACGGAAACAGGTGTCATGGTTGCATTACCTCCTTGTCCTTGGAATGGAGATACAGACATGCCAGAGGCAAAGCTTCTAAAAGTCTCCTGATGGTGAGAATGGGAATGGGGATGGGGATGTAACTGTGTGGGGCGATGAGGATGAGCTTGGTTTCCCAAAATTGTACCTTGATTTTGTTGGCTTGATGGCAACAAATCTTGGTGCTGATAAGGTGGTTGAGCTAAGTTACCGGTAACCGTTTTCCGATCCAAGGCATCATACTGATGCCGAGGAACAAATACTGATGAACTAGCTCCTTGGCTAACAAAAGAACTAATTTCTAAGCTATTTGGTGCACTTCTAACATGTTTCGTATCAGGTGGAATTAGTGGTAAAGTTTGAGATCGGGTATGATGAAGAGGAAGCCATTCTATCGGAGCAGAAGGTGATGACCTGTGCTTCTCCACTAAGGGTATATTATCTACATTTAAACCATTGTATGTGCCACTAATGTCCAACCTCTTGACTGCCATTTCACCATTGGCAGGCTGTGGTATTCTATCAAGTACTGATGGATGTTGAGGTGCCTGTATTCGCAATGGCAGACCAGTAGGCTTCTGCCAAGGTGGAGCTGGCATGGTATCAATTCTCCCATGATTTAGAGTATCTTCAGAATTCTGGTACTCCAAAAGAGCTCCATTCTGAACCCCAAAATTGCTTGGATATCTCCTTGTGGAAATGTCAACATGCTGCAGAAGGAAAAAAAAATAGGTGTTCATAGATTCATACAGACAACAGTACCAGGTTGATACGTCTGCATATGAATCCTATTTGGTGCATGGACAAAATGTTCAAAGGGTTTCCATTAAACATAAGTCAAGAAAACACTGCTAAAGGCTAATGGGAAATAATGCACTAGTCCTACTCATGATACATGCTTTAAAATCTATGAGTAACCAAAGCCACAGATTATTTTACATCAAATTTTGAAATAAAAAATAAACTGCTGAAAAACTACACTTAAAGTCCCTTCCTTAACAGCATACAAATGTGATACCAAAAAACGTTGTTTCTCTAACTAATTTATTTGCAAAACTTTTACCTAACTACTCTTTTGTCCTTTCAATCAAACAAGGATTGTCAAAGAATGTATGTCATTTGAAATTTGGCAACAATATCTCTAGATCAGCCAGCTGAAGCCTATATTAGTACATCTGATGTTACTTGGAATACTTGCATAGCACATTTTTATCTTTTTCTAAGGGCAGTAGGCTCTAGGCAGGCAGCAGAGAACTGCATCGTCTGCACAGGCTAACTTGCATATGGTGGGTATGTGGTATGTGACCTTAGCTTAGGATATGAACAGGAAGTGAAGGAAGCAGAGGGCACAAAAGGTCATGATCTTGTTGGCCCTTCACAAGCTACTGCTTCCACAGCTCCTCTAGTGGCAGATCTGGCCCACTCATCATGCGCGCCTAGAGCCACCTAGCCAGCCTAATGGAACTAGACAACGCATGGCTAGTTGGCAACCAGCCTTTGGGAACAAGCTTTTTACAAATATATCAGAATAGAAAGCAGCGATCCAATCGTGTACCATAACTTTCAAAAAAAAGGAGAAAAATTATTTCATAGAACTGCAGGACGTGATGATAGGCACACAAAGTGTCATGCTAATGCTATGATTTACTATTATTTAAAGAGAGATCAGACAATCATACGCTTGCAGTTGTAATCCTATCTTCAAGATTATATGGTGGACCATCAACCGATGATCTAGTAATTTGGCTTGGGAAATTGTGCCTCCCAACATCAGATTCCAGTAGCCCTGCATTTGCCCCAGGAAATCCGGCTCTCATGGTTCCAGGAGGAAAAGATGGCATGCTGCTTCTGACTCGATCAGTCAAAGTTGGACTCATATCCTCCCACGAATACTCTTCTTCCTCTGAAGTTAACCAATTTCGTGCACTAGATCTGCTAGCCATACCATTTGGATCCAGGCGCTGCACTTTAGGAAGTCGTTCATCAGCATCTCGGCCTTGACAATTCCCATATGCATCAATAAGTTCCCTTGCACTTTGCTTCCTGTACTCTTCATCAAGCATACTGATCGTAGACCGCTGTACACCATCATCAAAAACCAATCTTAACCTGCCATTTCGGTCAGGCAATTTTCTGGGATCAGGTCCCAATACAGAATGAGATGGTGGTAGCCTCTCTAGCGCTCTCTTGGGGGACACATTTCTAGGGAACACATCAAGGGGTGGTGATCTGGACATGTTTCTCCTTGAATTGACTAATGGCCCATCTAGATTCACATCAGATGAATGTGTGCTCAAGAGATGTGGTGATGTCACCCTTATTGTTCCAGCAAGAGGTCGAAACGTCTCTTGTTGATCAGGATTATCAGCATATTGTAAAGAAGATTTCTGCCCATATGATTACAACACAGATTATGAGCATCACAAAGTAAACCAGAGGCAGAAATAGCATTTGAAAACTTGGATTGAAAGAGAAAGAAAAGCAGATGAGCCATTATGGATGTTAAAGTACTACCTCCATCCCAAAAATGTAATGTCGTTATATTTCTATCCTGAATAAAATCAAACTTCTATTTTGACCGAGTGTATTGAATGGTAAATTTAATGAAACTAATTTGATGTTCTACATGTTGGTACATATTTTCTAAAACATGGTCAAAGCTAAAGACATTTTGGAATGGAAGGAGTAGACTTGACTACTTTGGTTTTCACTTGAGGTGAAATAAAGCATCTAACATTTTCTCAAGCGACATAAAAAGCCAGACAAGTTCAACTGTTATCAAGAAATACTAAATCAGATATAGTTGTAGGAACTTTTGGAAGGAACCATCAGTAACACAATCTTAAATAAATAGAGCATTTCCCCAAAAAAATCAAGACAAAATAGTTTTTTTCCTTTCTCGACCAATAAGGAGACCAAAAGAAACAGAAGACAGTTTTTTACATGCAAGCATTACTACAATGATGTCTGAAAAACAGGCTTGGAATTGGAGACTGGATGCAAAAATGGAGGGAAGAGCAATCTAAATACCTGAAACATTGAAGGCCGTCCTCGTGAACTATTTGATGGTAATCCATTTATCAGATCCTCCTGCACATCAGTCATTTGTGTAGTGTCCCGAGCTGCTGACTGGTGCGCCTGATTTTTAAGGAAATCAAGTGGACAAACATCATCATCAATAAGTTTAAAGTTAACTTAAATCACATAGACTGTTACATAATACAACATGTTGTGCAACAATACGACACACTATTGACAGTCATTAGACAACAATTATCATGCTTGAACCACAACGAATACAACGGTGATTCTAGTATCTATACTTGATTTTCACAAAAAGTCTTACCACATTGGCCTGCTTGAACTTATGCTGTGCTTCTAGGTATTTAGGATTTACATGTATGCCATGAGATAGCCTAGGAGATAATGACTCTGTTTGATTTGTCGATGTGGTGGGACGGTTAGTCTCTGAGGGAGAAAATTGAAGGTCATCCTCAATGCCATGAAGCACAGAAGAAGGAAATACTGGCCACCAGGTACGAAAAAGGCGCCTCATTGAAGTATACTGGTTTGGATGAACTCTGTAGTATGCATCAACAAATACACTCTGCAACCTAGTTGCAAAATGCTCAACATATTCCCCACCTATGTTCTTCACAATACTATCTAGCAGATACAAAGACGGTAATATCTGATCCGGTGGCACCTGCAAGAATATTGCAGAATAACGATCATCAGACAAAAGAACTTTGAAAGTTGTAATTAATTAAAAATCACGCATATGAGAAACAAAAAACTGATTGAACAGTCTCAAACAACCAATGGATTCTGGAAGGAAAACTGCAAACCACACTTGGTAGCTTAATCCTTGTTCTTATGATTAGTTCCCAAATTGTTTCCATTTAAAATTGTAGACTCTTATCTTCAAGAAAACCAGCTGGAAAATTATAGGATATTCCTAAACAAAGCAAAATCTACCACAGAAGACAGAAGTATCCTAACCAACAATAATCCCGAAGTTATGAACTCTTTTTATTGTAAGTCCAAATAAAAACCAGTGTAACAGATTACGCATTTATCTATAACATCATTTACCTTGTGCTTTGCCATACGACCATACCAAAAAGTTCATCAATCAAAAGCCCTGTTTGGAACAGCGACCGGCCAAAGCACAATCACGATAAGCCGAACGCAGCTCAAATCTTGTGATTTGCGATTTCAACCTCCATAGTTCATTTTCCCGCTTATTCAGTTACACATGACCGACCAACGGACAAAAATCGCAGGGCGTTCGGTGGGATTTACTCCAGTGTCTCGCATATAACCTAGTGACATAGGGACCAATTTTTTTTCCAATGCAATGCCCATACTCTTAAGCTATAAGTGTTTAATCTGTTGCTACGTATTCCATGCATGTATGTCAGCGCCCTAACAATATTGAACAGGAAGTTTAAGAAAAATTAAAGTGGTAAGCACCAATGAGTCTACAAATTCCAGAAAAATGCTAAACCCCAGGAACAAAATATGCAACCAGAACTGTAAACAGCAACCAGAGCAAACACACTGAACTGTATGCACATAGCCTCCTACAAAAGGAATAATCTTGTACAGACTGAAGTGATTGTAAAACCTATATATTGGAACAAAAAGTCTTCCGCGATTCCGTCGATTTCATGGGATTTCTCACATTTCATAAAAGGCACAACAATCCCCAAACCCTAGTGAGTACAAGGCACAAGCGCCCAGACTTCTCGACTCTCCAAGCCCAAGCTTTCCTTATGCCCAAAAAATCATAACGCGGGCCACCTTATTAACACTAAAGAAACAAGAGTAACGCCCCTGGGAGGAGAGCAAAGAGCAGCAGAACGACCTCGGCGACGCGGGCGCAGACGGCGTCGGCGATTCCCCTGGCGGCGAGCGCGGCGTGCTGGCCCGCGATGATGGTGAGCTCGGTGATGACCGGCTTGCAGTTGAAGGTAAGCTCGCGGAGCGCCTCCGCGTACACGCGCACGACCGCGGCGGCGCCCGGCTCGCCGCCGCCCGCTTCCTCGCGCAGCCGCGAGCGGAAGCGCTCCACCACGTGGCCCCCCACGGGGGATGCCGCGGCCCCCGCCATCGGGGGGAGCGCAGGGGGGAGGATCTAGGGTTTCGGCGAGGGGGCTAGGGTTTGGGGGTGCCGCGACGGCGAGAGGGAGGCGGAAGAGCGGGAGCCGAACTGGCTGCGCAAGGGAAAGGGAGGACAGCAGGAGACGGAGACGGGTCGGCGATTTGTTCGTAATCCTAACGGCGAGGATCTCGTTTCCGCGATGCTTTCCTTTTCGTCGCCTGAGTATTCCCAATTTTTATCTAGTTCCAAAAATTATTATTACCATCAGCTTATTAATTCTCGTGGTAAGAACATCAGAGGTATGCTTCGTGGTCCGTCCGATCAAAAATCCAATATTCATGATTCAATTAGGTCCTTGTCTAGTTTCCAAAAA
>Ga0182004_10001307_pt1 | contig 17955 bp, 15 predicted proteins | sample Sormic07211540_1_FD_120479 | JGI IMG/M metagenome (GOLD analysis project Ga0182004, IMG submission 120479) | Endophyte microbial communities from Sorghum bicolor roots, Mead, Nebraska, USA - 072115-40_1 MetaG | ecosystem: Host-associated > Plants > Roots > Unclassified | place: USA: Nebraska...
TATGCCTTTCCAAAAACTCTAGCTTTGCGAGGTTAGACCTTTATGAATGTTCTGGGACTTAGAAAACTATTTCTGATCTTTAATTCCTTTCGCAGAAACTAATGGATACTCTACATCAAGCTTTACCGAGTATGTCCCTTATTGCTTCAGATTTCAGCTATCTTCCAGATGTTAGCATACCTGGTGACAGGGCTCCATTGGTTTCATCAAAGGTGAGTGTCCTGATAGACTACAATTTTATCAAGCATGCAAAGCTCTAGTTTTAACTACTTCATTTCTCCAACTAAGCTTCAAACGCTACGTACCATAAGAATGATTGCGGGTTTTGTTGCGTGCCATACAGTTACCAATTTATTCACAGTTGAGGATCATGAGCTTTGCTTCTGATCATCTCACTTAGCTTGTTTTGCCCTTGTAGAAGGATGGGAAGACATCAGATCATCGCAACTACCTTGATGCTCAGGTACACATACAGCCATTTTTCTTTTATTCGCGTATTTGATCATGTGTCCACATGCCATAGTCAGTCAATCTATCAACCTTAGCTGTCCAAGACTTGTGTATCATATTGTGTGTATCATATTATTGTTTTGGGATGGCTTTTCAAAAGCACTTAGTTTTTCATATTTGTGTGTATCACTCCCTTGCTTTGCAATACTTGTCCACAGCTCACCATGCGCAGACCAAGGAAGTACTAGTTTAATGAAAAAAGAAAACAATGTGAAATGACCACCCATAAATGTTAATATTATATACAACCATGCCTTTTCTACCGGAGCATTTAATTAGTGGTAGATAGTGGAAAATACTACAATAAGTGCACCCTTGATATCCTCACTGGACAAGTATTGTGGATAGTTTTCTCCCAAGATCATAAACAACTACTGTAGGATGGAGGGAGTAGTCAGCTAGGACTGGGAGGATAGCTTTCTGGGTTAATAACAGCGAAATTTACTAGAACCAGTAAAAAATTTTAGCTGGATTATGTACGACATAACAAACCAAGCAGCAGCAAATAAAGAATAAACCGTCAGATGGGGCTGGGGCACATTAAAAACTACTATGCCATTCCATTTTACCATGTGCATAGTTAATAATACAACCAATCGCGGACTATACATACATTTATAGTTCATCTATCAACCCATCTATCTATATAGTAGTTGGCTATGCTACTAGGACATGCTTCATCATTAATACTCACAATGTTTTTTAGAGCTCGTGCATCAGCTAGCTGTAAACCTACAGCTCACTTTTCTTCTATCTCCACCTCAACATAGCTCGTTGACAGCCCCCTTTACTATACGCTCTCTCAGAGCAAGGCTAATAATACAGCCTGTTGTTGGTTGTATGGATCTTTGTAGCCCATCTCTCAACCAATCTGTATGGTAGTTAGCTCTTGATTCTTGTGTCTAAACTGACTATAAACTTACAGCCCGCTTCTTCTCTCTCCGCGTAAGAGATATACACATGCAGCTCTTTAGTATTCTTGCTCTTAAGGTGCTGTATATGAGCCAACAAACCTGGTTGTAAGCCAAGGTGATGCGGTTATTTACTTCCCAACAGCTTTCCCGCGTCTGGAGCCAATTGACCATAACTGCTCTGTTGTTTCGACCTGTGTCAAACTAGTGTCGCATCACTTGTTTGTATTTACTCGGCAGGGTGACGCGGACATCTTCTTCCCAACCGATTTCCGGCTCCTGGAGCAGATCGACCATAACTGCTCTGGCTTCTCAAAGGAGCAGAAGAATCGCGGCGCATTCAAACCCGTGAAGAAGAGGAGGACGATCATAGTAAGTTCTCACCCTCTCTGCATGCCGTTTGTGCGTATCGGACTAACTGATGTGTCGGCCATCCTTCAATTTCAGCTTGATACTGCAGCTTTCATGGAGGAGTTTGGCCTGCCGCTGAAGACGAGGACCAAAGACGGGTATAATCCGCTTCTTGACGATTTCAAGAACACGAAGTTCTATCTCAGCGTCCCTACACACAACGTTCCTACCCACAACAGGAAGTAGTCTCCTTTTGCTGCTGCGCGCCTGCGTTGAGTCAGGACAAAACACCTACCACACTGGAACCACAACCACCGTTGTCAATTGAGTAGCCTGAGTTTGCGTGAAGCTCCATGGAACAGTACTACCCGAAGGGGTTGCAAAATTTATTGACGGCTCCTTTGATCAACCATTTCCCCTGAATCCCCTCCAATCCCATGGAAAATGGTTGAATCCAAACTAGCCCTGAGTGGTCAGGAAAGACACAAGTTTTTTTTTATAATACCAGGGTTATGTTTTTTTGGCACAACTGCATAGTAATAATAAAAGGCGGAAGACTGAACAATATTGTGATATGCAGCATGAAACGCATGTATCAATGTCATCTCTTAGGCCTTGTTTGGATGTTGTTGGATTCACCTCAATCCACATGTGTTGGAGTAGATTGAGGTAGAATTTAGTTTAAGTTCCACTCCAACCCATCCCAATACATGTGGATTGATGTGAATCTGATTACATTCAAACAAGGCCTTACACTATATGTACTTTACCACCAGTACTGTACTGCCTGTGTGCCTGCGTAGAGATGTGAGCTCACCCTTGCTAGCTTAACGTGAACGAGTACACGACAAACCAAATGAGTGATAAACAATGATAGGCTGCGTATTCAACTCGTATAATGAAAGAAAATGTTCAATTGACACAAAGAGGTCTATTCTTTACGACTATTCTTTTCCTTTGCCAATACAGGCTGCAGCCCCATACTCCAGGGAAGTATATTATCTTCTTTCAAAAAAAAAAAAGAATGGTTACATTGAATGGCTCCAATATACAGCTTCTCACCATGCTATCAGCAAAACCCCGGGCAAACAAAAAAACAAATTATACAAAGGCATGTTTGGATATTGGGGATTTGGAACAGATTCCTTAAAATTTAGTTCAAATTTGAACTAAATACTTGGTGCTCCTAGGGCAACCCCTTTCATCTAAACAAGCCTTAAATGAAGGAAACATCTGGTATACTAGGAGCTCTATTTTCATTACAAAAGTTTGCTGGTTCGCCGCTTTGGCCCTCCTGGGAAGAGCTTCATTATCCAGCCAAGCACCCGTTCCACAACCTGAGTCATATTCCAGTGTCAAACGTCTACAAAGATACCCCTCTGTTTCAAATTATAAGTCGTCCTAGCTTTTCTAGATACATAGCTTTTGCTATGCACCTAGATTTAGGCTAGGTCTAGATACCTAGAAAAACCAGAACAACTTATAATTTGAAATGTAGTAGTTTTCAGGGTGATATGAACTTAATGTGCATATGTAAAGTTCAGTTTTCTTAGCTCTAACTCTTATTCAAGCTACAAAAAAGAACACTGGAACCATACTCTGGGGACACAACATGACAGCACGAAATTTTCCATCAAGGATTATGTGCTAGGGTCAACTATCAAATTACTTGGTGAAGAACACTTACCTCATCTCCTTCATCCGCATAAATTGCTGCATCATTGATGGAGCGTGTGTCAATTGGTTTTGCTAGGGCATTCTCGTTAGCCATCCTTTGAGAAGTCAATAGTTCAAGCCTGTGTGTCTGAATCTCCAACTTTTGTGTTAGGTCCTTATTCAAGTCCTGCAGGATATAAGAGTAAATATAGTTGATGCACAACTACAGAAGTGACACAAGTCTTGCTTCACATGTTGATCAGCAAACATGTTTTCCAATAGATAGAAGCTTGAAACAGCAGGACCCAGGGCTTAACTATGTCATGAAACAGGCATCTCACCTACATTACTAGATGCTGCATAAGAGAGTAAGAGGCAGACAATACCTTCAGCTTGGAGCAGTTGGATGACTCAATTCTCAGTGCTCGCAGCAGCTCTTCTCTCTCCACTGCTAACTGCAAATATGAAAAAACTAAATCATAACCACAATAGATTTTACACCAAAAATCAAGTAGGTTATTTGAAAAATTTTGGTTGGTATAAGGATAGCTCCACATTTATGAAAATAAAAGAGATTACCTCTGACATCAAAGAATTGATGTTGTCGATCATTCTAAGTTGATCATCCGGAATGCTAGATGAGACCTCTTCTAAGGAAGGAAAATCAGACATAATGTTGGAACGCCTAACAGAAGTTCCAGCATCTTCCAATGTGTCAACAGTGCTGGTCAGCGTTTCTGAAGAGCTGAGCTCCCCAGTATCTGAGTAAAGTATTAAACCCATTAGAGCTCAGCCATAAAAATATAGCTGATATTCATTGGTATAGATAAAGAAATAAAGAGATCTTAGTATTCACACCTAAATCCTCTGTGGCAGTAGATGCATCTCTTTTCTCAACTGAAGGTTTCTCTACAGTAGTTGTTGCCCTCTCATTCATAGGAATGTTCCTCAATTTAGAGTATAGGAGCTTCTTTTCTGTCCAAACAGAGAGAAGAGAAACGAAAAATAGGCATATCAGCGCACGAGCAAACGCACATCGATGTGTATGCAAGATGTAAACAAATACTCTAGGGTTGACGGGAGGAAAATTTCAGAGATCAACTGAGAAAGAAGAGAGCTCAAACAATATGTGTTAGATCACAATGAGAAGATGTACCTTCTTGAAGAGCTTCAACGGTAGATTGGAGATGTTGGCGCTCCTTTTCTAGACTAGAAACTTTGCGCCTGCAGATGATTAATAGGAAGAAAAAAAACTATTACAATACCTGGAAGTTCAATTAATGTGTTCAGTAGTTTCTGGCTTTTTTTACGGCATTCTGGCATGTATTTTTTAAGGTGAATAGGACATGTTTGTTTGCATAGCGCCTCTAAAAATGCCAATGTGGATAAAAATGTGGATTGCAATCAATCGTTATACTTCGTTAGGATCCATTTCACATATCATTAAACAGAAATATCTTGGCGGTCATACAATTGCAGCATGGGGATTAGTAAAATCAGTACACAATTTCACCTGTAAGAAGAAATCTCAGAATGTAAACCTTCAATTTCCTTTTCAAGTTTTAGCTCACTTGACCTCAGTCTCAAAGCCTACAAGATTAAAATAAAAATCAAACTTCCACAAGCCAATGCTTAAGTTGGGCTTGGCTGAAAATGTTAAAGTTTGCATAATTTTCAAGTTTCACTAAAAATGCAGGGTAAATGCTAGAGTAAAACTAGTCAATGAAATTAAGACCAAATAGGCAAATAAGCATGATCATGCCAATAGCATACAGAGTGGATGTGGAACAAGATATTTTTTTTTCTTGTATACGCAAAAATCTGTGTATCATTGCATTAAGAAGAACTCGAAGAAACACAATGCACCCGATATTACTGTAGAAAAGAGAAAGTTCAACATCCTTAAGTTTTCATCAACAAAACATTTAGTATCAAGCCGCGCATTACAATAATAAGATATGATGAACCCCGCCTATGTAGTCATACTTATACAGTTTGTTTCCCAAAGATAACAAATTATAGGTTTAGTTCCTGTACTGCATGTGAACACTGAACAGGCAGCTCCTTGTTATTCGGATTTCTTCCTATATGACAACAGTTTACACACTTTGCATACATAACATACTCTAAACAATCTGCCATACTGTCAAGCATTTTCAAGAAGCTTCATAACGGTACAAAATAAGCAAGAAGATATAAAGCACCTTATCTTCTAGTAGAATGACTTCAGCTGCAAGTACTTTCGCCCTCTCATCTGCAGCATTGCATTCTAGTTGTGCATTAGCATACTCGGTCCTGACAGACTCCAGCGCCAGCTGTTGTATAAATGGGGTTAATATAAGGATTCTAACAGTATATGAAGACAGATGTTGTACCACAGAGATGACAAAAATTAAACAGCAAATACTGATATATAGTGCTAATCACAAACGTTATACCTAACTAATAGAGAGGTCACTGAAAAATCAAACATAACACAGCTAACCTAGTGACAATTGTTTTATAGGCTCATAGCAATCAGTTGCTGTGGCTTTAAAATGAGTACAATCTTTTCAGCATGCTCCAGTTCATGACTATGTCAACCACCAAAAGACAAACACATTTTGCATACCATGTACAAGATAACAATCCAAGAAATCCCTGGATGTTTGATAACTGAAAGCCACAGAACAGATGGTAGGTACAACTAGTTTGTGTTACTTTTGTTTGAGTGGTTGACTTTGAAGGCACAGTTAGATTAGATTGAGTCCAATAGCCATGTTAACCTCATTCTTCTTATAAAACAGTATCTAGTGCTAGGGGGATTAAGCCAAAGAGATAGACAGTTATTAGAATCTCCTGATGTCCAAGATCAAGCATGGTGCCAACAAGAGTGATCTAGACTTTATCCTAGTCCTCAGAGCTTTACCCCCATTTCCCCAAGCAATCCATATCAATATTGACATAACAGGCAATGCAGTTACTTAGTTCTAATATTGAGAATACATTTTCCCCAAATTTAAGTACTAGAAAAGGTAGAGTAGGTCTGACCAGTTGAGCTTGAATTTCTTCCTGCAATCTCTCCATGTCAGATGTCAACTGGCTGATTATATGTGCCTGATATTTAAAAATTGAGAAATAAGGATCATACAGTATACTAATTTTGGATTTGGTTAATACCATATTAAAGCAAGCTGTAATATATATAAACATTATAGATAAGTACTGATCAAGCATTAGAGATAACTGATTAGTTTAAGTCTTGGGGTTGCTTGATATGATCAAACTTAGCACATGTGGCTTCAGTTCTAGCTGCCATTATAGCACTGTTATTACTACTAAGTTGAACTGCTAGGATTCTGCGAATATATACTACCCAAGATGTTGAATCCCGCAATAAATGAGGAACTCGGCAGGCAATCACTTTTTCTGACAGCTATACCAGTGAGTTTAGCATCAAATAAATTACAGCACAACCAGATTTTTTTTGTTTTGTTTAATCAATCATAGAAGAAGCTAGTTTCAAAGTTAAGCAAACAGCCTTGTCCATTTTACTAGAAGTAAGATAGAGGCATTCCCTATGTTGGAATTTATATCATTCTATGGGTCATTAGTGACAAATTTCATGATACACATCCAGTTTAAAACTATCATCAGGGAAATTTGCAGACCTGTTGGTTGAACTTATCAGTTAATGCAGAGTTATCTGTGGCCAAAGTTTCTGCTAGCTCTTGAGATTTCTGAACAGTACGTTGTAAGGAAAACTTCTCTTTTGTCAAATCTTCAATGAGCTGGCATCCAAACCAGAGAAGTATTAGTAGTATGCTGATGGGCCTAAATAAAAAAATATATATGCAATCTTTTCAGCACAAGTTACTAACTTCCTAATGATAAAGACTTCAGAGATAAATGTTTAGGTAAGTAAATATGCATACCTAAGGTAAAGGTAATTAATTAATCTTGACAACAAAGAACACATAATAGTGTCATTTACAAGTATGGAAACAATTATGAGGCACATAATAACAGTAACACAGAAAGAAGTGACTAGTTATAAGTTGTACAGTATCACTCATTTGAACCCACAGAGTAGATATTGGAGATATGTTCCTTTTTCAGAGATTTTAGTTTATTATAAAACAACTAGGCCAACAGTTAGCGCTTCATGTTAGTAGCATAATAAAATCTAAAATCAGAAAATACAAAGAAACAGTTAGATTCTTTGTATTATGAGTATTATATACTATGACAGCTCTAGTCAGTATAATAATATCATATCCTTAAGAAAATATATGTAACAAATCGGAGGGGAAAGTTCAAACGTTCATCACCTGCTCTAATGCTGCAAAATCATCATCTTTCCCATGAGTTGTGAAGTTTTGGAATGTTTGATTACCATGCTGTATACTTCTTTCTTCTTTGGGAAGTGAGAAATCAGGAGGGTTGGAGCTGCCATATGACCCCTTTTCATGACTATATTTCTGACTTTCTGATGCAAAAGAAATATCTGTAGCATTACTTCCAGTGGATTGTTGATTTGATTGCTGCAAAAATGGACTCTGATAATTCAAATTGCTGGATAGTTGATTAGTCTTTGCAGGCTCCCTGTATGAGGCTTGAGTTGTTGGAGGGGCTCTTTGTACTCCAATCGAATCAAGAAATGATGGCCTTGATCGAGTGTACGTAGTTGGATAACCAGATGACAGAAAAGGATCCTGTCTTTCAAAATTAACAGGTGTGGAGTCTGCAGATGTCTGAGTTATTCCAATATTTGTATCATGATCTGCAGTATCAGCAATCCTTGAACTATTGAAGGCATTGCCATAATCCTGTATGCTGGCATACACAGATTGCTCCACTTGGGAAGAGTCTTTGGAGGTAGCTACATAGGGGAAAAAAGGAAGAGCAGAAGAGCCCCAGGCTCAAGTTATTAAATATTGTATATTGAAGTTTCAGCAATATATGAATATAAGGCCTCAAATTACCTCTCAACCGACCAAAGATATCATTGTTTGTGGAGTAATCCTGAGTGTAGGCATTTTCAGACTTTCCAAAAAGGGTGCTGGATGAATATGAACTAGATTGCTTGGTATCTTGTACTTGACTTGACAAAGAATTTCTTCCCCAACTTGGCACATTGTCAGTAGAAGGTAAAGTTAAACTGCTGTTGTTCCCAAAAGCACTTAATTTAGATGTTGATTGCACATCCTTGTCAGGGCTGTGCTCGTCCCTTTTACGGGCTTCGTCACCTCTCCAGTTCTCATGATGACCATTAACAAGGTCGGAGAAGCTTAAGTTCCCATAGAACTTACTTCCTCCATCACTAACAGCATCTTGCTGGGGTCTAACATTACTAACACCAACAGAAGTATTTACAGTAACTGGACCATTTGACAGGAATTCTGCACCTCTGGAAGCACTCGCTGGGCCATTCTCATATACAACCGATGGCACCGAAGACGTGCTCGCTTGGTTTGGCTCTACATCAGACACTGGCCCATATCCCAAGCTAATAGTATTGGCAATTGGAGGAGGGTTCTCCGCTACATCAGGAGTAGGCGTTTTTGCCTGCTCCGTGCTAGCTGCAGTGGCCTTCTTCGCCGCTTTCTTCTTGCGGAACTGTTCGAGCTGGATCAGAGAAAACAGAACATTGTTATTCCAGAGCTAATGCCTAGTGAAAAAATTGCCATATCGGCGTTCAAGCGAGATCTAAACAGCTAAATTTCAAAAAGTTGCAAACTGGGCCTGAAGTAACGTGGCAAATTTCATGCATTTGAAATCTGTACGGCAAGCAAAACAACCGAGACAAAAGTTGTTACCGTTTGGCTTGTCTACCACACGCAAAACGACCTGAGATAAGTTTTATAGCATTTGGCTTCTCTACCCTGTGCAAAACCGATTGAATGCCAGTCATCGAGCTAAGCGACAGGATGCCCCTAATTTGTCTACGCCGTTCCTAAGCATATTGCCCAATCATCGATTGCGGGTACACAAGGACCACATTTCTCGCAAGCAACAGGCAACAACGGACCTACCCGCTTCTTCCCGGCCTCGAGATGGTCCTTGCGCGACGGCGCGGCGGCGGAGGACGGCGCCTGCGCCGACGCCATGGCTCCCCGGCTCCCACCAGCCCGGCCCGGCCCAAGCCTCGGCGAGATCTCCCCGTCCCCGAATCGCCGGCCGCCGCTGATCCGATCGAGCCCCGGGGAGGGGCGCGAGATCTGGCGACGGGGTCGGGTGGGCGTCGGGATTGGGGGATTTGGGATGCGCGTTGCGCAGCTTCCAAATCCCGCTCGCCCCCCGAACGTTTGGGCCTTCGCCTCGCCTGCTATCTTCTTCTTCTTCTTTTTCGGTGCGTCGGCGTGGAGTCCGACCGGTTTGAGTTCCTGCCTGATGTTGGGTGTTGCGTCGTCGCGGTCGGTCGCTGGTGCCTGGTGGTAAGCACGCAGGTGTCGCCAGTTTCGTTCTCGTTTCGACGCAGCTCCGTACCACGTGGCTCCATCCTCTTCTCCTTTAAAATTCTTATCTTTAGTTCACCCCAAAACTAAAAAGTTTTTAAGATTTTTTATCACATCGAATCTTTAGGCACATACATAAAGCATTAAATATAGATAAAAATAAAAACTAATTACATAGTATAAATCGAGAAACGAATATTTTAATCTTAGTTAGTCCATAATTGGTCAATATTTGCCACAAACAAACGAAAATATTACAGTAGCGAAATCCAAAATCTTTTCGCATCTAAACAAAGCCTTACACGAGATTTATGGCATTGTACTTCTTTCTTTCAATTTTCATAATAGGCTTTATTTAGGCCTTGTTTGGATTCAAAAGCTTTTTGAATTGGGTTATTGTAGCACTTTTGTTTTGTTTGTATTTAATAACTATTGTCTAATTATAGACTAATTAGATTTAAAAGATTCATCTTGCAAATTATAAACAAATTGTGTAGTTAGTTATTTTTTATCTATATTTAATGATTTATACATGTGACGCAGGATTCGATGTGATGGGGAATCTTAGGCCTTGTTTAGATCCGAAATCCTTTTGGATTTGACCACTATAACATTTTCGTTTGTGTTTGATAATTATTATCCAACTATGGACTAACTAGGCTCAAAAGATTTGTCTCGTAAATTAAATGTAAACTGTGCAATTAGTTGTTTTTTATCTATATTTAATGTTTCATACATGTACTGCAAGATTCGATATGATGAAGAATCTTAAATATTTTTTGATTTGATGGTTAACTAAGGCCTTGTTCAGTTTCTAATTTTTTTGGATTTCAATACTATAGTATTTTCGTTTTTATTTGACAAACATTACCGATTTTATAGTAACTAGGCTTAAAAGATTTGTCTCACGATTTACAGACAAAATGTGCAATTAGTTTTTGTTTTTATCTATATTTAATGCACCATGCATATGCCGCAAGATTCGATGTGGCGGGAATCTTGAAAATTTTTTGTTACTTTTTGGGAACTAAACAAGGCCTAAATAAGGGCTTAAAAAGTTTTTGGGTTTAGGGTGAACTAAATAAGACCTTAGTTTCCAACCAAAAACTTTTTATCACATTCCATCAAATATTTAGACACATACATAGAGCATTAAATATAGATAAAAAACTAATTACACAGTTTGCATGTATTTTATGAGACGAATCTTCTAAACCTAGTTAGTCTATGATTAAATACTAATTATTATAGTTACATATATGCTACAATACCTAAAAACTTTTTAAGGTGCGAACTAAACAGGGCCTAAAGTGCACACAAACTTAAGGCCACATTTGAAATGCACAAATTTTTTCTGTGTTTTTCCTGCGAGAAAAATAAATAATTTCTTTGAAGTTTATCTATATTTTCTTCGAAAATCATGTGTTCAACACGCGTGTCCTTTGAGTTGCATATCTGATATGGCACAACGCCCCTCCATTATTAACACACACGCATCTCATATTCGCCTCCCACCCTTCGCCACCATCTTCGCGCACTGTTCGCCTCCTTCACCACCTAGAAAACACTTCACTCCTCTCACCACCCCCCCACACAATGTTTCTATGCATATATTTAAGGGTCCCTCGAGATGCCATGCATGAGGCCCTACAAGTGGTTACGAAACCACTCCATCAGAAAGTCTAGACTTTTGATAGAACGCTTGGCAAGATCAAGCATTTGTTGCACACTCCATCAGAAAAGTCTAGACTTTTGATAGGACGCTTGGCAAGATCAAGCATTTGTCGCACAATCAAGCTCGAGGATACAACAGTTGAAGAAGATGCATACTGAGGGACCTAGTAAGAAGAAGGTGGACACCATGAAGTCTTTTTCATAGATTATGTATGTAATGTATGTGTGTGTGTGTGGTGGCCATAGCAGCTAGCACAGCCACTGGCTGCTAGCTGTTGGTTTCATGTATGTGATGATCATAGCACCTGTTGGATGCTCATGAGTTTAATAAGATGCTTGCTGAGAAGGAGAAAAGATCAATCTATGTCTACTGCTCATATATGTAATCATATGTATATATATATATATACACACACATGTCATGAAAGAAATGAGATGAAGTGGTCTTGATAAGCATACATCCACAATGCAAGGTGCCATATGTTGACGGTAGTTATTGTTTATTATAATCCATCAACTTTGTGTATATAGATGATCGCCAATAGAAATTTAGGGGTTTAAAACTGACAATTTTTACAAGTTTTAGTGAATTATATTTTTCTGTAGGGTTATTCCAGAATAGGAAATAAGGAGGATTAAAACATCAAATAGAACGAAACTTAATCGCAACGAAATATGGCTTAGAAGGAGCTAGAAGACACTAGAAGGCACTTCGCGCGAGGGGGGCCTGAGAGGTTGCCCGGTGGGGCCGGCCGGCCCCACCCTAGTGTTGTCCAACCCTCGTAGAAGCCAAACTCCACTATCTTCTGGAAGCTTCCTCCACCGCCTTCTAGGACTCATCTTATCGTTCCTTAGGTCGGTTTGATCCAAGGGCCGATGTTCTCTCCACCGAGCTATAAAACTAGACCCTACCCCTGAGGCAATAATAAGGAATAGATGCAATAGGTGCAAGAGATTTAGAAATTAGAGTTTCCAAATATGACCACATCATTTAAAAAAGTTTGGTTTATCTTATAAGTTGCCACTACATCCTTTCTTTCTTAAGCTCTCGATTGAACTATAAGACATTTAAACCAGACTCAATTTCAAAATATATGTTGTTTAAACTCTGCGACAAGTCAAACTATACTATTTTTGACTAAGTTTTTAGAAACAAATATTAAAAATATATGAGTTTAGATAAATGTGCTACATGTATTCGATCGAAATCTAAATAAAACTAGTTGAATATGGTATATACATTGATATATTATCTTTTCTATAAATACGATCATAAGAAATTTCATTCAACCATGTATATAGTAATAATGTCTTTTTAAGGAAACACTTATAGTAATAATATGTTGTATAGGCTAGTATCCTCTAGTTTTGTAGTCAGTTACGAGCCGGCTTAACAATCAACAAACAATCAGACCTAAAATTGGTCTCATAAAAAAGACCTAAAATCATGAGTAAAGAAAAATTAAGTCAAACACTTTGGAATACTAGTAGTTCCGAGTTCCGACATCGCCCTAACTAGTGGCCCTACACAATAACGAATTCGCAGCTTCCAATCCCTCGCTCGCTGCGCCGCCAGCGATCGAGCTGCCACACCGCCTACCGCCCATGCCTTAAATCTTGACTGAATTCAACACATATAAAAACTTTGATTTGATCGAATCTGATGGTCTTTGATCGTTTCTCTGTTTATTATAAATCCTCACATCGTGTTGTAATTATGATAATCCACAAAATTAAACAAAGGTTAAAAAAGGTTTATCACACACTAGTAATATCGATGTAAGTTGTTGATTTCATAAATTCTTGTCCGATCGGCTTTCCTTGTGATGACTAGTTTAATCCCAATTTAGTGTTTTAATAGAAATCAATGTTTCTTTCCTGAAACAATCCGAGTAATAAAACCAACTTGGTTTGGCTTAGTCTTAAAAAAACTTGTTCGGTTTGATCTTTCTATATATATACACACCTCTAAAAGTAAAAGTGACAAGATACATTCGAGGTTTCGTAACTTGTATAATAAATCATGTAAGCTAAACAATATTTTTTAGGTGAAGCTTACATAATAAGATGTTGGCTGAAACACGGCTCCTTAAAAAGTTTGGAAGTCGTCTTTAGGGGATGTTTGGCACTTGGCCAACACATGCCACACAGTTGCGGATCGCCAAAGCTTAGGCAGAGAAAACGACCGCCACAAGCGTGGTGAAAATTAACAAAGAAATGAATTGAAGAATCTTGTGGCAGACACAACTGATACATAAGCCAATACATTTCTACGGCAACTACAGGTGTGGCATGGCGTGCGTCGGCGAGGAACCAAACATCCCGTTTTCACATGCTTTGGGATTTAGACTTTTATTCTAGTGGTAGAAATATATGAGAAATTGCTTGAGATATTGTGATAGAACATATGTTAATGGAAAAAAAGAGAATTCATAAAGAAGCTTCAACCAAAAATGAAAAAGATTAAAACTTTATTTAATCTGTGGCCTCAAGAAAATCAGTCTTGGTTTCTATTATAAGTTTTTTTTCTTCATGTTGCTTTCTCAACTACTATTGCTACTTTGACAAGATTACTAAATCAATTTTGTTCCTCTTGTTGTAGCCATTAAGAATGACTTTCTTTCGGTGGCGCAGGTAATGTTCTGGCTTCTAGGCATTCTTATGAGTCAACTGATTACTAATATGTTATTTGTCAATCAAAATATGCATCTCCTCCTACATGCATTTCATGTTTGTAACTCCTTTGTAACAATGAAAAGAAAGAAGGAATCTTATACTAAAATTAATTCTATTCGAAAAATTCCATGGGTGCCCTAAGTGTTGGACCTCCAGAATTCATACTAAATCCCTATGGGATGGGCCTATTACTACAAGAAATTTGAGGAATCTCTAACATTAGTCCACCTTCTTGAAAAAAAATCCTTTATATCTTTCTCAAATCTCTTTGTTCTTTGCTTCATGAAAACGGTTTCCATTTTTACACTCCATAGGATCTGATGAGGTGCTATGGGACTACAATCCTGCTTTCTAATTCCTATGCTTGGATAATCCTACTTTCAATTTAAAATGAATTTAGCTCCTAAGAGACCGGCGAACACATTATATTTATGTAATAATTTAGTAAGCATTAGTTAACTTCTTGACAAACCCTATTTACATCTTCTAGTAAGCATCAGTTTAGTGATTAGTACATATCAAAATATTGCATGTTAAGCTTGCTTAGCTTAGAGCATCTCCAAGAGTTTGGCAAATTTTACTTGGCAAATCTTATGTTTTGCTAACTTCCAAAATAATTTATCAAGTAAAGAAATAGACCATCTCCAAGAGGGCTAACAAGCACTAGAGAGCTATATAAAGGCTAGTGGTAATACATGACACACGGTACGACCGATACCTGTTGAATTGGCTGAGGCTCTTTGTCGGGCTCGCCATAGATGCTTTGACTGAGAGTTTTTGGTTAGGGTTGTTTCCAAGGATTTCGAAAGATTCTTGGTGAAAGCTCCATGTTTGGTCTTTTTAATTGTGACAACTTAGAGCATCTCTAATAATTCTCTAAACATACTCCTAATCCTTATTTTTTAGAAAGATGAAGATAAATCTCTCTCCAACAACTCCTAATACCTACTCCTAATATTTTAGGACTTGAGAAATTTCACATAGTTCTGGTAACTTTGCGAGCTCGTAGTCACGCGCGGATACAACGTTCCCACCGCTCATAGTCCTTCCCGCTCCTTCTTTTGCCGCGGCTTCCTCCTTCTTGTGCTCCTCCATTGACAATTCTTCTTTGATCGTTTCGTCCTCCATCGCTAGTTCCACGGTAGATGCTAGCCAAATCTCTATCGCCAGTTCCAGAGTAGATGATTGACACCGCCGCAGATGTATGTAGCGACGAGAGGTATATGTATTCCATTGACCTTCATTGTTTGCCGTGGGCTTGCTGCACCCCCGCCGCCACCATGGTTTCCTGCCAGCCACCGCTGGTGCCGCTTGCCTTGCCTGCAGCAGGTTGCGTGCTTTTGCCGCCACCAAGATTAGATTGATTGAGAGTCTATTAGTACGATACAGTGCACATGTGCTTGTGAACTTGTATTTGTAGCTAGCCTGTCGGGATTGCCATGGATCGATGGCATGCGTACTTGTTGCCACCGCCAGGATTGGCCACTGTTTAGATTTTGGCCCTCTACTATACTAGTACCTGGTTTCCTTGTTGATGGCGGGCTGCTGCTATGGAGCCCCATCTTTTCCCCGCGATAGAAAAAAGCCATAAAATAATTGATGTGGGCCTCAAATTTGATTTTTAGATGCAATTTATTAAAAACTATTGGAGATGACTTTTTTTTCTCTTCCTAAATCTTTTTAGAAGTCACCAAACAACAAGTTTTAGGAGAAAAAAAGTAGGGAACTCTTGGAGATGCTCTTATGGACTAACCTTTTGCTAAGTGTTGATTAAGCTAGGTAAATTCCACACCAAGAGTTGAGCAAGGTGACATCCATGGTAGAGATGGTGTTGCTCACAAGTTGATCAAGTGCTCAACATTAGAGAAGATGAGAGGAGCAAAGCGAACACTGCTACAGAATGAGCGATCACAACACCATTATCACCGTGAATTATGTAATCATCGGTGCTAAAATTGTTTCACCGTGGGTAAGAAGGACGAAGGGGCATGGATACCAATTAAACCGTTGGTGAAAAGTTCTATCACCGCCCATTAACCATTGGATCTAGTGGTGATCTTTAGTGTTCGTATCTCTACTGGATTTTACGTAGAGCTACCTGTGATAACTGTTATGGCCACCGACCCTAATTGGCTAGTGGTGGACTGGCGATCAGTAGTCTTTATGGTTAGTCACATCTCTACTACAAAAGAGCTATGCAATATAGGTTTCAATCCTATCAACTAAGTTAGAAAGATAAAGCATACAATGTTGAAGCTTAATTGAGTTAGGGTTTAATTTGAAACTTCTCCGTTCCATGGCTTCTGCAAGTAGATGATACCAAAAGAAGAGAGTTCACTCTTTCCCAACCATTCGACTCAATACCCAAGGACTATTAGATGGCATGATGCAAACTCCCGTCAACGACTTCAATATTTTTATCAAGGTATCAAAAAGCACATAAGCTTCTCCCTAGCTAGTTCTCGTTGGAGTCCCTCACAAAGGGCCAAGCTCCTGGAGGGGTATGTAAATAGCCCCCGACCCTTCCCCATACACAAGTGGGTCTCCGAGATGGACTCTCCCAGACCGCTCCCTAGTTTGTAATCTCTCCATTTTAAATTATAAGATATTTTGTCTTTTTAAACATATTGCTTTTACTATATATCTAGATACAATGTATATTTAAAGTGCATAGTAAAATTGTGCATCTAGAAACCCAAAATATCTTAGAGCAATTTTAGCAAGGACAACTAAATATGGATGCTCAACCCAAAAATTAGCTTCAGCAGAGCCCCTAAATTTGGATGGGCACCCAAATCCTCCCTAGAGACCCCATTCCTAGGGGCTTAACTTGAGGCCTCCATCATGTTGTTGCATATGTTTCTCCCCTCGCGCTCACATGTAACTGTCGCCTCTGCGGGGTGGGCGCGCAGCTCCGATCATCCACCTCCTTCCACTATGCAAGAATGGCCCTGACCATCGATTTGTTGTGTCACCTTGACGGTCGTGCTCCTCAGCGACGAACTCCTTCTCGGTGGTTGTGCTAGCACACCTCTCTCCGGTGGCGGTAAATTCACGCACGTGATGTTCGTGCCTTGCTCATGGGGAGCTCGTCCACTCATAGGAGGCGGCTAGATTCGCTCTGCACTAAGGGAAGGTGTGACAAGAAAGAAGAAAAACTTACCCTCATATGGGTCCAAACGACAGTTGTCTTACTTTTGAGGCTTTGGTTTAAGAATTTCTGTTAGAGTAGACTAGTATAATACTCGTGCTAATGTTACGACAACACATAGCCACCCAAATCAAATAACTAAAAGGCATATATGTAAGTTATTGAACATCACTAAGATATATATTTATGATTCGACATGTTCTGGCTACATATTTCCACCAAGGTAGCCAACACTCTTATTGCATCCAGAAACACTAAATCGATAGCTAAAAAACAACACGAAGACATGTTGATGAATCATACCACATGTTGACGCGCACACACCTTAGCAGCAAAATGTCTTCAGGAGGTAAATCAAAAGTAGGGCTCTGATTTGCGTGCTGCTCTGTTGAAGTTGCTCAATGTGGTATGGAGCGAGTACTAGATAAAAAAAAAGAAAAAAGAAAAAAGTGCACTCGTGACGTGTTTGTCCTAGTCATGGCAGCAAAATGTCTTCATCAGGAGGTAAATCAAAAGTAGGGCTCTGATTTGCGTGCTTCTCTGTTGAAGTTACTCAATGTGGTATGGAGCGAGTACTAGATAAAAAAAA
>Ga0182004_10001308_pt1 | contig 17949 bp, 18 predicted proteins | sample Sormic07211540_1_FD_120479 | JGI IMG/M metagenome (GOLD analysis project Ga0182004, IMG submission 120479) | Endophyte microbial communities from Sorghum bicolor roots, Mead, Nebraska, USA - 072115-40_1 MetaG | ecosystem: Host-associated > Plants > Roots > Unclassified | place: USA: Nebraska...
AAATCGGGCCACCCTTATTCTCATCAAGTGGTAATCAAAGCTTCAGGTATACTGTTAGACATCACCCTTAGTTTCGAGTGTTCTTGTGTTCCTCCCATAAGTCCAGTGCGATATCGTTTTCCTGTCCTACAACCCTTCCGCGTCATACCCTTTGCATATTTCAGTTTCAGAGTCCGTAGTGTTGAGTTTGTGTCCTGGTTGAGGTCTTGTTGCTGGTTAGGTCTTGCTAGAGTAGTTCATGTGTTTTTCCTATACCGTTTTCCATCAATTTCTAGCCACCGCCGCAAATTTTTCCCACTTTCAAACTGTTTTGTCCCCTAATTCGGAGTCCGGTCGTAAAACAGCCATAACTTTCACATACGAACTCCGATTTCAATGTTCCATATATCAAAATCATTTAGGAAAAAATTTTGGATCTGTCTGTCCCCGCCATTGGTGGGTTTGATAATTTTAGTATCTCCAAATTTGCCTCCGAAGTTTGAGTTTTCACCTCGTCAATTTTTTTCACATTTTTCGCAATCTTCAGAAATTTCCGCAGGCCACGTCTTTCACTTGTTTAAGCTCAAATTTTCTGCGGTTACATCTTTATTGCTTCTAAGTAAAAGAAAAATGTCAAAATAATAAAAAATTATAGGGTTTCGGATCGTGTTGTTCAGAAGCCGGATCGATTTGTGTCTTGTTTCCACCAAATCGAGAGTAACCAGAACCTTTTGGAAGATCGGGCCCCTTGTTCTCAACAACTGGCTTCAGGTATACTGTTAGGTTCACATCTACCCTTAGTTTCGAGTGTTCTTGTGTTCGTCCTATAAGTCCAGTGCCGTATCGTTTTCCTATCCTACAACCCTTCCGCGTCATAGCCTTTGCATATTTCAGTTTCAGAGTCTACAGTGTTGAGTTTGTGTTCTGGTTGAGGTCTTGTTGCTGGTTAGGTCTTGTTAAGTCCAGTTCATGTATTTTTTTTCCACCGTTTCCATCAATTTCTAGCCGCCGCCGTAAATTTTTCACACTTTCGGACCATTTTGTTCTCTATTTAAGAGTCCAATCATAAAATAGCCATAACTTTCACATACGAACTCCGATTTCAATGTTCCATATATCAAAATCGATGAGAAAAAATTTTGGATCTGCCTATCCTTGGAACTGGCGGGTTTGAAAATTTTAGAATCTCCAAATTCGCCTCCAAAATTTGAGTTTTCACCTCGTCAAGTTTTTTTTCACATTTTTTGCAATCTTCAGAAAATTCCGCTGGCGACGTCTTTCACTTATTTATGCTCAAATTTTCTCTGGTTACTTCTTTAGTGCTCCTAAATTTTTCACACTTTCGGACCATTTTGTCCTCTAATTTAGAGTCCATGCATAAAACAGCCATAACTTTCACATACGAACTCTGATTTCAATGTTCCATATATCAAAATCGATCAGAAAAAAAATTCGGATCTGTCTATCCTTGGAACTGGCGGGTTTGAAAATTTTAGAATCTCCAAATTTTCCTCCAAAGTTTGAGTTTTCATCTCGTGATGTTTTTTTCATATTTTTCGCAATCTTCAGAAAATTCCGCAGATGACGTCTTTCACTTGTTTAAGCTCAAATTTTATCTGGTTACTTCTTTAGTGCTCCTAAGTAAAAGAAAAATATTCAAAAAATTAAAAAAAAAATTGCGGGGTTTCAGATCGTGTTGTTCGGAAGCCAGATCGATTTGTATCTCGTCTCCACCAAATCGAGAGTTACCAGAACCTTTCGGAAGATCGGGCCACCCTTGTTCTCATCAAGTGGTAATCAAAGCTTCAGTACCGTTAGGTTTACATCTACCCTTAGTTTCGAGTGTTCTTGTGTTCGTCCCGTAAGTCCGGTACCATATTGTTTTCCTGTCCTACAGCCCTTCCGCGTCATAGCCTTTGCATATTTCAGTTTCAGAGTCTGCAGTGTTTCGAACCGTTTTATCCTCTAATTTGGAGTCCGTTTGTAAAACAGCCATAGCTTTCACATACGAACTCTGATTTCAATGTTCCATATATCAAAATCGATGTGAAAAATTTTTTGGATCTGTCTGTCTCGGCCACTGGTGGGTTTGAAAATTTTAGTATCCAAATTCGACTCCGAGGTTTGAGTTTTCACCTCGTCAATTTTTTTCACATTTTTTGCAATATTCAGAAAATTCCGCAGGCGACGTCTTTCACTTACTTAAGCTCAAATTTTCTGTGGTTACTTCTTTAGTGCTCCTAAGTAAAATCAAAATATCAAAAAAATGAAAAAATTGTAGGGTTTCGGATCGTGTTGTTCGGAAGCTGGATCAATTTGTGTCTCGTCTCTACCAAATCAACAGTTACCAGAACCTTTCGAAAGATCCGGCCACCCTTGTTCTCATCAAGTGGTAATCAAAGCTTCAGATATACTGTTAGGTTCACATCTACCCTTAGTTTCGAGTGTTCTTGTGTTTGTTCCATAAGTCCAGTGTTATATCGTTTCCTGTCCTACAACCCTTCCGTGCCATAGCCTTTGCATATTCCAGTTTCAGAGTCCACAGTATTGAGTTTGTGTCCTAGTTGAGGTCTTGTTGCTGGTTAGGTCTTGTTAGATTCTAGCTCATGTATTTTTCCCCACCTTTTCAATCAATTTCTAGCCACCGCCGTAAATTTTTCACACTTTCGGACCATTTTGTCCTCTAATTTAGAGTCCATTCATAAAACAGCCATAACTTTCGCATACGAACTCCGATTTCAATGTTCCATATATCAAAATCGATCAGAAAAAAATTTTGGATCTGTCTATCCCTGGAACTGGCGGGTTTGGAAATTTTAGAATCTCTAAATTCGCCTCCAAAGTTTAAGTTTTCACCTCATGAAGTTTTTTTCACATTTTTGCAATCTTCAGAAAATTCCGCAGGCGACGTCTTTCACTTGTTTAAGCTCAAATTTTCTATGGTTACTTCTTTAGTGCTTCTAAATAAAATAAAAATATCAAAAAAAATTTTAAAAAAATTGTAGGGTTTCGGATCGTGTTGTTCGGAAGCCGGATCGATTTGTGTCTCGTCTCCACCAAATCAAGACTTACCAGAACCTTTCGGAAGATTGGGCCACCCTTGTTCTCATGAAGTGGTAATCAAAGCTTTAGGTATACCGTTAGGTTCACATCTACCCTTAGTTTCGAGTGTTCTTATGTGCGTCCCATAAGTCCAATGCCATATCGTTTTCGTGTCCCACAAACCTTCCGTGTCATAGCCTTTGCATATTTCAGTTTCAGAGTCCGCAATGTTGAGTTTGTGTCCTGGTCGAGGTTTTATTGCTGGTTAGGTCTTGTTAGGGTCTAGTTCATGTGTTTTCCCCACCGTTTTCCATCAATTTCTAGCCACTGCCGCAAATTTTTCCCACTTTTGAACCGTTTTGTCCTCTAATTCGGAGTTCGTTCGTAAAACAGCCATAACTTTCAGCATACGAACTCCGATTTCAATGTTCCATATATCAAAATCGATTGGAAAAAAATTTGAATCTGTGCAGCATTGGTGGGTTTGAAATTTTTAGAATCTCCAAATTCGCCTCCGAAGTTTGAGTTTTCACCTCGTGAAGTTTGTTTCACATTTTTCGCAATCTTCAGAAAATTCCGTAGGCCACGTCTTTCACTTGTTTAAGCTCAATTTTTCTATGGTTACTTCTTTAGTGCTCCTAAGTAAAAGAAAAATATCAAAAAGTTTTAAAAAATATTGCAGGATTTCGGATCGTGTGGTTCGGAAGCCAGATCGATTTGTATCTCGTCTCCACCAAATCGAGAGTTTCCAGAACCTTTCGGAAGATCGGGCCACCCTTTGTCGACGAAAGCTGGTCGGCAGTCTACCTTGTGATATACCCACGGTAGTAGTTTATCGGCAAATAGGTGTGCAAGCTACGAACTTGATGGTGACGCAAGACACAGACAAGGATTTTTATCCAGGTTCGGCCGCCGTGTGGGCCTAATACCTACGTCCTGCGTCTGATTGTATTGCTGTGGGTCAAATTGTGTTGAGTTTTGTTGTCTATGGGGGGTCCCTTGCCTCTCTTTATATAGTCCAGAGGGCAGGGTTACAGATCTGGAAACTAATCCTAGTCGGTTACAGTTGCTATAGATAATACGATATCAAATCCTATTCTAACCGACTAGAATCTTGCTTGATCTCCACGTCTTGTTTCCATCCGCGAAACTCTGAGCAGTTGGATCAAGCGTCAAACTGTGTCGTGATGGGCCAAGTCTCCTGGCCCAGGTCTAGCCGTAAGGGTATAGGGGTTTATACCCCCACAGCTAGTCCCCGAGCACCGTGTATTGTGATGTAACACGCCGCCTTGAGCTTCTTCGACAAGTGAGGCTTGACGTCTTCGACAACCAGGAAAGTCGCCCGAACAGTTGCAATGGTATTTTAACCAATTTGAAAACCAGTTGATCAACATCAACATCGAAGAAGCAGATTGTTCGAAGAATGCATGGTGCTCTTAATTGAAAAATATTTCTTCCCTAATAAAGTGTGCTCACTTTTCTTTTCTGAAGTATAGACTTTCAAAAAGCAAGCAAATTCACTGCAAAGTGAAGTGTGCCCACTTAGTCCCCGAGCCTGGTAATAGGTGACGTAGTCACGTGATGCCAGGGTCTAAAGAGGAAATCCTTCGTAGAAAAGAGAAAACTGAGATGCATCGCCAGATGCATCGTACCGATGTAGTCCCCGAGCTTGCTGGAAGGCGAAGTATGAGCCTTGTAGCAAGGTCTAAAAAGTTAAAATCACCCATTTAGACATTGTTTGCAATTGAGCAGACTGATCGACCAGTCCCCGAGCGTATCATGCTCGGTGGTCGGTACAGTCCCCGGACTTTCAAATGAGGATGTTGGTCGACCAGTCCCTGAGCATATCATGCTCGGTGGTCGATACAGTCCCCAGACTTTCAGATGAGCGGGCTGGTCAACCAGTCACCGAGCATATCATGCTCAGTGGTCGGTACAGTCCCCAGACATTCAAATGAGCAAGCTGGTCGACCAGTCCCCGAGCATATTATGCTCAGTGGTTAGTACAGTCCCAGACTTTTAGTTGAGCAGGCTGGTCAAATAGTCCTTGGGCATATCATGCTCAGTGGTCGGTACAGTCCCCAGACATTAAAATGAGCAGGCTGGTCGACCAGTCCCCGAGCATATCATGCTCGGTGGTCGGTGCAGTCCCCAGACTTTCGGATGAACCGATCAAATTAAGTACTTTGCTTTTGAAAACATCATATCGCCGCATTAATTTGCGATGTGATAGGGCATCCTACCATCTTGTCAGTCTGTCGCATAAAAAGGGGTTCCTGCTAACTGCACAGCCACTCATCGCACGGATCAAGAAAAGGAAACCAACAATCATTTTTAAAAGAGCCACCGAATTTACTACGATAATCCTTGAAAACCGAAATGCCGCACTCGCCGCAAAAACCCCCCACTTCCCCAAAATGTAGAAAATGGAAAAGTTGGGTTTGGTACTATATAGAGCCCGATATTGTGCCCTTGTTCATTACCCAGCAGTTGCATACCAGTATCCTACCTCTTGCCTCCTGCTATCGTCCTCCTTAGCACCTTCAACCACTCAACACGCAGTTCAAAGCTCTCCGCGCAGTAGGAATGGCGAAGAGTGACTCGAAGAAAAGGGCCGAGATGATGGCCAAGGAATGGAAAAATCCCAGAGCACCACGAGGTCCCTCAATGACCTCGTCCAGATGGGGCTTCTGCATGACTAGGAGCTTGGCAGCTGGAGGGCGTCAGAAGGGGAGAGTTACCCGGATCCCCGAGCTAGTGAGATCGTTGTTTTTGAAGATTCTTTCAAGAGGGGATTTGGGATGCTTGTTCATCTGTTTCTTCAAGGCCTTCTTCTTTATTATGAGATTGAGATTTGCAATCTGCATCCCAACTCCATTCTTCTTGTTTCCACTTTCATTCATTTGTGCGAGGCCTATGTTGGGATAGAGTCGCACTTTGATCTCTTCCGCTACCTATTCTGCTTGAGGAAGAAGAGAGCGGTTGGAGGCTCCAAGATTGCAGGTGGAGTATACCTCAATCTTCGTGATGGCATGAAGAATCGGTACCTCAGCTCCTCATGGAACACCTCCCTCACTGAATGGTATAAGAGGTGGTTCTACATCAGGGAAGAGCCAGGCAGCGCTATGTTCTGTGACGTTGGTTACGTCCTCGAGAAGAGGACTAGTTAGACGAATCGACCAGAATTCAGTGGTCAGGTGTCAGAGCTGATGGGTCTTATCGACTGGTCACACCTGGATAGACTAGGTGTGGTCATGAATTTCCTCGCCCGACGAGTTATGCCCTATCAGAAAAGGGTGCATGCCACGTATGAGTACCAGGGTGGGCAAGATTCGACCAGACTACGTCGAGACAACCTGGAGAAATCAGAGATCCAGCAAAGGACCAACGAGCTGTTCAACTTGGGAGACAGTAGCTTCGTAAGAAGCGACAACCAGATGCATGCCTACAAGATGGGTCGGCCAGCTCCCAAGGTAATTGTAGTCCTTCTGCAATGTTCTAATAGTATCGCATTCTTTTGCTAATGCCTTGTCGTACTTATGTTGTAGATCGGAGACGTGGACCGGGTGACGGTATATGTGTCGCTAGCGCGCGATGTGGAGCACCCGGCCGGAATGGATCCCCCAGCGGATGACGCTGCTCGGTGTGAACAGTACACCAGTAGCGACGAAGGAGAGATTCGGCCAGCTCCGACCACCGACGACAGGTTGGCTGGAAAGAGGCCGATGATAGTGGAGCCATCTTCAGTTGGAGCAGCACCTACAGGGGAAGCTGCAGGCCCTGTGATAGTTGAGCCATCTTCAGTTGGAGCAGCACCTACAGGGGTTGACTTCTGACATCCGAGCGCCCAAGCGCCTACGGCTTGTTAGGATCATCGAGAACGATGATGAGGAGGAGGCGGCTCCAACCTTGATCCGCAGGCCCCGCAGCCGCCCCGATGTCACCTCGGGCGACGGTGGTCGTGTTGCCGAGGACCCGCTTGCCGCGCATGTCGAGCAGGCATGACCTGGGGGAACAGAAGCGGTGGTGGCTGCTGGGCGAGCCAGGAGAATGGTCTTCACTGCGGCGCACAGAAGTTCTGATCTGTAAGTTTATCAAGAGAAGTTCCTTTTTTCGTAGGTTTGAATTTTGGTGTAGTAACTCTGGATTGGGTTTTCCTTGTAGTACTGCCTCGGATTTTGATCCTGGCAATGTTTTGAGCTCGAGAACACCTGAGCCGGTGGCCACCGAGCAGAGCGTCGTGCGACAGACTGCCACAGAGCAGCCTGTGGAGCAGCCCGCCGTTGTCGCTACGACGGAGGTGGCCGACGAGGACCCGGCCCGCGGTTGGGCCGGGGTGAGCACCCCGACAAGGGGTGATGCCACCGTGGGGACTCCTCCCCCGAGCAGCGTGGCAGAGGAGGGACATGAAATCCCATCCCCTGCTCCAGTTGAAGAAGGCAAGGCCCCATCTCCGACTCCGGCGGTGACTCCCACGCAGGAGGGCTCTCCTAACCGAGGTAAGGGTCCTATGATACCCGTTACCGTGGCTGGGGGTAGCACAAAAGGCGGGGAAGCTCAAGCGACCTCTAATGATGAAGTGGAGGAAATCTAGAGGCGTCCCCACGATGGTCGCCAACACATTTACGTATGGCGCCAATGTGGGGACCACTGGGCCGGCCACAAGGAGATTGCCGAGACCGAGGAGGCAGAGAGGGTAGAGCGTGCTGCCAAGCGGCTTGTCAATGAAGTTAAGGTGAGTGGTCTTATATTCTGCTGGAGTATATATATACCATGGTTTGTTCACTGTGTGGTATGTTTAATTCCCGCAGGACGCAATGAAAATGGCAAAAGTACCGAAAAAGGTGCTTCAACGAGATTGAGGGGGTTGTAGCCGAAAACAAAATCCTGACCGCAGAGGTGGACCGCCTTCGGTCAGAGGCTGAGAAGGATGCAAAGAGAAGGCGGCTCAGGAAGTGCGTATGCTGGACCTTACTCGGCGACTAGCCGATAAGGATCACGAGAAGAGGAGTAAGTCAAGTTTCTAGGTAGTTGTAGTTAACTACGTGGTCGATGCTTATGACAAACAATTATTACTTCAGGTTTGGAGGAGGAGATCGAGTGTCTTCAAAAGGAGAAAGACCAGCTTAGCTAGGAGCATGCTCGTGCGCTAGAAGGCGAGCATAAGGCGGGTGAGGAGCTCAAAGCCAGGAATCGGGAGCTAATTGGTACGATCCACTTCGACCTTTCTGATCACTAAATATTTATTGGCATGGCATGTTGTTGACTATATGCTTTAATTTTTGCTTGGAACATGTCATAGTGCTCAAGGCCAACACCAAGAAGCACGTCGAGGACCTGGTGAAAGACCGAGAGTCCTAGAAGACGAACTACATAAAAGCTCTGGAAGGGGGTCGCTCTGGTGCTGGATCTAATCAGCCCCGAGCTCTCTGAGGACCAGCCCCGTGCACCGAGGCTGACCCCAGTCAAGAAGGCACAGCAGGCATGGGACTGGCTTCAGCAGTTCGTGAAGGATGCTGGGGAGTTCGCCGGAGCGCATGTCCTCAGCATGGTGCGCGCTCACTACCCCCTAGTCGACCTATCCCGGCCAGAAAGGGGATACCCCAAGGAGGTTGGTCCGAAGGAGGCGGATGACCTTCGCGTCGGCCTGCTCGACCTGTCGTCGACGGTGATCGGCGACATAAACCTTTGTGGGACGTCTACTCCCCTCGATCAGCCAGGGTCGGACAGGTCGGCTAGGGAGTTGTCGTGGGCGGCGATTGCAGGAGATGGGCGGTCGACGCCTGCGGTCTCGACCAGCTAGACGCCGGTGGCCCCAACCCCTTCGATGGCACAAGAAGCTCGTGCGGACGAGCGATCCGAGCGGTAGGCTCAATAGAATAGTCTGTAGGGATAGACAAGAAACCATCTAGAGAGGTGTTTATTGTAAACTTTGTTTATAAATTTTGTAATAAAGTCAGGTTTTTAGAACCATTGTTTTGAGCGCTGTACATAAGTTATCTGAGTGATGTATCACTGAATTATGTCAAGTATCATTGAGTGATTTCGTTGCATGACTTGTCGAGGAAAGATGTTGTCGTGCTTGTCGAGTATTCTGCATATGTAGAAATATACAGCAAGAAGACAAACTTTGTTATTATTCATCAGAAAAAGATACAAGTAAGATGTACTGAATCTTAGCGGTAGAAACATTGTAGTTTGTCTATGTGCCAAGAGTTGGGCAGGCTTGTTCCGTCCGGGTAAGCCATCCTATAAGAGGTAGGACGTGTAACTTCGGCGACCACAAAAGGTCCCTCCCAGGGCGTAGATAACCTATGCATTCCTTCCTGGCTTGTTTTTCACTTGAGTACCAGATCACCGACCATGAAGGAGTGATCCTTGACGTTCTTATTGTAGTACTGTCTCATGGCTTCGAGGTACTTTGTTGTTCGAAGGCAGGAGGCGAACCATTTCTCTTCTGTGCAATTAATTTCAAGTTCTCTGGCATGGTCTGCTGAAGACTGGTCGAAATGCTCGACTCTTGGGGATCCGAATGGTACGTCAGAGGGGAGCACTGCCTCAGCCCGATAAACCATGAAGTAGGGGGATACGCCCGTGTTTCGACTAGGCTGTGTTCGGAGGCTCCATACCACTGCTGGTAATTCTTTCATCCACCACACCGGCGCCCTGTCATTTTTTGTGTATAGCCTTTTCTTTAGTGCATTGATAATCATCCCATTGGCTCGCTCGACTTGCCCATTGGCCCTAGGATGGGCTACCAAGACGTATTTTATGACTATGCCTCTATCATCACAGAAGTCCTAGAATGTAGTGCCGGTGAACTGAGTGCCTAGGTCGGTGATTATACTATTGGGAATCCTGAATCTGTGTATGATTTGATTGAGAAACTCTACAGCCTTCTGTGAGGTTACTTTGACCAGTGGCATGTACTTGATCCACTTGGAGAACTTGTTAATTAGCACGAACACAAATTTAAAATTCCCGAGGGCTGGTTTGAATGGTCCAATCATGTCAAGACCCCAGCAGGCGAATGGCCAAGACGACGGAATCGTCTAGATCCCATGAGCAGGTACATGGGTCCTTTTGGCGAAGAACTGGCACCCTTCGCAATGCCAGACCAGCTTCTCGGCGTCGACGCCTGCGGTTGGCTTTTAAAAACCTGCTTGGAAAGCCTTTTCTGACCAGTGTTCTAGAGGCGACGTGGTTGCCACAGGACCCAGCGTGTATGTCATCTAGCAGCTTGATGCCATCATCTTGTGTTATGCATTTCAACAAGACTTCTGAGTTTGCGTTCTTGCGCATAAGTCTACCGTCGACCAGTATATAGTTTTTGGATTATTGGATAAGACGTTCGTTCTCCGATTTGTCTTGAAATCCCAAATTGTCCAAGAGATACTTAACAAAAGGTGTACACCAATCGTTGCTATTGGTTGTCGGAGTGGCGTTCCAAACAAGCAGTGCCTCGTTGCGTGGCTTGTCGACCAGATCCGCTCAAACGCTCGGTGCATCAATGTCTTGGATGAAAACACCTTGCGGAATCTGGGCCCGGGATGATCCTATCTTTGACAACGCATCTGCCGCTTGATTCTTGTCCCAGACGACGTGTATGTATTCTATGCCATAAAAATTTGATTCCCACCTCCGTATTTCTTTGCAGTACAAATCCATTTTCTCATGAGTGGTGTCCCATACCTTATTTAACTGGTTAATGACCTGGGAAGAATCTCCGTAGACGTAAAGGTGCTTGACTCCCAGTTCAACGGCCAATCGGATGCCGTGCAGGCATGCTTCGTACTCGGCGACATTGTTGGATGCCGGAAAGAGGATCCTAAGGACGTAGCGTAGTTTGTCCTTTTTTGGTGAGATGAAAAGGATTTCGGCACCAGCGCCATTGATGTTTAGGGACCCGTCAAAGAACATTGACCAGTGATCGAAGACATCTGGAGAGGGAGGTGCATTGAGATCAGTCCATTCTGCGATGAAGTCGACCAGAGCTTGAGACTTGACGGTTGTACGACTTTGAAAATCTAACGAAAATGGGCATAACTCCATGGCACACTTTACAATTCTGCCATTGGCGTCCATGTTGTGAAAGATGTCTCCCAACGGAAAACTCGTAGTAACTAAAACATGATGACCATCGAAGTAGTGCTTCAATTTCCTTGAGGTGATTAGGATGGCGCAGATTAATTTTTGTATCTGGGGATACGTAGTCTTGGATTCGTTTAGGACTTCGTTTATGAAGTATACTGGTCTCTGGACTTTGTAGACATGGCCTGGTTCATCCCGCTCTACCACGAGCACCGTAGAGACGACCCGATTAGTTGCTGCTATGTAAAGGAGCAGGTCCTCGTTGGGTTGAGGTGCGGTGAAAACTGGTGGTGAGGTGAGGAAAGTTTTGAGCTGGGTTAAAGCAATATTGGCCTCTTCTGACCAGGAAGATTTTTCTGATGCTTTTAGTAGCCTGAAGAAAGGAAGCCCTTTTCCTTCCGGCCTAGAGATAAACCGGCTGAGAGCAGCCATGCACCCTGTGAGCTTTTGAACATCTTTTACGTTTCTGGTGGTTACATATCGAGTACTGCCTTGACTTTTGAAGGGTTTGGCCGTATGCCGTCGCGGCTGACGATGTTGCCGAGCAGTATACCAGAGGGGACCCCAAAGATGCATTTTTTTGGGTTAAGCTTCCACTTGTACTTGTTTAGCGCTTTAAATGTGCGGTCCAGGTTGTCGATCAGGGCGCTAGCGTCCCTGGTCTTGACGACAATGTCGTCGACGTAAGCCTCGACAAGGTCGTCGTGTATCTCGTCGTGAAGGCACTGCTGAATAGCACGTTGATAGGTGGCTCCGATGTTTTTTAGTCTGAAGGACATCGTGGTGTAGCAATATGCACCGAAAGGAGTGATGAAGGAGGTTTTAATCTGATTGTCTTCTCTTAACGAGATTTGGTGGTAACTAGAGTAACAATCGAAAAAGGAGAGTAGTTCGCATCCGGCCGTTGAGTCGACCACCTCGTCTATGTAAGAAAGACCAAAAGGATCTTTAGGACAGTGTTTATTGAGATCTGTGTAATCAACGCACATTCTCCATTCATTATTCTTTTTTCTTACAAGGACCGGATTAGCTAGCCAATCGGGATGATACACTTCTTTAATGAACCCGGCTACTAAAAGCCGTGTAATCTCTGTCCTAATAGCCTCCTTTTTGTCACGAGCGAACCATCGTTGCTTTTGCTTGATAGGTCTTGCGGTCTTCGAGACGTTTAAGGAGTGCTCGATCAGGCTTCGTGGGACGCCGGGCATGTCCGCAGGTTTCCATGCGAAAATGCTTACGTTGTCCCTGAGAAACCTCACGAGCACGTCATCCTATTTGGCATCCAAATTGGCTCCGATGAGGGCCGTCTTTTCTGGGCTGCCGTCGACCAGTTGAACTTCCTTGTGTTCCCTAGACTTGGTGCCTTTTCTTGGCGTCTCCTGCTCGGGTAGCTTGAGCTGGTTGGGTGGGGTTTGAGCTGCTTGTGCTACTGTTTCTGCCATGCAAATTGAGAGGTCGATTGCCTCGGTGATCTTGAAGCATTCCTCTTCACAGGTGTATGCTGTGTAGACGTTGCCTCCGATGGTTAAGATGCCCTTCTCGGTTGGCATCTTGAGGACCAAGTATGAATAGTGCAGGACTGCCATGAACTTGGTGAGCGAAGGACGGCCTAGAATAGCATGGTAGGTCCTATCGAAGTCGGCGACCACGAAGTTGACGAATTTTGTGTGGAAGTGGTCTGGCATTCTGAACTGGACGGGCAGCGTTATCTGGCCAAGGGGTACTGAGCTTTGTCCTGGCAGGACGCCCTAGAACTGAGCATCATATGGTTTCAGCTGCACCGGAGTTAGCTTGAGAGCAGGCAAGCTGTTGCGAAACAAGATGTCGATAGAGCTACCCCCGTCGACGAGCACGCGCTCAAACATGATGTTGTTGATGCACAGGTCCATGATCAACGGGAAGCGCCCTGGCTCCGGGATGGTGGCCCATTGGTCCTGTCTATTGAAGGAAATCTCTTGGTGCGACCAGGGAGGGAATTTAGGATCGGCGATCAAACCATCGGCGCTGTCCACATTGAGGCAGGCTCTCTTTAAGAGTTTTCTTTCTCGCTTCGACTCGATTGAGACCTTCCCTCCAAATATTGAGTGTACTACGTCGGTCAGGTTGACTTATTGGTGCCGTGGGTCCCTATCCTGGTCGTCGTCCTCGTCTTCTTGACTGCGTCTGTCATGTTTTCCAATTTTCTTGGTGGCATCCCCATAGGCAGCCTGCTGTGTGTAGATGCTTTTGAGGACACGGCATTCTTCCATCGTATGGTTCGACTTGGGATGGAGTTGGCACGGTCCTTTCAGCGTCTTGTTGTAGTCTTCCTGGTAGTCCCGCCATCCATTGGGGCGCTTGACTGTGTTTACCTCGTGATCGTTGTCGTGAGGTCACTTGCTTTTGAAATCGTCACGATTATCACGGCGCCTGTCCCACCCTTCTCGGTGGTCGCGGTTGTCGCCAAGGCGGGGATTCCGGGTGTCGTAACATCCACGGCTGTCATCTCGTCGGGGAGGCTGCTCCGCTCCTCATACGTCTTCTCGGATGAGCTTTTCTGTGTCGTCGGCATCAGCGTAGTTCTTGGCTGTGGCGAGAAGTTCAGCGACCATGGTCGGCCTTTTGCGCAGTAGCTTGCTTCCTAATGCTTCGTGGAAGCGTAGGCCTTTGATGAAAGCCGATATGGCCTCGTCATGGGAAATTTTTGGAATCTTGAGGCGCATATCCGAGAAGCGTTGGATGTAGTAGCGCAGGGGCTCATTCTTCCTGTAACATATCGTGTCAAGGTCATATTATTTCCAGGCTGCTTATAGGTAGCAATGAAGTTATCGATAAATGCCTGGCGCAATTCCTCCCAAGAATCAAAAGAGTCCTCGGGTAGACCGAGGAGCCATTGGTGGCCAGCATGGTCATGGACGATTGGGAAATAGTTTGCCATGATGTGATCATCTCCTCCTGCTGATCAGACTGCGATCTCATAAAGAGTGATCCAGTTTTTGGGATTCTGCTTGTCATTGTACTTTTTAAGCTTCTCAAGCTTGAAATTGCGGGGCCATACGACTTGCCAAATGTGTGAGGAGAATTGTCTTAGTCCCGGGGGGCCGTGGGCTACATCGTACTCGATGCGTCGCACGTTTTCGTGTACTGCTCTATCAGTAATACGCCTGTTGATGTGCTAACGGGCATCCCGGTCTTGGTTCACCTCCTGACCACGTCCATGTCTTTGTTCATGCTAACTGCCAGCATCCCGACCACGATTGTCATGATGGGTGTCCTTACTTCGATCATTGATAGGTGAACGGCTACGACGGTGTCCGCCGGGTCGCGGTGAGGTTCGACTGCGATGAGTCTAGTCAGAGGTGACCTCCGTATAGGAGACGGCTTGGACCCTTTTGAGCAGAGTAGCGGTCTGTCCTATGGCAGCGATCAGATGCGCTCGTATGTTGGTTCGAGCGTCCTGATATTCTGGAGTATCTGGAAGTCGATCGAGATTTGCCATGGCAACGGCCACGTTGGCACTTGGTGTCTTGAACACTTGCTGATTTCCAACCATGTCGAAAGCATCATCAAGGTTGTTTAGGATTAATTGTCGCTCCTCATCTGCTCGTCGCTGAGCACAATTGATGTTGCGTTGTTCGTGCTACTGTCTTTGTTCGTCGATTACGCCATCGACAACTGGTTCGTCGTTGCTGATGTTGAAAACTAGATCTCCTCGTCGAGGTGGAAAGACTGGAAAGCGGGAAAAACCCGGGGGGTAGGGCGGCAAATCTAAGTCGTAGTCTTCGTCCTCGGGATGTAAAACCTCGGTAGGGACAGACCCTGTGCTAGAGTTTGTATTGGTGGCCTTGTCTTCTGGCAGAGTGCGGATGGATACCATATTGACAAACTGACGAGCTATTCGCCTGGTTTGCTCCGGCGACAATCCCATCTTCCCGAATAATGATTGAATATGTCGTGAGACCTGATCGGCCGCGTTGCTCAGACCATGAGGAAAGTTCTCTTTTGGTGAGGCTGTCTTGAGATTGACAATCTGCCCCTTGGTGGTCGACGTTATCATCAAGGACGTCTCCAATCGTTCGTGCGTGGTGGCACGAGTTGGTTGATGGGAGTTGAAAAAACACAATACTGGTGCTGGATCAAGCTTGCATGGAATCGAATCCACCAGGTTGGAGACTTCAAGAAGCTTGTGGTCGGCTCGACCGATGGCTTTAAGAAGGTCTGAGTTGTCGAATCGTTTTCCCTTGTAGCGAGGGAGCGGAGGTTGGGCCCTCAGAGTCATAGTTATCGTGGTTGGCGTGATCAGGGTCATCGCCTCTGCTACCCCAGATTGGATCTGAGTTTCTTCCAGAGTCGTGGTCGTAAGGTCGCCACCGTGAGTCGTCCAAGTGAACTGGCCGACGGTGAATGTGAGACCTTCAGCCACGGCAGCGGAAGCTCGGATGATAACCATGTTGTTCGTTTGGGAAGCTGTACACACTCCCCCTACCTGTCACGCCACCATCGATGAAAGCTAGTCGGCAGTCTACCTTGGGGTATACCCACGGTAGTAGTTTATCGGCACATAGGTGCGCAAGCTACAAACTTGATGGTGACACAAGACACAGACAAGGATTTTATCCAGGTCCAGCCACCGTGTGGACGTAATACCTACGTCCTGCGTCTCATTGTATTGTTGTGGGTCGAATTGTGTTGAGTTTTGTTGTCTATGGGGGCCCTTGCCTCTCTTTATATAATCCATAGGGCAAGGTTACAGATCTAGAAACTAATCCTAGTCGGTTATAATTACTATAGATAATACGATATCAATTCCTATTCTAACTGACTAGAATATTGCTTGATCTCCACGTCTTGTTTCCTTGCGCGCAACTCCGAGCAGTTAGATCAAGCCTCGAACTGCCTCGTGATGGGCCAAGTCTCCTGCCCCAAGTCTAGCCGTAAGGGTATAGGGGTTTATACCCCCACACCCTTGTTCTCATCAAGTGGTAATCAAAACTTTAGGTATACCATTAGGTTCACATCTACCCTTAGTTTCGAGTGTTCCTGTGTTCGTCCCGTAAGTCCAGTGCCATATCATTTTCGTATCCTACAACCCTTCCGCGTCATAGTCTTTGCATATTTTAGTTTCAGAGTCCGCAGTATTGAGTTTGTGTCCTGGTCGAGGTCTTGTTGCTGGTTAGGTCTTGTTAGAGTCCAGTTCGTGTGTTTTTCCCTACGGTTTTCCATCAAATTCTAGCCACCGCCGCAATTTTTTCCCACTTTCGAACCGTTTTGTCCTCGAATTCGGAGTCCGTTCGTAACACAACCATAACATTCGCATACGAACTCCGATTTCATCGTTCCATATATCAAAATCAATCAGAAAAAAATTTTGGATCTGTCCGTCTCTACCATTGGTGGGTTTGAAAATTTTAGAATCTCCAAATTTTTCATCAATTTCTAGCCACCGCCGCAAATTTTTCCCACTTTCGAACCGTTTTGTCCTCTAATTCGGTGTCCGTTCGTAAAACAGCCATAACTTTCCCATACGAACTCCAATTTCAATGTTCCATATATCAAAATTGATTAAAAAAAATTTGGAATCTGTGTGTCTCCGCCATTGGTGGGTTTTAAAATTTTAGAATCTCCAAATTCGCCTCCAAAGTTTGAGTTTTCACCTTGTGAAGTTTATTTCACAATTTTGTAGGCCACGTCTTTCACTTGATTAAGCTCAAATTTTCTGTGGTTACTTCTTTAGTGCTACTAAGTAACAAAAAATATCAAAAAAAAATAAAAACAAAATTATAGGATTTCGGATCGTGTTGTTGGAAGCCAGATCGATTTGTATCTCGTCTCCACCAAATCGAGAGTTACCACAACCTTTCGGAAGATCGGGCCACCCTTGTTCTCATCAAGTGGTAATCTAAGCTTCAGGTATACCGTTAGGTTCACATCTACCCTTAGTTTCGAGTGTTCTTGTGTTCGTCCCGTAAGTCCAGTGCCATATCGTTTTCCTGTCCTACAAGCCTTCTGTGTCATAGCCTTTGCATATTTCAGTTTCAGAATCCGCGGTGTTGAGTTTGTGTCCTGGTCGAGGTCTTGATGCTGGTTAGGTCTTGTTAGAGCCTAGTTCGTGTGTTTTTCCCCACCGGTTTCCATCAATTTCTAGCGACCGCCGCAAATTTTTCCTACTTTCGAACCATTTTGTCCTCTAATTCGGAGTCCGTTCGTGACACAGTCAAAACTTTCGCATACGAACTCCGATTTCAACGTTCCATATATCAAAATCGATGAGAAAAAAAATTCGGATCTTTCTGTCTCTGCCATGGTTGGGTTTGAAAATTTTAGAATCACCAAATTCGCGTCTGAAGTTTGAGTTTTCATCTCGTGAAGTTTATTTCACATTTTTCACAGTCTTCAAAAAATTCCGCAGGCCACGTCTTTTACTTGTTCAAGCTCAAATTTTCTCTGGTTACTTCTTTAGTGCTCCTAAGTAAAAGAATAATATCAAAAAAATTTAAAAAAATTGCAGGGTTTCGGATCGTGTTGTTCGGAAGCCGGATCGATTTGTATCTCGTCTCCACCAAATCGAGAGTTACCATAACCTTCTGGAAGATCGGGCCACCCTTGTTCTCATCAAGTGGTAATCAAAGCTTCAGGTGTATCGTTAGGTTCACATCTACCCTTAGTTTTGAGTGTTCTTGTATTCGTCCCGTAGGTACAGTGTCATATCGTTTTCCCATCCTAGAATCCTTCCGCGCCATAGCCTTTGCATATTTCAGTTTCAGAGTCGGCAGTGTTGAGTTTGTGTCCTGGTCGAGGTCTTGTTGCTGGTTAGGTCATGTTAGAGTCCAGTTCATGTATTTTTCCCCACCATTTCCA
>Ga0182004_10001309_pt1 | contig 17942 bp, 15 predicted proteins | sample Sormic07211540_1_FD_120479 | JGI IMG/M metagenome (GOLD analysis project Ga0182004, IMG submission 120479) | Endophyte microbial communities from Sorghum bicolor roots, Mead, Nebraska, USA - 072115-40_1 MetaG | ecosystem: Host-associated > Plants > Roots > Unclassified | place: USA: Nebraska...
CACAGAGCCAACAATAGAGCACCACGAGTCCACGATCACGTCCACACTCAACTGCAGGCGTCAGCTGTGTCCGCGTCGCTTCTCCCTTTTGCTTTCGAGGTCGCGCTGCCCGTGTCTTGATTTGAACTTATTATTGCGTTCTGCGATGCCGCCACGCAACAGATGGAGGCCATATATAAATGCACGCGTTGCTGCATCTGTTATGTTGGTTTAGCTGAAAAGTTATGATTAAAAATATTATTTGCTAATTTTTTATTATTAATAAAATATTATTAAATAGCTGTATGTATTCCACAACCGCTCGGCGCTCGCGGCTCGCTGGCATACTACGTAGTACACACACATGCATTGCAAGGTGTGCAGCCGTGCAGGCCTCTGTGCCATATTATAACGTCCTTAGACAACTGCTTCTTGGCTTATTAGGCTGTGCTCTTCTATGAACCTGCCAGCCTTAGGTCATGTCCGTACTGAGATAGTAGAAGAGGAACGGCGGTGCCATCGCGTACATACAGATCGCTAAAGAATGAAGACAGAGCTGCGATCCTGTTCTGTGTTCAGCGCTAAGGCGCTTCTGTGTAAGTCCCTTTCCTACTTAATACAATGATGCGCAAACCTTTTGCGTATTCGAGAAAGACAGAGCTACGATCCTTTCCAATATTGATCGGCTCACTCGATTAGTGTTGGCTTTGTCGATTTGAGTTCATTTTTTCTAATTTCACAGAATCTCACGGAATTTCCTATATGCAATGCTAATTACAGTAAATCCCAAACAAAAAGACCCTTACCTTCATGCATGGCTGCATTTGCATACAGAGCTGTGTGCACCACGAGCAGAAACCTGTACTTAAACTAGTGTTCCTGACTAGATCTCCTCTGTGATGCAGCCCTCAACAACTATACCCTGGCCGGCTTGGAATTTTGCCCTTTGGCCCATGTGTTCCGGGTTCCGTCGAGACTCGAGATACGCGGGCGACTGCGGCGCCGGCGCGGCGCGAGATAAAATGTCACGCCTGTGCGCTGTACAGCAGCCGGAGCCGGGGCGACGGGGTTGACAGATTGTTGGATATGTGTTTGGTTGGTGACGGCCGGCCCCTAATGCCCGGCGCTGAACGCGGCATCATATCGCGCCCGCTCGGCAGCCGTAAGCCACGTACGTACGAGCCCGGCCGGCCGCCCCCCAGTGATGATCGCTCGCCGTGTGAGCTAGCGTCGTCGTCTCTCTGTGCTTCGGGGAGGATGTCAGAAGAGCGCATGATCGAGCTGCAGCGTACTTACTCCGGCCGTTGGTTGGTTGGTTGGTTCGATTCCCTCAGGGAACAAACACATTGATGATGCGGTGATATAACTAAGCCAACTATTATAACTAATTAACTAAAGTCTTGTTTAGTTCCTAAAAATTTTCAAGATTCCCCATTACATCGAATCTTGCGGCACATACATGGTGCATTAAATATATATGAAAATAAAAACTAATTGCACAGTTCATCACGGATCTTTTAAACCTAATTACTCTATGATTAGATAATGTTTATCAAATAAAAACAAAAGTATTATAGTGTCAAAATCTAAAAAAAAAAATTTACAGAACTGAACAAGGCCTAACTAACGCGAGACGGTCAGCGAGATCGAACGCGTTTCTTGGCAGGTGTATTTATACGAAGATCATGCAGGCGGACATGGCTAGCATGTCTCTCGGCCCTTCCGTTGTTTGTACGTTAATCATTTATGTTATCATGACAGCAGCACTTAGCTAGTAGAGGGCTGATGATATATTAATTTGTGTGTGGATATATACGTACCGTTGACCTCTATCGATCTCTCGTACTTAGACGTACTTACAGTCGATATCATCCTATAATTTGTTCAATCGTCGAGGAAGCCAGCTGCCATATATAATAAGGAAACCGTTGAGGTTTAGAGCTTCCATGGCAACATTAATGCATTATACTGTAGAGCATTACTCTCAAAATGCACGATTATTGGAGACGTACGTGGAAAGGGTGCTACATTATTTTTTTTGTCCTGCAAGGATAGGGGATTATTCTGTCATATCGTTAAATTTATATGTAAGGATGCAGTATAGCTAGATTTTGGTAGGAACGAAAAGCAAACGGTAATGATATGTATAAGATGTCTGGATGGACGACGCTACTGTCTACTTATTTTATCCGCTTCCGTTCCACTCGTTGCCTTTTTCTCTCTCTCACGCTGCTGTCCACTCGTTTTATTCACTACTTTTCATCTTCTCTCGCTGCTCCGCCTCTCTTACCGTCCACGCCAGCACTCTACTGCGCCGCTGGCGAGCCATCCCTCTTTCTCCCTTCCTCCCTCCCTCACCCCGCTACAACCTCTATGTCTCTATGCCACCGGAGTGGAGACGACGACGGTGGCTTGCAGCGAGCGGCACGTCTCTCTATCTTCGTACTCTCTTCCTCGCTCTGCGACCTCCATGGATGACGGCGCGCCTCCGACGAGGTAGGTGGGGAAGATTTGGATCTGAGGACTCTCTTCCCTCTCCCTCCTCCTATGGATCTAGATCTGAGCCCTCCTCTTCTTCTGTGGATCTGGATCTGAGCCTCCTCCCTCCTCCTCCACGTTCTTCAACTCTGCTCCTCCTCCTCCTCCTACTTCTCCTTTGGGTCTGGATCTACGGGATGTGGTGGTGGTTAAGGTTTCGACGAGCTTTTGGGTTTCAGCGCCCGCGCATGTTGTAATGATGTCCTCTGGTTTTTGCAGTACGTTTTTAAGTGATGTTGCAGTAGGGTAGGGTTTTGGCGAGCTCTCAGGTTCAGGTCTCGTCATCATTGCAATGGTTCTCTCTAGACGTTGTAGTAGGTTTCAATCGTTTGTTGCAATACTGTGTTTCAAGATGTTGTTTCACTTGCTTCAATCTGCATGTTCTAGTAGTTTCTTTCATGTTGTTGCGGCAGTTGTTCGGTATTGTTGTAGTACTATGACCATGGTGTTTTAGTTGCTCCATCTAATGCTTCAATCTTCACTGTTATATTAGTTGTTGCAACAGTTGTTCGGTGTTTGTTGTACTACTATATCCATGGTGTTTCGGCTTCTCCACCCAATGCTTCAATCTAGCTATTGTATTAGCTATTACATGTTGTTGCAGCAGTCGTTCGTTGTTGTTGTAATACTAGGTTTTATGGTGTTTCAGCTGCTCCATCCAATGCTTCAATCTGTATGTTGTAGTAGTTGTTTACATGTTGTTGTAGTAGGTGTTCGGTGTTTGTTGTAATACTATGTTTTATGGTGTTTCAGCTACTTCAACCTATTGTTGTAGCAGTATATCTATGTTGTTGTACTATCACGCGCATTGTGTTGCAACGTTAAGTCTATGGGGTAGGCTGTCGGGACGAGTTGACGACGGACAGATGTGCTAGGGACCGGTGAGACGAGAGGCGAGGTGGATCCGGTGCTCGCGGTGGTGGGGACGGGCTCCTTGCTTGGGGAGCGGACCAAGAGCAGTCCTCCGTGCGGGGCAAGTAGAGCAGGGCGCGAGATGGTTGCGGACGGACGGGTTTCCTTTTTCTTTTCTTTTTTTTCTTTTCTCAGTGTGGTGCGGGTGGAGGCTCGACGTGCGGACGTGTTGTTGACGCTTTGTATGGCGCGGGCTGGAGGCTCGGCGTCCGGACACGGTACTGGTGCCCGACGTCCGGGCGCTAGCAGTCCCAAAAAACAAATACTATCAAACAAGAAAAAGCCATGCAAAGCCGTCGTCGCACACAGGCAAGGAAAACAGAAGATGGCGGCCTTGTCTTGTATGTCTAGTAGCACATGACACGAACTGCTAGCTTTAATTGAACCGAGAAGCATAGTAATGGTGCTGATTAATGACAAAAAGGGTCGTGCGCCCGTCCCCGAAGTCTTGGTCATACTCACATACGGGATGAGAATAATGGCCCCAGCCGGTTCCCCAGTGCAACCAGCACAGCCGCAATCCACCCGCAGCGCGCGCTCCCGGGACGATGGATGCCATCGGACGCGAGACGGACTGAACGCGCGCTCGACCGCGGCGGCCGAGGGGATCGTCGAGAGGCGATGGATGTCTCTGTCTTCACGGGGCTCGCGCGAGCCAGCCGCGTCCCGCCCGCGGGTCCTGGAGGCTATCGATTGCGAGCCCGCCGCTCGCGATCGCGTCGTGGAGGGTCCGGCGGCCGTCCGGTCCGGGGCCGGGGGGGCATTGGCTGGCCATGGCCATGCGCGAAAGGCAGTGACAGGCCCAGGCTGCCGGGACGGGGTGGTGCACGCACGCGCGCCTCTCGAGCGGAACAATTGCTACGGATGCCGGCGGGGACGGCCACCGGACTCGATCCGTCGATCGACCGTACCAGACTGCTAGTGCTAGCTAAGGTCGTCACATCACGGGCATGCCTCGGGACTTGTGCTTCCTTTCTCCGAGCAGCTCGATCTGCTGCATGACTAGAGTGCTGGCGCTCGGCACGCCGCGCCGGGCCAGCACGGCCTGGTGCTGCCCTGGACTGGACCCTGTTTGGTGGGCCTGGTTCTAGCTATGCTCGTGTTTATTTGCTGTAGCGAGGGTACATTGACTGCATTGCCTGGGGGGTGTAGGTGTAGCACATGACACATGTGCACATGTAGCATCATATCTGGTTCAAACGTCCACATCGTCAAGTTCCTATATCCGATATTGCGGCCCTGTTTAGTTCACCCAAAAACCAAAAATTTTTCAAGATTCTTCATCATATCAAATCTTGGAGCACATGCATGAAGCATTAGATAAAGACGAAAAGAAAAACTAATTGTACAGTTTGTCTGAAAACCACGAGATGAATGTTTTGAGTCTAATTAGTCCATAATTAGATAATATTTGTCAAATAAAAACAAAAATACTACAGTGCCGAAATCCAATTTTTTTTTGGAACTAAACAAGACCTCCGATTCGCTAGACAGGTGCACACAATTTTCCGTTTCTGGCTAACAACTGTATTCCACGATCAAGGAATGGAGTGTAAGATGAGCTAGATGCAGCGGTGGCGTACGTCCGAATCCCACTTAAAATTCCACGCAGGATTATGCCCGCCGGCCGGGTCCGTCCGTCAGCCATGATAAAAGCGACGACGTCGCAGGCAGCGCCGGCGGCGGCTGGAAGTTTGTCCGCGACTGGTGGTGGTGACCGGTGAATGATTGGAGCTGAGGAGCGCGGGGAGGAATGAAGCAAAGCCCACATGCTCAGGCAAATATGTCACATGCAATGCCTCTATACGAACGAAGCCGGCCAGAGCCGGAGCCAGACCCAAGAGCCAGGGAGAGGGATCGGAGAGGGCTGCTGCTAGCTTGTGGCCACTGGCCATTGCATGCATGCTGCCTTGGCTTCCAGCTCATCATCCATTGACCGTGGTACGTACGTCAGAGAGACAGGGTGAGGGTGACACACTACCGCGTGTACGTTCACTCCATCCAGACAGACAGTACCATCAGTAGCACTGAGGAATACGAGCGCTCTATGTTTCCACAGGCCAAAGGTTCTTCGCAATCATCCAACCGGTGTGTGTACTGTGACTGTGTAATCATCCAGTGTGTTTAGCTGCTACCGGTAGATGTGGCATCAACAGGAGCAGGATGCATATGTCCGCGCCCACGCGCGGTGACCAGAATCTCAGACGTATAGTAGCAGTATATGGTTGGTGACAGCGTAACCCTTCCAGTACTAGAGACCAGGGTCAGGTAGTTGAATGGAATCATGGCAGTCTGGTTTGAAGCTGACTGACATTGCTTTACCTTTCTACTGCATTGTACTGCTACAGCAAGTTGTCGCAGTAGCAGGCAACAGGCTCGTCACCAGCCAGCAATGGATCCGAGTTCGATCGAGTTCCCTTCAAGAGACATTCAGCTTTAACCAACCACCGCAGGTTCACATTCAGAGAAACACCTACTACCCAATCATGTGATGTTAGCCTCGAAACAGGGAATTCACAATTGAAAGGGGTGGTAAAAATATATATAAAAAAGGCCTGCCTCAAAGGTCAATCACGTAAAAGAACTAATGTATTTGGCGCACCGAATGGTCCATGTCGACAGCTGCTTCCCCCTTCCCGTAGTGTAGATACGCATACGCAAGCTGGATCAATCATACGCAGAGCTGCAAGTACGTACGGCGTTTGTCTTGTACGCGGATTTGCGTCTGACTTGTTGTGCGCGGCCTTGTCATGCTGGTGTTGTTTACGTGGTATGTCACCGAACATTCCCTCCCTATGGACAGGATCACAGGACAGTAGCTTCAGCCTTCGGTTGTTGGCTACGTATATTGTTTCCAGCTAATCGCATGCAGTTGACCTGATAGCCGGCCCTGCAGGCTCTCTCATTCTCATCAGCACCAGCAGTATATCTTAGCTGGAACGTGCCGGTACGCACATGGGCGTTTATACGGTAGGGCACGTCTCGCAGAAGTCCATGGTCATTACGTGCGTGCGTGCATGCCCACGCGGTTGCGGCCTCAGTTCGGACGATAACGATGATGGGTGGCCGCTCCAAGTGGCGCAATATCCGAGCTCTTTGCAACTTGATTATCCACTTGCAATCATCGGTGACAGCAGGCCGGTAAGAGCGAGTGCCTCTTTTTTTTCTCAGTATATGATAAACGCAATCAACTGACAGAAACTACACATCATGGCTACCCAGACACCGGTTTCACCATCGATTAATAGTATGGAATGTAAGCAGAATATAGCAATGATATAAATTTTGAAACTACTTTTAAATACAAATATAACCATTATCATCTTTTCAATAGTTTGTTTTGAAATATTCAGAGCATGGAACAGGGGGCAATGACGCATTGACGCCTTCACCCAAACATTGGCCTTAGGGCAGGCCCAACGCGAGCGAACACCATTATGAGGCTGTTTGGTTAGCTGCCAGAGCCTGCCACTGCATGTATGCCCTCCCCCAACACGTGTTGTGCAGACGCATGCCTTTTGTCAGATGCATTTGACAGTGCAGCAGCTACTTTTTCTCCCTTTCTCTACTCCCCAAGCAGCCAGTTTCTCTCCACAACGCACTTTTCATCGTTGGCTTCGGCCTTTTGTCAGTTATGTAATTTGTTTTTATTAATTTCTTCTCTACTCCCCAAGCAGCCAGTTTCTCTCCACAACGCACTTTTCATCGTCGGCTTCGGCCTTTTGTCAGTTATGTAATTTGTTTTTATTAATTTCTAAAAACCTCTTCCGACATCCTTCCGACACATCCAATGTGACACTAAAAAATTTTTTATCTCCAATGTAAACAGGGCATAGACATCTGCGAGACCACCACTCTATGACATGAAATCCGGGCGCCTACATGAATACCGGGACAGTACCATTGTGTTGCATTGGGGAAGCCCTTATGGTAAATATCCATTGTATCTGGCAGACTGACACCATCTAATGATCAAAACATGAAAAAACAACAAAACACATAATGCATAAATAAAGACTTATGTGCACAAAAGTTAAGCTACTTTATTTTAGTCATCTAACTTTACATCCATATATGTAAATATGACAGACCAGATCCAGATCCAGTGTTCTCAAAAATCATGGAACAGCATAAGGGATTCATCATGTCTAGTGAGAGCTAGGACCAAAATGTTTTTTCTGTTCCGAAGCTTGATTTCGTCCTTTGAACCCTGAAATACATGGTTTTTAAAACGATGTATGAGATACACGTGAATTATGATTGTAATGTACATGTCTCAATGTCTCACATAACTCATTATGTTATCAACAAAACACTGGGAAGATGAAATTACGACAACTCAAGCCAAACATTGCAGGGTAAAAGTTTATCGGTTTGCTGGTAAAAGAAGATGAAATCATTAACTTTGCTGACCAAAAACAGTGGTAGTATATTGGAAAATCTACAGATTGTTATTCCATGCCATGTCTGAATTTTGAATGAGACTACTACCAAGTGGAATAAGGTTGCACCCAATCGTTACTTTCAGTGGATACATTATTAGCTGGACAAGAAACATTTGGTGCCTATATGATAGGAAATATTAATTTCAAACTATCTTAAACCGCTACATAAAGTGCTTATCTTCCTGTTCTGCATTCTGTACACAATCACTGCTTCCCAATAGTGAAATACAAATAAAGTCCAAAACTAATTTTTCAGAATTTGATCAAAGAGAACTTTAGATTTATGCAAATTTGGGGATAGAACAACAATAGAAAGAAAAATAAAATTCCACCTACCCACAGAGAATTAGATAACACAAATAAGAATCATTATTTTTTTTATTTTGAGAATAGTGGTTTGACTTGATCATGTAGTCAAATAACATTCAGACTAGCCAAGGCATCCCAATTACATTTTCTAATTAAATTTTTGATCTCCAATGATCAGCTTATAAAGTTAGGATCTAAACATGCAAATCTCAGGTTAAATAACTAACCTCAAGTAATAGTTCAGCCATGTAATTGATCATCTGGCGCAAGTTTAAAGCAGCATGGTAAAGATGGTCCATGAAGTGTTCCCTATAAATATTTTTTACTCTCCAAACAAAGAACTGAGTGCTTCCGGTTCCTGTTCCTGATGTAGAAGGGACTCTCTGCAACATAAATACATAATTGACTTACTGTGAGCAGAAGCAGTCTTTTGTTGTCTATTTGAAGTATGGAACAATATGCTTACAAATACTTAAGTCACGATAATACTCTACTAAATATAAGTGACAAGTGTAACAATTCACAAATTCAGTGATTGTCTTCACTGCTGAATCCAAGAACAGAGTGGTCATTCTGTCAATCAGGTTGAAACATTCTGAATTTTGCCCCAGAAAAATAAAAAACTGAAGTTGCCATAAAATTGCATCCCTATTTAGTAATATTGCTGAAGAAGTATTGATGCTAAACTTGACATGTTTGCAGACAAAATAACTAATTTGCAACCTACTAGTAAATCATTAAGAGCAAACAAAAGCTTAAAAACAGTGATAAAAGAAGCACCAAACATTTGCTATTCTAGCCTGAAACTTTGGAATTGGCAGTTGGGAAAACCCACTTTCCCATTAATTGTTTATGTTTAGCTTATTAATTAGCTAGATATAATTGCTAGCATAATGCAGTCAATTCCAACTATGCTATCGTGGAACTTTAGGGTAGAGGACATTGCTATGGTTTATTGGTGTAAACAACTTGCCATACAAGTTTTGGTGTAGGCAAGGAGTTTTAAGGTTTTAAGGAACATTGAAGTGAGCCTCATGAACATGAAAACGAAATCACTAGTCCATGGGACTCATACTACTTCAACACTTGTTTGTTTGAACCTGGCTTGGGGGCATTTTCTACCCCTTCTGACACTGAAAAATCAGCGTTCCCTTGTGTCCTCCGATGTCTAACCATCTTTCGCTAACCCAGCCTCCTCCATCTCACCATACATGTAATACAGAAATGCAAGTGCCCCCACCCCCACTGGCACATACATGTCAAAAACATGCATTGTGCAGCTGTCATGTGCATTGTCAAGTAGGATCTGTGATCTGTCCTACACCATTTTGAAATTTAAATTCTTAATGAGTAAGTCTGAGGTGTAGGAAACACTATGACGCACAACAGAAGGTGTAGTTACGGGGTGCATGTGCCTATAGGGAACTAAACCCACTCCCTGAATTACACAACATATCATAGCAAATTTCTAAGGATGGTAATGTCATCTGTCTGGTTCAGGAATGTAAAAAAACATCCAAAGTAGATAATCATATCTTCCTTCACTCCAACCCACTCATTCTATTTCACAATATTTATCCACAACAAACATAAGCAAAGATCCAGGGGCTGCTAACTCTAAGAAAAGGTTCTGATACTGTCCAGACTTGCACTGTTAGATGACATACTAAACCAATTAACCTCTTTCACATCGTTAAAGTTGGTTACTGAAGACATTGCAATAAGTAAACTGTTAGTCTTCCATGGAAAACATTTTGATGCAACAACTCCAAAGTAACGAGGCAAAATCTTAAGAAGGATGAAGTAGAAAGCTTGTCTAAGGAAGAAATGCTATGTGTTCAGTACCTCTGAATCTATGTATTCGTCCTTCCAAAGTTTGTATAGAGTTTCATGAACAACCTGCTTGTCTAGAATTGTCCTGTCAGTAATCTGCAAATTGTGATGAAAGTCCAGCATTACACACTGAAGTTTGCAACACGAAACTGTGCCATTTAATGAATATTTTGTTAAAAAAAAACACCACCACATAATGAAGAAAAAAATATAATTGATGCAACAAGTATTAAAGTGCAACTAATAATAACACACAAAAGAGAAAAAAAAAAATCCTCAGCATAGAAGATTCCTTACTTCATCAGTCTCAACCGGACAGCCTTGTTTCAGCAATAACCTAAAGATTGTGTAAGCTTCTTGCCCATGTTTCTTTTTCACAAGGGACTCTATCTACAATGCACAAAGAAGAGGAACCAATATGGATCTGATTAAAGGAAGCTCCCTCCATTACAAAGTTTAAGAGGTTTAAGTTTTTCCTAAGTGAAACTTCTTTAGTTTGACCAAGTTTATAGAAAAATATATTTTAACATCTACAATACCAAATAAATGCACTATAAAGACATATTTCATGGTGCCATGGTGGACATGATGAAACTAATTTGGTGCTGTAGATGTTGATGCATTTTTTTTATAACTTGGTTGTTAGAGAAGTTTGACTTAGGACAAAACTAAAACCCTTTTGAAACGGAGGGAGTATTTATCTAACCCTAAATAATAAAGGATGAAACAGTAAAGCATTCATGTACCTCATCATTTCGACATGTCTCAACCAATTTATTCAAATCTACAAAGAGGATTACAATTGATTAGCTTATCCTAAATATCGCATATATTTAAATTTTAAAAACAGAGGAAGCAGCATGTTAACTGTTAAATCATAACCACAAGGATCAGGACCAACAAAATTGCAAGCTAGTTCATTTTGCGAGCAAATTTAAGGTTGTTTGTACCAAATAATCATACAAAATTGATCAATTAAAGTTTCAATCAGGTAGGATTTAAATCAGTCAACCAGACTAAAGTTCATAAACAGACAATTTCTGCAGAGTGTGACGTAACAGTCCAGTCTCCAGTTTATGCACAAAAAATCAGTTATAGGAAATGGATGTATCAAACTCATGCATAGCAGTATAGGTCCTTACCGAATGTAAATTCTTCTGGGTTATTAGTGGTAGAAGTACACTCTAAATCATTCAATACACTTATTATCTGATCCAAAGTCATTGACGTGCCTCCTTCCTTTTGTCCTACTCTCTCCAAAATTCCATCTATTGGTGATGTCACTGCAAAAATCAAGAATTCATTACTAAAACATTTCCTTCACTTACAAATAGTTGATGCTTCGACCAAGATCCAGTCAAAATTTTGATAGTTTGACCATATTAACTTTGATCAAATTTATACAAAAAGGTAATATTTATGATACCAAAATAAATATCATTGGATTCTTCATGGAATGTACTTCGCATATTATATATATTTGGTGCCATAAATATTGATACTGTTTTATAAATTTTGCCGAACTTAAGATGTTTGACTAGAGGTAGAACAACAACTGCATTATTTTCTGGACAAGGGTAGTGTCTCTTCTGAATTCAAGTCCCTATCCACCCACCAGAACAAATCCTTTAAAACGACAGTACACAACTAAATGCCCCTTTTTATTGGCCATCTAAATTGAGGATCACATAAGAGACGAGACGACAAAATTAGGGCTTAGCAGACGAATTCCTGGATCAATACGGTTAGTGGCTCAGAAGAAAGATGAAACAATGCAACTTTAACAAAGACCATATACCAGTGCATAACTAACTATTAGTTCCTTCATTTCAAGATAGTTTACCAGTTTATCAGGATTCCTCATTTCAGAACGGTTGTCCAGCGGAGATCAACAATGTAGTTATTTATGCCATTTCCGAATCCTTCTCCTCTCTTACTAATGATGTTAAAGATGTCAAATGGCCTCTTATGTCATTAATAATGGTCAGATACCATTGTTAACAAGATTTTCTGCCTCTTTGGTCTTTTACATATAGGGTAGTTGGTCAAGTATTTTTGAAACGGATGAAACGCATGGCATACTCCAAGTATCATGTTCAGAGAAGACCCTTGTAGACTAATAGGTTCAGAATTATCTGCTTAATGGACATTGTGGTTGAGTATAAAACAGTAAATTTTTATAATCTCTTCATGAATTCTTATGAATATTTTAACTAGGAACCCATTTTGGCAGGGTTCCAACTTATAGCTCCACGTCACATATAGTGTTTGTAAGCTAAAATAAATATATTATTTTTGTTAACACTTACTAGCCTCAGTTTCTGATATTGTTTAGTGCTGTGATACTTTGAGGATCTAGTAATGAGAGAATTTGATATATTGATAGTGGGTATTACCAGTCTTGTTGTCGTTGTTTGTTACATTGGCCTCAAAAAATGCTTCCCATATAGCAAGTGTTCCAAGCCTCATCTTTGCTTTCTTTCGTTCTGCACAGAACTTCAGTACAGGAAGAAAGATTAAGCAGTAGGAAGTTCAAGATCATGCTTCTCTCAAAAGCATCCGCATGTACAGTTAAATAAATACATAATAAATGAGATGTTAACAACCCATGCATGTACACACAAATAAATATATATACAAAAATGTGAAGCTAACAGTTTTCTTATTTTGGAGTGGAGCTGTTGAGAAGATTTTAAAAAAATAACATAATAACTACGGTGCAAGTACACGCAATTCAGTGGACAGATGGTAAGCTTATGTAAGATGTCTTTATAGAGAGAACCAGCCATAGAGCAAATAGCTTGGTTTTCATCCAAATACAATGATACACAGCTCTCCTCCATGTTTGAGAAAATAATAAAAAAAAATAAGTATTATCCCGGTTGGTAGAGGGCTAGAGGCTCTGTTTAAGAGGCAGCCAACCAGAACCAGGCTTGAACCCAGGTGCTCACAGGTCATGTTATGTGAGTACCTTATGAAAGGGTTCGGTACTGCTCTTATGACAAAGCAAGGGGACATCTCTCCCCATGGCCGAGGTTTCTTTTTTCCTTAATAGAGAAGACAGTTTGATTTACTAACTTCCGATATGTAATGAGCATACCTTTTTCTTAGAAAAAATGGAATTGCACACCCTTTTTTTGTGGCTCAATCTGCTCTTAATCCTATTTAGCGATATATTATTCAGAAAACCTGCCCCTTGTTGTTTCTGGTAGAATATTTAGTTCACAAGAAAAAGGCAAAGTAGAATGAATTGGTTTGCGTCTAGATATATCCTGCTTCAAAAGTCCCATCTGCAGACAAGCAAATGGAAGCACGAATACAGAGGCGAAAGAAAACGAACACATGCAACCACATATATGCTATAAATTAGGTAGATAAGCAAACCTTCTTCTTTAAACAAAATATGAACCTCTCAAAATTTATCCGCCAGAGAAATTCACTTTCTGCAATTATGGAATCCTCTTCATCAACTTCTAAGGCTTCATGTTTTCGCTGGGAAAAAATGATAAGATAATTAGGAGATGAACAGAGTAACATATCCCATGCGTATTTTCAAACAGTGTCAAAATAGAATGAAAGCTAATGATTCATGTTTTAATGAAAAGGCAAATACGATATAAATTCTAACAAAAAAAGGAAAACATCTAGTCCCAAACATGGTGGACCACAATGATGATGCATGGCTAATATCTCAGGAAAGAAGAAAAATTGCAACTCAAAAAAAAAAGGGGATACATATGTCCATAATTTGGTGGATTCTAATGAGGACTACATTATCCTCAGTAGGACCAAATACGTAAATCTAACAAGAAAATTTATGTAGGAAAAGTTTAAGCTCAAAATAAGAAAGTAGTTTGGATATCAAAAACCATGCTCATCTGGATCTATATCAAAGTCAAATGTGTTATCTGGAGCAAACTTAAGCCAAAAAAAAAAGGTCCAGCACTAATTTTGGTCTATGTATCACCTAGACCATGCAGTTCAATTTTGTTGGTCAATCAATCATAGTTAGCAAATAACCTAGAAGGCTAGAACACCATGTTTGCCTTTTCTAGTTTAATAACAATAGGAAAGCAGAAACAGGATCAGCATTTACACTTCACTGTTGTAATGGCATGACACCACCGCATTGCAACATGATGATCACTCTGAACAGAGCATAATACCTTATTACCAGCAACAGCATGATGGCCATCATTTGCACTCGATGACCCTTCCATGAAGTATGGTATCTGAGAAAACCTTTCAGCATCAGATAGAGCTGCAGTAGAGACAACTTTCTGCTCAAGTGAAAGAACCGCCTCAACAATCTGTCCCAAAGATACATTTGTCAGTGTATGTTTATAACATATAACAAGATCAAGACCTTGGTATGAGGTTACAAAAAAGACTACAAGCCAGTTAACTAACATGAAAAATGTAAGGACAAGGTACATATTCATCAACAGCCCAGAAGAAAAACAAGATATGCAGTTCTTTGTCATGAGGGGCAACAGTGTGCTATTCCTTCTATCCCTGCTCTGCCATTGTTCAACCACTGAGTTCGCAAATTTGTTTCAAATCAATTAGCTTTCGACTATGAATAGGCTAGTCATTTTTCATCAATCCCTACACAATACAAGTCTAAACCAACAAAAATTAAGGCACTAAATCTAAGACATTCCATTATATCTCACCATGCATGCCCCTATCAAGTGGCTTCTCTATTAATAAGGTAATAAAAACAACACACTCCAAGAAAATAGAATATTACTGTGAAACAAAAGGAGTATGAAATAGAATATGATCAGATTCCAAAAACTAATAACCACAACGGATAATAAGGAATGAAAGTGACTTACTTTAGGAGCTCGTTTCCTTGTGGATGTAGGTTGTTCAACTGCAAGAGGATCGAAAAAAGGTTCCGATTTTGGGCAGCGTTCCACATAATGTGCATATACAAGTTTGTTGAAGTTCATTCGTATTTCTTCCCTTGTTGGTAAGGGGCTGCCTGAAACATTTACTGACCCATTAATGGGAAGTATAACTTTGAAAATGTTATGGCTAAAAGGCCAAAGTTTAGACAGAAAAGAAAGCAAACATTATCACAAAAAGAGCAAAGAATGGTCAGATAACCCCATCAATAAAAATACTGACCTTCTGGTACTTTAAATATTGTTCGCTCCACAAGTTGCTCAAATGTTAGCCTACCATTCTGAAGTAATCCTTCGAGAAGAACTTCTGACTGCGAGTTGCAAAACGTCATCAAAAAGCTAACTATGACCAAATATGTTGGGACCTAAAGTTACAACAAGTACTTCTTTCTTACAGAGAATAAAATGAAAAGAATGACAATTTCAGTGGTACAAGTAGTACATCGACTAAAGAGAAGTTGATGTTAAGAGTTAAGACCATGCCTGTTAGTTCACTTATAGTCTTATCAACTGTCACAAACCAATAATTGCTACCGCAATTAGCAAATCGCAAAAGAGCATAACCAATTAAATCGAACATTTAGGATGGGCATCATAAGTTGCACTTTCCAATTCTAAGGTTAATTGATCAGTTCAAACATATATGATCAATATTGGTAACCAAAATGCTTTCTAACACTTATTATAACTCATACAACAAGTTTAGATGCAAACAAGACATAATATCTTGACATACTCAACCTTTACAAGTAGGGACATGTCAGGCCAGCTGACTGTCCAAGGAACACCAGATCAGCAGCAGGGATGATGCAGCGGCATTAGTTTGTTAGTATATTACATATATGTCCAACTTTTACATAGGTTGTTAGTTAGATGGATTTACATATCTAGGTTCTGAATTTTTTTTTGAAATAATATTATTTTAATAGATCATCATCTGCCCCTCGGCCTTGTGTTTGGATGCCACCGTCCAAGCATATGCCCATTCTCAAATCTCAAGTGTGCCGTTCAGGCGTTCAGCATCCATTCACCCTCGAAGACTCTCAATCCTCTCATACGGCACAGCCCCCTAACCCAGGCCATAACAGAACATGAAATGGAATATTTCAGATCCTACAAAACAGGGCGTAGAAGTCCGAAGTCCAAACAAGATCCCATTGGAGGAGGGAGAATAATATGTCCGGCATTGCTAGCTTGATCATACCAAATGCAAAGTTCCAGATAGAAAGCATTAACTACCCACTATTCTCCAAAAGTTTGAAATATTATGAATGCATCAATGTTGTTGACAACATCTAGTGCTAACTACCTAAGGCACCAGATCTGACTAATGGTGCACATTCTTGGTTGTCCTGACAATCTTCAGTGTAGCACTAAGAAACTCAACTGGCCCGTAACTCAACTCTGGGACATTAAACAAGGTGAAGATGCATCTACCAAACAACCACATCCACCTACCTTTTACTCCATATTTACTTCAGCAATTAGAGAAGAACTGTCACGACTGATTATACCAGTTTCAATTTTGAAATGTAATAGCATAAACAAAATGATTGCAATCAAACTTATATAAACTACCTCTGGAATATCCACACGGACGACAGAAAGGAACTTTGAGAAGCGCAGCCGGTGCAGGACATTGTCAAAGATGGCCAAGTAGAGCGTCACCGTCTTATCGCCACCCCCTGCAAGCCGCCCAATAGTGGCATCAAATTCTGATAGTGCACCAGATCAGATGCTAAAAGCAAGGTTTCGCAGAGGGGCTTGCCTCTGGGGCTTGTGTAGGCCTGGACGCAGTTGTGCTGAATGAGGATGAGGAGGGAGTTCTTCACCTGCGCGGGCGAGAGCTCGAGGCGGCGCCCGATCTCCAGCAGGGACAGCGCGCCGTGGCGCAGAAGGCAGCCACACACTTTCTGCGAAAGAGGGGAGACCCCGCAGGCGGGTGTTAGGGCAGGGCAGCGCATTCGCGCGTCGCTCCGCGGGCGTGCGAGGAACGGTGGGGAGAGGAGAAGGAGAGGACGTAGTCGGGCTTACGGATACGATGGGGCCGAAGTGGTCGGAGATGATGTTAACAGCGAGGAGGATGCCGTGCTGCGACACCATGGCGGCGCGCCGGCGGCGGCGAGGGAGGCGCTGGTTTTGGGTGCGAGATGCGGTGGCCGACGGTGGTCTCGCCGCGCCTAAACCCTCGTCGAAGAAATAGGGAAGGAAAAAAAAAAGCGTGTCTATAGATGTCCAGCGGTGAGGGAAGTTGGGCGGGAGGCGCCGGCGGGGAGCTGTGGCTCGTCGCCACGAGATGTGGATGTTGGGCGGGACCGCGGGAGACAGCGGCCGGCGGCGGCGCGTGTGCGTGTTCGCTCGCGCTAGTGGAACGGAACAGGGAAGGGGCGCGACGCACGGGATGGTATGGGAATCGGCTCGTGGCTGGCCTAGCCGTGGAAGCAGGGTTGAGGGTTGGGCCTTGTCTTTCGCTGGCCTGTTAGTTTATTACCGGGCCTAGTACTGGACCGAGGGTATTTATCGGGCTATGCCGTGCCCCCCACCATGCCTAGGGAGTGGCCCTACACATCACATCGGGCCAATCTGGGCCCGCTAGTCAGCGGGCCGTGCTATCTCTGTGCTAGACCAAAATACCGGGTTTCGGAATGTGCCAACGGAGCATGGGCTGCATGGACCGCTTAGACCACCGTGTCGGTCCACTCATGTTGGACACCACGCCGCGAGCAACAGGCTACCTGCGCCACCTGCGTGGGGTCCTCATGCCATGCACCAAGCTTCCACACCACCTGTCAATACCCTGGGCCTTCGGGTAATACCGAACCAATCGGTTCGGTTCCTCGGTACTTATACAAATTCGGTTCCTGAGAAAACTGGTAAAAAAATTCGGTACCGAGCTAATTCGGTATCGGTTCTTTCGGTTCGGTTCCGGTATTTACCGAAAGAACCGAACATATTAGAGCAACATGTAACATCAAGTTTAATAGCCATTTTTAATAAAAATTCAGCGTGATTC
>Ga0182004_10001310_pt1 | contig 17942 bp, 17 predicted proteins | sample Sormic07211540_1_FD_120479 | JGI IMG/M metagenome (GOLD analysis project Ga0182004, IMG submission 120479) | Endophyte microbial communities from Sorghum bicolor roots, Mead, Nebraska, USA - 072115-40_1 MetaG | ecosystem: Host-associated > Plants > Roots > Unclassified | place: USA: Nebraska...
AAGAAACCGAAAAAAAGGGACGGGGCCCCAAAAGGGGGGGGGGGCACCCACGGGGGTTGCACCTCTTCCCGGGGGGGGGGGGGCAGTGCGAAAGCAGCGACGGCTAGGGTTAGAATCTAAACCTAGACAAATGATACCATAAAAGAGAATATAATTGGTGGAATATTAAATATATTACATTGAACCCCATAGACTAATTATATAAGGTACATACCTCGAATGATAACAAACAAAAGATTCACCGTGCCTATCGGCACGGCGCGACGTACCTCTTGTGCCTAAAGGATATAATCGAAAACAGCATAAAACATAAGAGGGCCAGCCCGGCCCAAGTCTCAGCTCTACTTTTGCCATTGCGCCAGAAGCCCAGAAAACAAACATTGACCAAACTGATAAAAAAAAAAGAATCAACATATGTTCCAAAGAGGCCCACAAAAGATCAAGTGAGCTCTGGAATTCCAAACTTCCGAAAAGAATAAGCTAAGTAGGTGAAGACAAGAGCTCTAAACACGAAAGCTGGTGCCCTCACTCCTCACAACCGGTTACTGTCTTCAGGAGTCAAGACGACCGTGGGCAGGCTAAAAAAGCTTGACATCAGACTTCAATTTGTTCTGCTTCCACTTGGGGAGCTTGTAGAACGCCGCCCTTGTCATGTTGAATTTGTCATTGAACTCGGCTGACGATAAGTAGGCCTGCATTTGGTTGATAACAGTAAATGGCATCATCATCTGAATCTGACAAACGTATGTGGAAGGAAGGTGGAAGATCAGTTTTGTCACCTCTCGTTTGGTCACGTCGATGTCAGGGGCAGGATCTTCAGCTGTGGTTATCAGACGTTCATATGGGTAGATCGTGCGCCTTTCGTCATCTTCTGGCTCGTTTTCATTTGCACCGCCTGCGGCACCTTCCCCCTGTATTGCCTTCTCTGGCTCAGGGCTCGCTTAGTTTTGCAAAAACATTCAGAAACGAGAGATAAGGTACTGGAACATTTGCTATCCATGTTGTGTCAGAATTGAAATTTAAAGAGCTGTATTCACTATACCTCTTATCGATTTTGGTATCGCATTTTTCAAGGGACCTTCAAAAGAGCTGGTGAGGGTACTGATAGCTGATTTTTTGGGTGACACCCTTGAGTGCTCTCCAGATTTTGGGAAAAGCTTTCTCACAGCGGGAGGAGGGGTGGAAAGGTTCCTGGTATTGATTTTGCTTGTGTTCTCAAAGGCAGAAGTTAATATATTGAAGGCTGGAGACCTTCCACGAACACGTGGACGATCCGGACTAGTGGACATGCTTCTTGAACGCTGAGATTTATCTTGTCCTGAACTTCTTCCCGTAAATGCTGGTGTTCGTCGTTTTGGTTTCTGAAAACATGGAGATAGTAAGAGAGTTGCTTTCAGATAGTAGGACTTCAACTCAGACGCCAGTTTAGCCACCCTGTAGTCCTTCTATGAAACCTTATGCATGGTCAGCATATATATGTTGTGGCTCAATCATACAAATGACATACTTTTTTGAACGTAATAAAGACGACATACTAGTTCTACTTAAAATGCTGAAAACCTGAATTTGTGCTCATCTATATACCCGCACAAGAAGTTAATAGTGTCGAGAAAGGCAAGAGTATCAATAAACAAGGAGATCATGAATAAACAGTTAATTTGCAACCCAATACTGGGATAGAAACTAATACTAAATTCACAAGAAGCAGGTAGAAGATTTTTCCACCGAGCTACTGGAAGATCATTTGTTTGAGACTTACTTCCAGTGATGGAGGTGCTCCACCCTTTAGGACAGCAAACTTCCTCTGGTATGAACTGCCATGCATCTGCAACAAAAATTGAGAAGTGCAAAGATGAATTTAATTTCCAAAACTAAATAGCAGGGAGGCATACATAGGTATAAATCTCATGGAATAGAATTGGTATTAATTCACAATAAGCAATTACAGAACACATAAACTACTTACAAGAGATTTTGCGTAGTCCCAGTTGAAGAATCTAGTAAAAAAATGTGGCTCGCTACCTTCTGACACAGTGAATATTGGTGTTTCTCGTGATAGTTTTTCCATAAGGAAATCATGAACAAGAAATTTCTGGCAGTTACAGTGACAAAGAAAGTGAGAAACAAATAGAAATCGTGATTTCTAATTAGACTATGGGAGGATAATTTTGGCTTAACCTCTCCAATATCCATAGCTTGTAATTTCACTTTGGCATCCACCTCCTGGCCAACCCAAACAAATATGTCTGAGTGGCAATCAAGAACGAAAACATCCTCTGTCATCAGATCATCCTGGGTAAAGTTGTGTACATCTTTGACCTGATATACATTTTAAAATTAACGTTTGTATTAGACATGAAATCAAGAAAGCACTTAGCAATAAAACCTTGACATCTTTGTTTTCCTTACCATTATATTGTCTTGACGATAACAGCATTAGTGGCCAAAGAAAAGAAGTGTCAGCAGATGTTGAAAAGTGAATTCAACCTAGGAAATCCTTGTTTGCAGTTACCTTTGGATATGATGCAAGAGAAAAGATGGGGGTCACTTTCATTTTCTCTTCCAACTTTTTGGTTTGGATACTTGGATTTACCACCCAGTAGTTCCCAGAATTGGTCGGTTTCTCTCCCCTCCTTTTGTGACCTGGAAGGCAGATCTGGCTGTACAATAAAAAACAGAAGCACAAAGAAGAGTTAAGACAAAGGAAAAGCATACTGAATTCAAATACGCAGAACATGTGACACGAACAAAAGCGCCATTGAGCATTGCTTATGTATAACATACTCAGACTATTTTATCAGAAACATGGAAGAATATTCAGTATGCATATTCGCGCGGGGGAGGGGGGGGGGGTGTCAAGGTTTAACGTCGATACCAAATTACCAATATACTGATCATCAGGAAATCTGCATAAGTACAAAGGTGTATTCACCCCAATGAGAAAGAATATTCAGACCTTAATTACATCTAGCTGCCTCTCAACCAATTCATGATCCAATGAGGTCGTAGCATTGCCAGTCCATGTGAACACGGTGTTTCCATTGTGTAGAATGTAACAATAGGACGAGTTTAAGGACGAAGCCAGCTAAAGAAAAGATGAAAAAGATTAAGAAGCTCATTTATGAAGAAAAGACTAATGTTCTCATAAATATCTTAACAAACCAAAGTATGCCAAACTTACCGCGTCTACTTGAAGTGCTTGCATGTTTTCTGATCCTGAACCCTGAATCCGGAATAGGGCAATCCCACCTTCAGAGTAAGTGTCATCCACAATATCATTTTCAACAACAAAGTTCTTGTATCCCGAGCTAAGGCCACCCTATATTGAAAATTCAGACAGAGAGGAAACATATAGAGCATTCAACATGAAGTATGAGATTTTTCAGAACAGGTCAAGGATTTTGACTGCTAACTTGAATCAAACCTTGAACACTTGAAGACTTTGAAATATGACAAATAACTGAATTGGTTCTTTCCCTTCATAAAGCCGAGCCTGTGCATTAAAAAATAAATTAGAGACCAAAAATATAATTTAAGATATAAATATTCAGTGGATTACCTGGACAGCCTGGAACTTTGCAGCCTGAACCATCTTGCTAGCCAGTGACATCGCTGACACCCTCTCCACCTGAAAGCAAGTAAGATCAATTCACAAGGAGTAACTTGACTCAAAAACACATTTATTAAGGAACAATGAAAATATCGCTTGACTTAAATAAATCCGTGTGGGTTTAAATTCCTGAGACCATTACTGATGTTGATTTTGTGCGCAGACATTACCTCAACACTTCTCTTCCCGAACCAAGTTCCAATAAGACATTCCTCCTTGTCATCTCCAGTATATGTGTATTGAAAAATGTAACAATCTCCAGTGTAAAATTTTGATTGATCAGCAGCTGAAAGAAGAGTCTTGCCATTTCCATTCACCCTCCATACCTGATGCCAATACACAGGTTACAAAACCACCATGAACTTGCACCTAAAATAAGTGGATGAATGCTATGGCAGATATCAAAGGAGATGGGTGTAGATCGGCAGTAAGGTTGAATCTGGGATATTAGGAATCTCGTCATCCAGATGGACATATTATGCATTCATGTATTCAAGGTAGTTTTGTTTAGCTTGCACGGTGCAGTTGGGAGCTTATCTAAATACAACTAACCAAGCCTTGGACTTGGGCATGTATTCAGACCTTTTTTTTATCTACCTTTAATGAAATGACACGCAGCTCTCCTGCATTTGGGAGCTCAACCTTAGGGAGATAACTAGCAAGAAACAACAAAGCCTTTGGTTTCAAGAAAGTTGGGATAGGTTTGGGATGGAATCTAAAAAGATCCAAAACCAAGAGGAAGGTACGTAGCACCTTCCACAAAGAAATATAAGAGTTGGAAAAGATAATACCTGCAAATGACCTGTGCAATCAATGTAAGGCTGGGGTTCTTCTTTTACAGGTGCAGCTTTCATCAAGCCTTTAACATCTAATCCTTGACTTTTGAGGAGAGCTGGAAGACAAAATAGTGGATAAAAGTGTGAAATTTGGCTATTAGCAATATGTTGCACTGGAACTGATAATATGTAGACAATTACCTGCAACTTTGCCTCTTCCGTCCTCAGATGATAACTTCAACTCAGGTGTGGGTGGCCATTCAATAAATTTTGACTTGAACATGACTGTCTCGAATCCCTCGATCACTTTGATAACATGTGATTTTTCTCGGCTATCATCAATGAGTAGTTTCTGTATAGAGGTAAAAGAAACTGAGCGCACACAGATGCATAATTAATAATGTAAAACATGAATATGTTGTGAACATCAAGAAAAAAATGTTTTACAAAATAATCATTATGAGTAGTGATCCCAAGAAAAATAGTTATCTCTTTCCATTTTGAGAGTGAAGTAACTGGCTTTCCTTAAATTTGAGAGTGAAATAACTATTTTTTTTTCATTTTCAGGCTTGAATAATATCTTAGAATGGATATAATGAAGAAGCATCCGTTCAAAAAAATATATAATGAAGATGCGTAAGTAATTTATGCAGATACCTCAGCAGCTTTACTCGCACCCTTTCTTTCTTGCAAAGAAGTACTTCTGCCCATCCAAACATACATTTCAGCACCACAGTCAAGCAAGTAGCATTTGTTTGGCTCAAGTAACTCACGCGCCAAGGATTCAAAATTAGTTTGCTCCAATTTTCCTTGGTTGATGCTGGGGAGTCAAATAAATAATTCATTCAATTTCATAATTTCAAGAGAAATTTAATCTAACAGATGGCATAATTAAAATAGTATATTAGTGTTCTTGTTGAAAACTAAAGCTGATGCTTTAATTTGTGGACATGGGAAAAATGGTAGTGATCTTTTAAAACAAATGGTAGTGAGATACCATATCAATTTGATGGCGATTTCCCTGTCTTCCCCATTATCCTGTGAAGGTGTCTTCCTTGGAAGAGGAGCGAAGCCACCAAACAAAGCCCAAAATTCACCAGCTTCCACATCAGCCATCAATTTCCCATCCTCTAGAAGAAAAATTTAAATTATCACATCTTTTTAAATGCAACTTCTGATATTTTGGTACATTAGTGTATTTGCTTACCAACCCCTGCAACTTCACACTTGCCCTCATGGAAAGTATCTTTGATATACTGTACAACTTCAAGAGCTTTTGCCCTCTCTTGAATGCATGAGTTGGAACCATTGAACTGGAAAATTTTGGACTTGGTATCCAAAATAAATATGTCCTCGTGGTTAAGGGACGAACGAGTAAAAGGAACCTAGTCGTAAAATAGAAAGCATAATCAGCAAATGAGCAAACCTTGTTAGTTGGGGAAAAAAATATAGTGCTTTAGATAACTCACCTCTTTAACATGGACAACATGTTTCCCTCTGCACACATATAAGCGAGTAACATGCTCCTGATCATTGACTTCTACATGGTTGAACCCAGAAGCTACCCCTCCTGGTTGTGGCATGATGCAAGGCCTAAAATATGAGAGAAACCTTTCAGTTTCATTGCCTTGTAATTCCCGGTACTGGACAGCACGTCCTCCGAGCGCAGCATCAAGCTCCACAGTTAAGATTGCAGCAGTTCCAGCCTCATCCTACCAAGGAAAAGAATGGACATTTTCGGCGAGGTATTGATTAACAAAAAATACCAGTATAATATCCCTGAAGAGCAAAATCAAGTGATGCAGTGTCAAATGGCTTGAAAATCTACCTGACTAGTGTCTTTACCAAGCCAATAATGGATGTCATGGCGAAAGGAACCATTTTTCAAAGCTGTTGTCTGCAGGGAACATAAGGAAACAATATTCAGTGCAGTAAAAGAAAATTGTAACACTGAGATCAACCATAAACAGACTGTAGTATCATGATGAGAACTTCATGGACAGTGAAGCATATCATGCACCATCAAGGGTTACACTAAATGATACAAGATGATAAATAGAAAAAAAAAACAGAGAAAATATTTGCCACAGATTTCTCAGAGCCTCTAAGATTTTGTTGCAAGCAGGACCAACTATTTTACCTTTCAATTAAGGTGCACCAATAATCTTCCTAAAGAAAAGGATATTCGTAAAAAAAAGGCATCAATAAATCCATACCTTCAAGATGATGTATGAATCACCCATGTAAAATTTTCCATGTGAAGATGTTGGCACAGTAACTGGCTTAAAATTCTCAATACGCCATACCACCAGACCACTATAACAAAATTAAGGAGTACAATGCTCATAGAAGGAACTCTTATGAACAAAGCAGTAAAGTTGATTAAGGCAAAATGACAAAGAAACTTCGAAAGGATAGATATGTTTGCTGGATATTTACATCAACCTCATCACTATTCCTATATAGTTTAGTTACCAAGAGGTTCTCTAATTAGTAAAAAAATATTAGTTCAGCCACCCTCTAACACAATATATCTACACTTTTAATTTTGTCTAAAGCTAAACACTTGTGACATGATAGACGGAAAACGTTTTACAGTTCATGTCAAATAAAGTTCTACTGTGTCATACAGTGTAAGTTTGTAACTATCAAAACTTATGGCTCCTGGCATATAATACTGAAGTCAAGACATTTGAATATCTATTACGCTTACTGTATGTGTATTACATTTTCAGGAACATGTCAAACTTTAGCAGCATATCACAGCAAAATAAGATATAGTAGACACTAGAGACTAGAGAGCAATCACTAACCGGGAGCACTGAAAAGACAATGTAAAGTGTTATTTAACAGTTTAACTGACAAACAGTATGCAACTTCTGTATGTTTCTCAGACTAACCTGCAGACACACTAATTAGCTGCTTGCTGGTAAGCATGTTTACTGTTACAAACAATTGGCTATTTATCCACACTTGTTTAGCCTAAGAGAGTCATCATGTGGTCTCACAATGCATCTCGATGATATAAAGATGTCAGGCCATGAAAAAAGGTACTAGTATATAGGGAAGCATGCAAAAAAGGATACTCCTTTTGCCCGGCTCCGTGGAAGGCCGGGTCCAAATCCTTCATAGACACTGACATGCTGGATGTTGATGAAGAACTCTCACCTGATTTCGTATCAAAAGAATGTTAAAATTAAGCAATTAAAAATAATTGTTCTAATTCTAACAACATCGCATGCGGTAGGAAAGAGCGTAAAGAAAAATGACGACGACGGATTCCGATCATTCTCTCACCTGAGGCCAGAGGGCTGTACTTGCCGATCGAATTGGGGAAATCTTGGGAGAGAGAACGATCCGGGGAGGGGTGGGGGAAGCGGGGCGAAGTAGATGGCCATCCGTGAAAGACGGATTCAGGAGAAAGAAAAGGTAAAATGCGAGCGGCGAGCGCATGCGCCTCTCCAGCTTCTTCTTCACAAAATCAGACCGCATGCGTCCGTTTCCTGCTTCTGCTCCAGCATCCCGATGGGTGTTTTCTGCCCTATAAACAAAAAAAAAAGAGTTTGTTTTCTTTTATGGAGGATTTTTTTATTAAGCACGTTAACACGCCTCATTTTATTTGTCTGCATGAGAGAACAGCATAGAACAAGTAAAAACGTTGAAAAGGGGTGCATTAAGGCTAGTTACAGTGGGAGGTTCATCAGGATGTCATGCACATTTATTAGAGCGTCATATCAGCTGCAAAACTGCACTTTTTGCATGAAACGAAGAGGAAAGAGAAAGACGTAGTTTCACCATGGTAAAACCCCGCGGGCGTTGTTTCCCACGCGGTGAAACGAGATGAAATCCCCACTGAGGGCTAAATCGTTTCATCATCTTGCATGTGATCTAATCATTTTGCAGTAATTAAATGTTTTGTCCAGCTTAGGAAACGTCAAGGTAAAACTTATGCATTGTGGATGTTGTTTCATTATTCGTTTCATTGATGTCCTGTCAGCGAATTTGTTTTGGAAACAGTGCATTGGAACAGGTCACTCAAACTGGGCTAACTAGACATTCCAACCAGCTTAATGTTTTATTATATTACTCGCATGTAGAATATATTTTTAAATTGAGATTTTACATGTACGTAGATTGTAATTTCTTACGAGCCATTAAAAAAGTTCGAGCAGTCATATGTATCATCGTTCAAAAAAAAAATTATCGTCTACGTCATTTCGTGCAATTTTACTTCTAACAGTGTGTCAGACTATGATAAGAAAAGGCCAAAATACTCTCACATCTTAACACCGTGCAAAAGTTTTCCACCATTCCTCTAGTGCCACTGAACCTCTGCCACCACCGCATCTTCAGGTTGCATGATCTGCCACCGCCACTTCTTGAGCCTGCATGCATGATAACGCGACGCGTATAGTAATTGTTTAGATCTAAAAACTCTTTGTTTGTTGTATTTGGTAATTTTGTTCAACCATAAACTAACTAAACTTAAAAGATTCAGCTCGCAAATTATAAATAAATTATACAATTAATTATAATTTTATTTATATTTAATGCTCTATCTATGTATCGCAAAATTCGATGTAACCTGAAAAGTTTTTAGATTTAAACAAAGCATAAGCCACCACAACCGATGTTTAGCTACTAGCTAGTTGGTTAATCACTCATTGCCATGCATATATGCACGGATACATCACCTTTGCTGTTGCTACCTCTGTATAATGAGGCCAACACCTAGGCCTTGTTTAGATGCGAAAAGATTTTGGATTTCGCTACTTTAACACTTTCGTTTGTTTGTGGCAAATATTGTCTAATTATGGACTAACTAGAATCAAAAGATTCGTCTCGTGATTTACAGATAAACTGTGCAATTAGTTTTTATTTTTATTTATATTTAATGTTTCATGCATATACCGAAAGATTCGATGTGACAGGGATCTTAAAAACTTTTTGGTTTTCGGGGTGAACTAAACAAGGCCCTAATAACTCGAGCAGAGCAGATGCAAAACCAAAACCCATGGTAAAATTCATCTTTGGACAACAGCATGATCCAATTCTACGATTTCTTGGCGATCTTGCAACTGTCATCGTTCACCAGAGCCTCACAGAGGTCGAAAGCTTGCAGCTTGATTGCCACCAGTGCCAGTTCGTTCACCATAGCTCCTGGTACCCCTCACGGCACCTGGCGAGGAGACCGAGCATCTCGACGTCGTGCGCGGAGCCTTCGGCGGCGACGTCGGCGAGCGCGGGCGGGGAGTCCTCTCGCACCGCGGGACGGCGGTTCTCTAGCAGCTTGTAGAGCTCAAAGAGCACCGTGGCGGCCTCGCGGCGCTCCCGCAGGCCGCCACAGCAGAGGAGCCCCGCCAGCGCTGGGACGGTAGAGGAGTGCCGAGTGCGCCCCAATGGTGCACTTGGTGACGTCCACAATGGCGAGGCTGGTGAGCACCGTGACCGCGGACGCCGCGGATACGCCGCCGCAGGACACCGCCGCGGAGAGCACGTCCACGGCGCCGTCCATCCAGGCTGAGGTGTAGGAGCGCCCTGGCCACTGCCTCGTCCCCGGCCTCCGTGTGCCGCAGCAGCACCGCCGCATTGCCAGACTCCAGCACCTCTCTCCGCCCCGCTGCGGCGGACTTGGCCAGCCTCAGCAGCGCCAGCACGGGCAATGTGGACCCAACCGGCACCACTTCTTGCCTCGCGCGCGCTCCTGCTCCGTATGGACGGGAGCCGCCGCCGCAGAAGGCGAGACGATGGCGCGGCTATGAGGCGGCGCGGTGCGTGGGTGGGGATGAGCAGCGGGCAGGGCAGCAGCGGGAGGTTGGTGATGGGGCAGGTGAGGTGCCCTCGGTCGAGCCACCGCTAGATGCTACGGGGCTCGAAGGTGTGGCCAGAGGGGAGGATGACTGGATCCGTCATCACTCATGACCTCAAGCGTCATCACTCATGATAAAATTCAAGACTAAAAAGTTATTCGAATACTATTGAAAACTTATTGGTGCTAAAGTCATTTTATTGTTTTCTTAATGATTGAAGTATACGACACGTCTCGCTCTGCTTACGTCGAGCGAGGCCACATACATGAGCAGCGAAACCTTGCTTGACCTGACCATCCCTCCACTCGCGGGAAATTTCAGCCGCTGACATATCTATCAATTATATATGGTGCGCATCGGAGTAATAATAATACAATCTCTGCGTATGATGACCAATCTAGAAATGGTTGCACATCTGTTCTTGTTTTCGTTCCTCTAGTCTAGATCTAGAGAGGTACTGTAAAAAAATGAAACAATGTGACCATCACTTGTACTCTACGCCAACCCACATTCCGTGGGGAAGCCACCAGGGAACCTCTTGGTGTCGGTGCAGTAGTTGTAGATCATGTACCTATCCTGCGCCTCCCTCAGCTGCTCCTGCTGCTTCATGTCGTCCAGCCCACCGGCCGCTCCGCCGTCGAACCAGTCGCCGCCGCCGCCGGGCGCCGCGCCCTGCTGGCCGCACACCCACGACGCGAACCCGCTCGGCTCGCAGCCGGTGGCGCGGTAGTTCCGGAAGTAGGCGGTGAACGGCGCCTGGGTCCAGTCCGTCTTGACGCGCCCGCCCTGCGTCGCCCAGTCGTCGGCGTCCCAGAGCACGCCGTTCAGCCTCATCGGCTGGTACACCGGGAAGGGGACGCCGGCATTCCAGTGGTTCCTGAACCGCCGGATCGCCTTGTTGTCGACCAGGATCCTGAAACTCAGCTCATTGTCTCATTCGCTCACTTTTTGTTGTTTCAGCAAAGACTCTCGTCACTGAAAGCTAGCGACGACTGCTAAAAAATTCCGTGGATGTAGTGAAGAACAGAGGGGCTTACAGGATCTCGTCTGAATTCCAGATGATGGAGTAGGTGTGGAAGTCTAGAGTAGGGTCGAACCAGAGGCGGTACTGCACCTCCCTGCCGCCGGAGCCATTGGCGAAGATGTTGGTGTGCAGGGTGTACGGCTCGCCGGTGAGGTTGCCCAGGAACTCCAGGTCGATCTCGTCATGGGTTTTCCACTGCTTTTCAGACATCAACTGCATGCATGCGCATTGGATCCATCACTCGATCAGAGAACTATCCATCACTCCATCATCGTCAGAGAACTAGGAACGAACGCAAATGGTCGTTCTCACAAGATGGGCATGCATGAATAATAATGTCAGAGTATGTAGTATGTTATGCTTGCATGTCTTGTTGCTCACTCACGTAAACCGTCGTGACGGTGCCGGCGGAGTTGCCCGGGACGAGCTTGATGTCGATGTCGATCCTGGCGAAGAGATAGGAGGTCTTGGACCGGAAGCCCGACCCCATGACGCGGTCCAGCGACAGCCCGATGGTCTGGTCGTCGCCGTTGCTTCCGTTGAGAAGCTGCGTCGGGCCCCAGAGTATGTCGAGCTGGTCCGTCATGCGACCACCACCGGCAGCCGCCGAAGAGAGGGCGACCACCATCGTCGTGAGAACCGATAGGAAGGCTAGGAGGTGCGCCCTAGCCGCTGCCATGGTTCCCGGCTGCCGGTGGTGTGAAGTGTGGAAATGGCGTGTGGAGGGGACGCAGTCACGAGGCAGTGGTCAAGTGCAGGCTATATGCAGAGACTGGGGGTCACTGGGCGATGTGACTCACTACCAGGGTCAAATTCCACGCAGCAAGATCGATCTCATCTCGAACTCGGCGACGCCATATAGTTGTTGGGAGGTGTAAACAAGTTTGATTATTGGCTGGCTAACGAAGACCTAAGCATAGAAAAGGATGGAAGGATTAATTCATGGACATTGGCCAAAGGGGAACAGAGATGGGAAAGCCAGCAAGAAGTTGACCTGATTTAATGTGCTTGTCACTAGAGCTTATAGGACTTAGGCACACGGTTATTTTAGGACAGCTCATGCACAATCTTTTGGCACGGTTCAGAATACAGCGTGGCACGATAAATTTTGTGTCTCACCTAAGATTTTGGCACGACGAGTTACACGGCACGAACTGACCAAGCTTTGGATATATAGCACAACCTTACATCAATCATCTCTGTGTTTTATACCTTCACATCAACACAACAAAGAGACATATCGCGGAACACCTACCAAATCTTGATCATCTCCTGACATCAACTTGACACATATGAGCACATATCAATCATGTGTTCGCAATAGTCTAATGCAAAAGCATATTGGAATTTTGATGAAATGGAACAATAGCAAGGTGATAAAAGAGGTTGTTGTTTCGCGAAACAAGCACCTATTAAGCTAAAATTTCGTCTGAATTCCTTGTTTTCTTTCCCTTTGTTCTTCTGTGTTTATGTGCCTAGTTCCTTTAGCATTCCTTGCCCTGTTTGTGCGGCGGGATTGAGTTCTGTCTTAATCATTGCCTTCGTGTGCATTCTGATTCCATGATGGGAGGACGAAATGTGAAGTTTGTGTATGGAGTATGGTACATGGGTTCGTTATAGATTGGGAAAAGTCTAAATAACCCTCTAATAACGTAATCCCCTAACCTATAAAACCTTATATTTAACATTTTTAAACTTTGCTAAACAGTCATTTTAATCCCTAAGCTAGTTTTTTGACATTTGGTTTTGCATATGTGGCACTCAAGTTGGTAGTTCAAAGACACGCTGGCAGCAAGACCCGGCCATTAGACTGTTTCGCCTCCAAATACACGAACGGCGTCTCCGAGCGTTGTTGCTTGGCGTCGGATCGTGGGCACAGACCAGATGCGAGGTCGGGGCTTGTGCATGAAGTGAACCGAACTGCCATAGTACCCCGCACAACACCGGCACTGTTTGCGGAAGTTGAGCACCAGCAATCCAGCATGAGCTCCACTCGCGGCGGCGACGCAGATGACCCCCGAGCCAGAAGAGCGCGACGAGCTCCCGCGAACGGGTTGGTGCCCGGCTTGAGTGAGGACAGCAGCGCGTGCACCCAGGAGGCTGGGAAGTCGGGTGATGACCATCCTATCAAGCTAGACCTAGACTTGTGCGAACTGTTCGACCGACATGTGGGCCATTGTATTATTTTAACCGCACAATGCTAAATCAGATGTCCCATGATCCACACAACTGTTGCATATACGCACCGTGTTTTGGAGAGGACCATTCATATCGAATTTGTTTCCAAGGACGTGGCGCGTGTAGTGTGCGCCCATTTGCGTTTCCACTACTAGCCAGCATTCCTAATTAGCCTTTCTTCTTTTTATTCTTCTTTTTCCATTTTCTCTTATTTTTCTTTTATTTTTTCTTTCATATTTAACCTACTTATTTTCTTCTATGCACTATAATAATTTGTTATTCATATAATTTTTTTTTTCTGCAAGCCTTTTTAAGGGTAATTTAGCTACAAAACTTTATTCAAAGATATTGCATACGAAAAACTTATGTAAAGTTGCTCATAAAAAATTATTTCCAAACAGTTAGGCTGAAAAGTTTGTTCCGAAGAAAAGTTATACCTACATATAGTTGGCCAAATGGACTGCCCGGTACGGCACTGGCACAGACACGATCAGACACAGCACAGCGGGGCACGACACTATGCGGCACGGTGGCACTATCGTGCCGTGTGCCTGATAGTGCCGTCGTGCCAATGCCTCGGTCCAGTTACGACACTAAGAGCCTTGAACCGTGCCGTGCCGCCGAGCGCAGCGGCCCATAGTGCCCGTGCCGGCATTGGCTCGCTATGCCGCAGCGCGCTAGGACGTCACTGGTGTTGCCGCGCCACCGCTCGCGATGCCACCGCACCACTCTTCGCCATTGCTGCGCGCCCACGTTGTTGTCGCCGTACGCCGTTGCAGCTGTGCCTCGCGCGGACTTCTTTGTGCCGCCGCTGCAACAGTGCCTTAAGTCAAGGAGAAAAAGAGCAGGGGAGGGAGTGGCTTGGGACCAGCAGCAAGAGAATGAATGGCGGCTGGGAGTGGAAGAATGAGAGAATGAGGAAGGATCTATTTTTATACCAAGGTCGCAATCAATTAGATGGCTAAAAATAGTGTAAATCTATCCAACAATCAAAAATAATTGGGCCATTATCATGCCCACTCATTAATCATGTTGTGTCTGTGCCAGCAATACGGGCTAAACTTGTGGCCCAGGCACGGCCCGCAATCGTGCCCGTGCTGGCACTGACAATCTATGCCTAAGCCGTGCTTTTTCAGGCCGAGTCTGTGCCGGCTCATCGTGTTAGTGTCAAATGGCAAACTATATACCTATGTGAATGAATTATTAAAGTTGTGCAAGTTTCTTTCCGCAAAGTTATACAATATACTTGACGGGGGAAAGTTTTGTAGCACGAACTGCATACACGCAAAGCTACTCGTCCCCGTACGGTCAAGGAACGAGCTCTGGTTTCCCGAGGAAAGGAGGGTTCATGCATGTCTGGCCAGAATAAACAACAAGCAGAAAGCTGTTCCCGTGGCCAACCCGCTGAAACTGAAGCTTGGGTACGACCTCTTGCAACCAACCAAATGAATTATACTACAATATTCTTTCACACCAAAGAATCGATCGGTATAAACAATGAATGAGACTATATATAATCTATGCGTATGACCTGTACGTCGTGTAGTGCTCTGATCGACATCGCAATCAAAGTGCACCGTGGTTTAGCCCATCTCTACGCCTACTACGGCATGGAGCACTCCGGCGGGACGCCCTGCGGGAAGCGCTTGGTGTCCGCGCAGTAGTCGTACACCATGTAGTTGTCCCGCGCCCACTTCATCGACTGCTGCGCCGCCGCGTCCATCTGCTGCCCGTACCCCGCTGTGGTCGCCGCCGCCGGCGGCGTCGCGGTGGCCGTGAAGCTGCGGTACTGCGCCACGAAGGGGGCCTGCGACCAGTCCGTCTTGACGCGGCCGCCCTGCGTGGCCCAGTCCTCGGCGTCCCACAGCGAGCCGTACAGGCGCATCCGCTGCGACGACGGGTACGGCACGCCCCGGTCCGCGTGGTTCTTGAACTCCCGGATCGGCGTCCCGTCCACCAGCACGCTGCATTGCATGGCATGGAGAGCGAGTGAGGATTGTATTGACTGATCGGCGTGCGTCGGCAATGGTGTGTGGTCGTCTGCGAAAGTGCGAATGCTTACAGGATGTGCTGCTGCGTCCACTCGATGGAGTAGGTGTGGAAGTCGGCGGTGGGGTCGAACCAGAGGTGGAACTGCTGCTCCCTGCCGCCGTTGCCGTTGGCGTACACGTTGGTGTGCAGCGTGTAGGGCTGCCCGCTCACGTTCCCCAGGAACTCGAGGTCGACCTCGTCGTGGACATCCCATGGCCCCTCCGAGATGAACTGCACGCACGCACGCACACACCATCGTCGTCGTCAGAAACACAGGTCGATCGATCGAGCCACGCATGCATTGCTGAAAGCAGGCGATCGAGAAGGCTGACAACAACGAGAAGCGCTGCTTACGTAGAAGGTGGTGACGGTGCCGGCGGAGTTGTTGGGGACGAGCTTGATCTGCGCGTCGGCGCGCGCGAAGAGGTACGTGTCCTTGGACCGGAACCCGGAGCCGGAGGTGTGGTCGAGCGACAGCGACAGCACCTGGCCGTCGGGCGAGACGCTCCCGCGGCCGTCGCCCCACGTCACCTCCAGGCCGTCGTCGACTCTGCCGGCCGCCGCCGCCGTCGGCGCGCCGGTGGCGAAGAGAACCAGGAGCAGCGCCAGCAGCACGCAAGCCCCGCTCGAGCTAAAAGCGCTCGCCATTTGCTTAAAGCCTCTCACACGAAAGCGCTGTTGTGTTGTGTTGTGTGAGATGAAGGGAAGAGCTATAGCTAGCAGGCGAGCGAGAGATGGATGGATCCAAGATGGTGGCGACGGATGATGATGCGTGTCTCGCCTCGCCACGAGGGCTTATATAGAGTCCGCGCCACGGGCAGGCAACAAGGAATGAATGGATCGACGCGCGGATGTACGTAGGAGTAGGACAGGGCAGAGCAGAGCAGAGCAGAGCAGAGCGCGGCGGCTGATCGAGGCGCATGTTCGCGTCTCGTTCCGGGAGTCCGGCTGGCGATGCGCGGACGACAGCGGGGTTGTGTGCCTGCCTGTCGTGCTGCTGGGCGTAACTCTTGGCGGCGAGGAAGACAGCGCGTGCGAGGGGCGACAGGTGCCGGTGCCGAACGCACGGGGACATGAAGGAAGGCGTCCCAAAGGAGGGGCAACGGCAACGGCAACGCGGTTTTTCAGAATCCGGGTCGTGTTCCTTTCGCCGCGTCGTACAGGTACAGCTAGCTGACTGTGGAAGCAGCACCGGCGGGGCGCCCGCCCAGCCCAACCACCGGCTTGAATGCCGCGGCCGGCTGGAAGCCACGAGCATGATTTCACCCGTGGGCCGTGGCGGAATGCGGAGGATCGGATGAGCCAACCAGCGTGCTCCTCCTAGGACGGTTTTCTGCGGATTCTTGCGGATATGCTCATGTGGGCATCGGTTACATACAAACTGACCAATGTCTGTCCGCCACAGCATCATGCGACGAATCAGATCGGCACGAGATCAGGCGGTTCAGACGAATAAATTTAAATCCCGAACAAACTACGTACAAATCTGTCAACGTGTCTGAGGTCATATAATTTCCAGATGAATGCTCGTTCCTGCTTGGCATCTGACCGTGGGGCACCGACCAGTACGATTGGAATTGGAGTGCCAGCTTACCACCGACTCGCTCAACTGGCTGCAGGTGGAGTCTTTTGGGCTTGGACCACTAGTACTTCTTGGTCCGCTATGGTCGTGGTCGGCCTACCAACTGGCCGCCGCGTCTCTTATTTCGGCCGCATGCTCCGTTTTGGGCTTTTTGGTCCCGTAGGGTCGGCGCGTAGTCCAAGCCTAGCCAGTCTACCAGGACCTACAACCAGCCACGTATATCGGATGTGGGCCTGTTGACTGGTTAGTAACGAGAGTTCAAGTACCTCTTATTCTAATATCTTCATAACTTAGCCTTGTTTAGTTTTCAAAATTTTTAAAAATTTTTCATCACATCGAATCTTGCGGTACATGTATGAATATATATATATGAAAATAAAAAATAATTACACCGTTTATCTGTAAATCGCGAGACGAATCTTTTAAGACTAGTTACTCTATAATTAGACAATGTTTGTCAAATAAAAACGAAAGTGCTACAGTATTAAAATCCAAAAAATTTTGCTAACTGAACAAGACCTTAGTGGAAGCATAAAAGGGAAGTAGCTAGTCCTGGCTTGAATAGACACTATGTAAAAAAAGCTTATTACAGACGCGCCTTAAGTGTCATCACAGACGCATGTACGAGCGTCTTTAATAAGGATTCTGTGATAATAACTGATTTCAGACACTCTACGGCTCGTCTGTAATACGACGCGTTTCAGTTACGAGTGTCTGTAACAAGAAACAAGACGCGTCTGTGGTAAGAAAATTCCAACGACGCTTTATCCAAACAAGGGTCTGAGTACATCAGATATACTACAGACATTTATTCAAATCAAGGGTCTATGGTTACTATAGACGCTCCTTCAAACAAGGGTCCGTATTATAACAATTATACTACAGACACTTATTCAAAACAATGGTCTATAGTTACTATAGACGCTCCTTC